>JAEEGL010338418.1_pt1 | contig 15366 bp, 7 predicted proteins | sample 9134231 | NCBI WGS metagenome assembly JAEEGL01 (sample SAMN16246548, study PRJNA631951) | gut metagenome | biome: gut microbiome; feature: rumen; material: fiber-attached | host: Bos | place: Iran: Karaj | collected 2018-10 | reverse complement strand
TGTATACGCCGAGTAGTGCTTTTCTAACTCCAAAAAATCATTTGCCTCGGCTCTGTTCACACCAATGAACAAGGAGCACAAAAGAAGGATAAGTAAAAACAGTTTGTTTCTCATATTTTGGTTGTGTTTTTATTTCTGCTGTTCTTTTAATGCGCTAATACGTGCGCGCAAAATAAAAAACAGGCCGTGCATAGCATAAACACTATGCACCGCCTATAGCGTTGCGACTGCCTATCATCCCACCAATTACAACATATTCGCCATATATAGGGGCAAAAATTAAACATTTGATTATAAGTGAGTTGCATGTGGGTTATGCTTTTAATACATTCCTCTGATCGACATTCTCCACCACTTCTGATCAGTTATCTCAGTTCCTCTTGTTGCATCTTGTTTATGCTGCAATTTATTCTGACTTTTCCTAAAATTGGTAGACAGATTTTTAATTATTTTCCTAGATTACTAGACACTCGTCCTAAAAACGTAGACACTTTCCTAAATTTATTGACAGTTTCCTAAAATCATAGACATTCGTACTAAAAGTCATGATGTGTTATCTTGTTTTCTTTATACGTTTGGCAAGGCCGATAGCGCCGGTGGGGCAGACGAGGCGGCAAAGATGGCATCCGACACATTTGGGGCCGAGGATGCGCGGCTGGCGGTCCGCATCAAAACTGATTGCTTGGTGGCCGCCGTCCATACAAGAGACATAGCATCGCCCGCAACCGATACATTGCTTGCGGTTAACCATCGGATAAACCATCGTCTCGCGGTCGAGGTCGGAGGGCAGAACGATATTCGGCAGTTCCTCGCCTACAAGTTTTTTCAACTCCGTAATGCCGCGGGAAGCCATGTAATGCTGCAGCCCCAGGGTCAGATCATCAATGATCCGGTAGCCGTACTGCATCACGGCGGTGCAGACCTGCACGTTTCGGCAACCGAGCTGGATGAACTCTAGTGCGTCGCGCCAAGTCTCAATGCCTCCGATACCGCTGATATCCATGTGCTTCTCAATGCCGGCTTTTTGCAGAATCGGATTGCCTGTCATCTCATGGATCATCCGAAGGGCGATAGGTTTGACTGCCTTGCCCGAATAGCCGGATACCGTCTTTTTCTCGCTCACCTCGGCATCGTGACTCATGGTGATCGATTTGATTGTATTGATAGCACTGATGCCTGACGCTCCGGCATAAAAGCAAGCAAGCGCAGGAGAGGTCATTGACATCACATTCGGCGTCATCTTCGGGATAACAGGTATCTTCACCGCATCGCGTACGTACGAGGTATAGAATAGAATCAGTTCGGGGTTCTGTCCTATATCGCTTCCAAGCCCCGTGAGCCGCATCTGCGGGCACGAGAAATTCAGTTCCACCGCATCGCAACCTGCCTCCTCCGCCATCTTTGCCAACTCAATCCACTCCTCCTCGGTCTGTCCCATGATCGAAGCGATGATGCGTTTGGCAGGATAGTTCTGTTTCAAACGGCGAAGAATATCAAAATCCTCTGTGTACGGGTTCTCGCTGAGCTGCTCCATGTTGCGGAAACCGACAAAAGGCGTTCCCTCTTTGCGGACAGCATCGAAGCGCGGCGAGACTTCACGTATATCCGCCTTGGTGATGGTCTTGTAGAACACACCCGCCCATCCGGCTTCCAGCGCGCGCGCCACCATGTCGTAGTTGGTGCAGATAGCCGATGAAGCCAGGAAGAACGGATTCTCGCAGATCATGTCGCAGAAATTGAGTTCCAGCGAAGGCAACTCCGACGGCTGATGGCTGAATTCTGACGGCTGACAGCTGACGGCGTTCGCCAACTCCGCAATTCTTATCGGTTTGTCATAATGGATACAGGAAGCCTCGGCATGAGCCAATTCTTCGTCGCTCATGGCGTTGAATAGCTTAGCCGCCGTCCAGAGATTATCAAACCGTGCCGCACGGATTGCGCGTGCTACTTTAGCGCCGCAGGGTGCATCGTGGCACAGGAGGCAGCGAGCCGCTTCTTCATTGATGTGTAACATAGTGTGGTTATCTATTTTGTATTATTTGATTTTTCATTTCTAATATACGGCGTACGCTCCGGTCTATGCGCTCTTCAGCAAGCATACCGTCCTCCACCGCCTTGACCACGGCATCGAAGGCTTCGACGAAGTTCTGCGGACCAAGGATAATGTCTGCGCCTGCCAGGAGTGTGCCCACGGCAGCCTCCGTATTGCTATATTGCTGCGTAATGGCACCCATCTCCATGCCATCGGTAATGATAATGTTCCGGTAGCCCAGTTCTCCGCGCAGTTTGTTCTGCAGGAGGAGTGACGACATAGTGGCGGGGACATCCGAGCCCGTAACATTAGGTGCAGCTATGTGCGCCGTCATAACCAACTGCGTGCCCCACAGGATTCCTGCTTTGAAGGTAATCATCTCACAATCCAGCATCTCGTCCCATGTTTTCAAACTCTGTGCGTAGCCGAAGTGGGTGTCTGCCTTGGTATCGCCGTGTCCGGGGAAATGCTTGACACAGCCCGTTACACCAGCATCTTTCAGTCCCTGTAGATAGCTGGTCACCATTGATGCCGCTACCTGCGGGTCATCACTGAAGGCGCGGGCTCCGATGACGACGTTCTCCGGATTCGTATTCACATCTGCCACGGGGGCAAAATCGATGTCGAAACCGTAGCGGTGCAAGTAGGAGCCGATAGTGTAGGCGCAGTAGTAAGCATTCTGCGGGTCGCCTGTAGCACCGATGGCACCCATTGACTCGAACTTCTCCACAGTGAAGTTCTCGTTATTGGCGATGCGGGCGACACGGCCTCCTTCCTCGTCAATGCAAAGCAGCGGCGAACCATTCAGAGCACGTATTTGAGGGATGAAGGCTGCGAGTTGTGCTTCGTCCTCTATGTTGTGAGCATAGAGGATGATGCCGCCTACAGGATATTTCTCATTCACTCTCTTCATGGTGGCGTTCACAGCTTGCAGTTTAATCTTAGTGATGTCGTCAGAACTGACGTCAATGCCGCCTGACCTGTTAAAGTGAATGGTGGTGTCAAGACACTCGGGGCGCACGAAGAACAACTGTCCCACCTTTTCACGCAATGTCATCCGCTGCAGTTGTGCCTCTATATCGTCAGTTGGCACGACAGGGTTGTTGCCATCTCCGGACTTACACGATGCCATACCCAGCAGCAACGGAAAGGTCAGCAAAATCCATAGTTTTTTTGTCTTTTTCATATTTTGTTGCTATTTAACAAACACAAGGCGTACGGACAGGCGGTTGCAAAAAGCGCAGTCGTGCCCGACAAAGATGTCGTCTTCGGTAAAGCTGAAGCCCCAGGACGTGTCTTCGCCATCGAGCGTAGAAGCCCAGTAGTTGCCTTCGGTGTCCACGTTTTGTACTAATCCTTCGCAATCGCAGTAGCCTTCTGCCGGCAGGTCGATGGTCTTTTTGTTCGGGCCTGTTGCACGGTAGCCTTTGCCTGTCCAAGTCCAGGTACATTGGTCTAATAGCTCCTGCCACTGCTCTTTGGTAGGAACGTTTTGTCCGAACTGCGCCATCGTCTCCTCGTAGTTGTAGAACCCGTTCGGGTCCTTCGGGTTCGATTCGTTGAGGCTCTTCCATTTGGTGCCGGAAGTCAAGCCCAGATCCACAAACTCGCTCTCAGCCGGCGCATTCTTTTTCTCGCAGGCTGCAAAGCATAAGACTGCCAGCAACAGATACAATCCTTTTTTCATATGCTTTGATATTTTAATTTTAGATTTGCGTGCAAAGGTACTGCATTTTGAGCAGAGTATGCGGGCACGATTATGCCCAAAGTATTTTTTTAGAGAAAACTACTGCAATTTTTGTCCTTGAATAGTATAAATATTCTCTCCGCGTTGGATGAGTATTTGTCCGTTACGGATATACTTATTGGCATAAGAAGCATCTGACACTCTATCCAGAGCCGTAGGTAAAAGATTATCTCCCACACCTACTGCATACCAAGCATTTACCACTGCTTGTACTTCATGAGAATTTCTGCCATATAAATCAGTAGCAGCCATAATAGAACCATTTCTTGCATCTTCAAAAGTTGCCTCTGGCGTAAGATAATAAATGAGATTGCGGTATGCTATTTGTGCAGCTTTGTCTATGCCTATTCCTATTACGTTATATTGGTTATTCAGGTCATTTGTTCCAGTGCCACCTTCCGAAAGGAGATAGAACCAGTAGTTTTGCACACCGCTATTGGTATGTACCCCACCATTATCATTTGATATATCAGCAGGATCAGACCAGTATTGTCCCCCATAAGTATCCGGTTGCGGTCCAGACAAAGCCCCATTTATTCCATCATTACTATTCTTCGGATTCTTCATAGATCGCATATTAGAGAGATATATCATAACATTATTGCCAATGAGCCAATCGTTACTCCCCATTGCATACTGCTTAACGGAAATGCCCATAATATCAGAAAAGCTTTCATTCAACGCTCCTGATTCTCCCTGATATTCCAATCCTCCATTTCCATTATTATTCGTAACCAGATGTGAGAATTCATGTGCCAATATATCTATTGAGACAAAAGGTTTTGTACATATTGTCGTTGTCTCCGAAGAATTCATGCCCATACCATAAACCATAGGATATGGCGCTACCGGTATTGCGCAAGCATTTATCGGGAATGAAGATAATCCCTCTGTGTCCCTATGCGGATTTACAATATTGTAAACAATAGATCCTTGATTGTCGAAACTGTTCCTGTTAAATTTCTGTTTATAGAAATCTAATGTTTTCCCCATGCCCCAATGAGCATCCAACAATGGTTGTTTCCCATCAGACTTTATATTGATTTTTCCGAAAGCCACATTACTAAACGAGATAGCCCTATTCTCACCTGATATAGTCGCAATCGGTATAGTTTTTATTAGATCATCTTCTCCAACAGCATCATAGTCGTAAATTTCCACATAATACGGAGGGGCTGTTAAATTGACAGGAGTAGTTAGAACTATCTCGACAGGGAAAGTAGGATCATTATAATACTCAGATGTATACAAAACGGCTCCAGAAGCATTTTTTACCTTAATATATACATCTGCAGTACCTTCCCCCACCGTGTACCAATTTGCATTCTGGATAATGCTATCAATTTTCACAGATGTAAGTTGCATGTTCCATGATGAGTTCCAATTTGTAGAGGTATTATGAATATAAGCACATCCATTTATCAGATTAACAATTTCTTCTGATAAAACAGAGTCTGCTTCTGCCTCCGTGGCGTACTGATTAACTTTTGTATAATCAATCTGATATACATTGTCCGTTGCATCCAAAGTAATAATGCCTCGCTCGTCATCCATCAGGAAATACATTCCCTCATGCTCATAGCAAGTAATAGGTTGCGTTCCTGCATACATGGTAGTGGCGGTTCCTGCAACATCTGCATTATATACAAGCGGTACTGTTTTAATAATTTCTCCTGTTTGAGCATCAATGTAATTTTTTTTCGTATGATCGTCTGTAGTTTTTTCAAAGGCATAGCGAGTAGAAACCGTATTCCCATCTTTGACTCTGACAATTAGTGATTTTGGATGTTTAGTGGACATCATTTGTACTTTTTCAGACAATATATCCCCATTCACTGAAATCACTTTATTATCTTTAGCATGAACTAACACAACGGCATTCAACACCTTTATACCATCAATATATTGTTGATATGATTGATGTCTTATACCCAAATCATCCGTTTCGTCACGAAACATAACGAAATTAGTGTTTTCAGGCAAATCCAGCCATGCACTGAATTTGCTTTCTACTTCTGACAAATTAACATTTTCTTCCTCAACAATATGGGAAAAATGTCCTTGTGCACAGAGTTGCCCTGCCAGCCCGATAAGGGAACAGATAAAAAAGAGAAAAAATCGTTTCATCGTATATAAATTTAAATTTTTTACAAAATCACAATAATGAAATTATCCTATGACCCTAGTGCCCTAGTTCTTTTCCCAATAGATCATACCTCTTTCCGCCGCGGAGGATGTAGATCTGTCCGTCTATGAGCATTTTTACTCCCTCTTCTGGTGCAATGGCAGGGGTGAGGTTGTCTGTATCCTCTCCCAAGCCCATCGTGTATGCAACCCAAGCATTGGGAATACCGAAGCCCATCTGGTTATTCGGGTCATAACTCGGGTATAAATGTGCCGATTGGATAATCAGGTCGCGTATCTGCATCGCGTTTTTGTCCGGCAGTGCGGACCATAGGCTGGCAGCCATGCCGGCTAACAGAGGCGTAGCAAAACTGGTTCCGTTGCTGCGCTCAATCGCGTTGCTGAACGGATTGATCAGAACGGACTGCACACCTACTGCGCACACTTCCGGTTTGATACGTCCGTCCGACGAAGGACCGTAACTGGAGAAGTCGGCAGCGACGCTGTCGGTTCGTACCGCTCCGACCGTCAGAATACTATCCGCGTCGCAGGGAGCGCTGATGGTACGCCATGTGGTATCGCCTTCATTGCCGGCGGCGGCGCAGACCAACATACCTTTGCGTGCTGCAATAGTGGCTGCGCGGCTCACGCGCGTCGTTTTTCCGTCTAATTCATTCCATTTGTTCAAATCCCATATCGGGTTGTCGAATTGTGCGTAACCGCCCGAGAAGGAGAACACATTGACGCCTAATGAATCGGCTTTCTCCAGTGCCGCCACCAAATTGTCCATTTCTTTGGGGCTCTCGGTGGCGTATTCTTCGGAGCGCATCAAGTAATAATCGGCTTTTGTCGCTGCGCCGTAATAGCCGTTTTGTATGCCGCTGATGGCGCTCAGGCACTCGCTGCCGTGATCTCCTGTATTACCATAGAAATCATCGGTGTCGTCCGTGAAATCGAAATGCCCCAATTCCTGTGTCTGCCGGAAACATCCCATGGTGTTGGCATTGGTAAACCCGCCGTCGCAAACGGTCATCAGAATCCCTTGCCCTTCGTATCCTAAATCGTGCAGCGGCGTGAGGTTATAGAGCGCTAATTGTTGGTCCGTGTAGCGGACATTGATGGATGATTGGTGATGGGCGATGGGTGATTGGTGACGGCTAAGGGCTCTTTTGCGCTGGCTATAGAGGGAGCCGCTTTCGTCTCGTGTCAACTCGACGGCGGTGACGAAACTTAAACTCTCCACCTCGGCAACTTTGGCGCTATCCATCTCTACCGTGGCGCCGTTGAACCAGCGGCTCGTGTGGTGGATCTTAATGTCTCTTGCGCGCAGACTGTCCAAATAAGCGGCACATACGGGATAATCCATCTCGTCCGTCGGAATATGCCATTTGGCGCGTTGCTCTACGGCGCGTGGCGATAAAGCCGGTACACTCTTCTCCGGCTTGTCCAAGAAGGACACAAAATAGATATATAAAATTACTAACAAATACATGACGATTTACGATTTTTTCGATGCATAAGTTGCGGCGCATAGAAGCGCAGCAACAAAAAGTGAGAAAATCTTTTTCTTATTTTTTGTACATTAAATTAATTAAGTTAAACAATTGTATCTAGTTTTTATTCTGGCGGCACTCGGTGGTTTACCGGAAAATCCAGACCGCTACGCTCATCCAGAAGCCGATATTGTCACGGTGCCGATGTCGTGCCGACAATCCTGTGTTAATGCTGTGTTGGAGACAGGCGCTTCACTATAGGCGGTGTGAATGCACAGTATCCATCGTGTTAACCCACGATTGCCAAGGCGCGCAACGCAAATTCGCATACAAAGGTACTGCTTTTGTTTGGATTGAGCAAAAAAACGACCCGCTCATTTGGAATGAGCCCAAATGAGCGGTTGTGAGAGGGGGCGTATAAAAACTCCCGCGCCATTCATATGCCACGGGAGTCCGAATTACTATTACGGGTATGCATATCAAACGCTTATTTCTCTGTTCTGGCGGTACTCGGTAGGAGTGATGCCGTATTGCTGGCGGAAGAGACGGAGAAAGTTATTCGGCGTGAGACCAACTGCCTCCGCAATGTCCTTGATGGGCTTGGCCGGCTCGTTTTGCAACAGCGTACAAGCCCGCTCCAGACGGATATTATTGAGCCACTGCGGGAATGAAAGTCCGTCCGTATTGGCGGAAAGGAGGTCGTTCAACTCATGGCGCGAGATGTTCATTTGTGCGGCAAAATTCTCCCGATTCATTTGTAGGTCGGCATATAGTCGTTCGGCGAGCGTCCTTTCCAATATCTGCCGATATATCTCTTTGGAGTCCTTATTCTCCGCAGGAATAAGCGTTTTTCGTTTACGTGCGTTCAGTTCGTTAATCATCTTTACCAACGTACGGTTTTTCTCCTTTATCCGTCGTTTGGTGATGATGGAGTAGACCGCGATAATACCGATGATAATAGTGACGAAAATGACCAATATCAAAATCACAATAATGAGATGTGTGCGTGCATGCTCGCGCTCGCGTGACAACTTTTCGTTATGGAGCTCATAGAGTGCCATCTGCTCGGCTATCTGCTGCTGCATCTGTTGATCAGCCAAATCGTGTTGCATCGAAAGAGCTCTGCGGCAGAAACCCAATGCCTCGTCATACCGTCCTTGTTGACGGGTCGCCTGCATGCGTAGGAGTAGAAAACGGATGAAATTGTAATTGAGCGTGTCGGTCAGTTGCATCGCATCCGCTTTTTCGAACACACGCTCCGCCTCTTCCCATTCATGCAACTCAATATACATCGGCAGGATGGTAAAATCAAATGAGGGCTTCTGCGCCCAGATGGAATGTTTCGCCTGCGCCAGATACCGGTGCGCCTCTGCCGATTTATGCAGCCCGCCGTACGCGAGCGCCTTATGCGTGTACAACTGTCCGCGGCTGTAGTCCACAAACTCGGTGGTGTTGAAATTCTCTGGCAGGTCGGTACATTGTTCCGGATGCACTTCGAAACGTGCCAACTCTGCCAGCGCCTCTTCTGCCAAAGACAGAATCTCGTCATATCGTTCTGAATCATACAGAATATGCATCAGCGATTTAACGACCGATATGTACGTCATTTCCCCTCCAAGGGTGTGAAGCACAAGTGCTTGTCTGCGGAATTCTTCCATTCGGACGATAGCACTATCTATATCTTTATGTGCCATGGAGAGGGTGATATAACTTGCCATTTGGACGGCATCGTCCTCAAAACCCAGTTTGAGAGCCAGTTCATAAGCCTGAGTCGCGTATTGCAAGACATTCAGATCATTGCTCTCCGCATGGGCTATGATGGCAAGCAGTGTGTAAATCTGCTCATGCAGCAAGTCCTCGTTCTCCACGTCATCCCGCATCAACAGCTTGTAGCACGCCGTCTTCGCCTTCACGGGTTCGTGCAGACCTCCGTAATAAACTACCGCACGCAGGTAGTCGGCTTTGTCCGGGTCAATGTTCCCGGCAATGACCGCTGAATCAATGATCGTGAGGGCGCGTTCCGGCTCCTGCATATACACGCTCATTGCAGCGGACTCGGTGTACTGCTCTAATGTCTTGGAACTCTCTTGGAGATTGTTTTTGCAGGATGTTATACACGTCGCTGCAAGGATTATAATTAACAATTCTTTTCTCATTGTTTTTAGCCATGCTACTTCCTAATATCGCACAAATTGCCGTGCAAAGGTACGAATTTTTCTTCAAATGAGCAAAAAAAACTGACCTCTGATTTGGGATTTAGCCCAAATGGACGAGTGAAAGAGGGCAATAAACACCATCTGACAGACAGTGCAACCGCTAACGCGATGATATGAAACTAAGCACCACGCAGAGAGTCATTGTTCAACCAAAGCACAGTTTGTATTTGCAGCAAAGCCGCTGATTACGTATAGCAAGGGTATAGCAAGGATATAGCAAGGGTATACGATTAGCACGAGGTTGACCGGCTTTGGATACACCCGCATTTAGCGTGTGTCGGGCAGACCTTCGGCGTTTGTGTCTTGTGCAAAAACATGACGCAAAGACGAAGGGCGACACTCGGTAACAAACGTCCTCACATGGAGAGAGGACAGCGACGCGGTAATCTGCCTACACCGCAAGCCCAAAAACAAAACAACCCGCATACCATGAGTCGGTGGGGTTTATTGTGTATACAAATAAATTTACTTATTCCATATTCTCTTTGCAACGCTCAGCCTGCCGTGCGTTGAGGTGCATGACCGGATCGTTGAAGAGCATCATATGTCCGCAAAATCAATCGGTTGCATAAACTCATGTTGGGGCTGCAAAGGTACAAAAAAAATCCGACATAGGCAAATAAAGCTCGTTTTATTTTGCCATTTGCAGGATTTTTTTTGTACGGATGTGACTTTTTTTTTGAAAGATTGTCCCCCCCAAAAAAAATAAAAGAAATAATCGTTCCGAAGGATAAGAAGATACAAAGATGTGTGCAATAATCGTTCGAATGTAAATGAGATAAGAATCTGTGAATTAGTAAATAAGAAAAAACGCGGCAGCCAATAAATGGGTGTCGCGTTTGAAATAGAGTGTGGAGCAAGATTATTTTGTCCTTTGGCCTGTTACGGTGTAAATTTTGTCTCCACGGAGGATGAAGATTAGACCATCCTTGATGACCTTATTGGTAATTGGTAATAGGTCATTGGTAATTGTTTCAATGCCCTGTGTTTCATTGAAATTCATTACGATGCGCAGCGGTTCTCCGGCAACCAGACCTTCCTTCAGTCGGAAATAGGCACTGCAGGCAATATTATGTGCTCCTTCCTCCGGATATTCGAGCGCATCGCCGATGAGGAGGAGAATACTCCTGTCTTCCTCTGCGTAGTCGATATAATTATAGGTACCGATGAAGTCGGCATAAGTCGTCTGCACATCAGCCGTATCCGTGCTGACCGTTACACCGGCAAACATCGGGAAAATGATGTCTTCGCCTTCTGTCCACTTCACGATATAGGGCTTGCCTGCTTCGATAGCCGTGAGGTTATCTGAGAAGTCCATGGTCAGCGTGTTGGTGCCCGCATCGTAGGATGAACTGCTCAGGGTCTTCACTATAGCCCCTTCGAGCGGTGTGCCTGTGATGTCGTCGAGGCTGAACGGCAGGCAGAGGGTCTGCCATGCGTTATCTTTATAGAGCGTGCGGTCGGTGAGGGTTACATCGACAATATAGTCTGTAGCCAACTCTATGAGTGCGTTATTGTCGCTATCGTCGGCAAGGCTGATGCAGGCTACGTAATATAGGCCTTCGTACTCCAAACCGCCGTCATACACCTTCAGGAAACCGTAGTCCTCCAACAGATTGCCGAAATAGTCGGGCATGACATCATAGATATTTGCCCAAATACCATAGTACAACTCGTCATAGTCCCAACTCTCGTCTTTCGGTGCGAGGCGGTTTCGTCTTGGAGCTGAATGTGCTCTGTCGTATTCTGCCTGGTCGGTCTTGTAGCAATTGGTCAACGTAACTTCACCGCCACCTTTCACGAGGTCAAGGTTATCGGTTCTCTGCTCTTCCTGCATGATATACAGACAGTCGGTAGCAGTCTTGGTGCCGCCGTTGTCGCACCAGCCGAAGATAGCACCCTTGGCTTCTGTTCCGCCCTTCATCAGGCCAGCATACACGCAGCCTGTCATGCTGACATTGCCTGCCTGACCGTTGCCTACTATACCGCCGATGTGCGAGCCGCCTACAACATTGGCTGTTGCCACGCAGTTCTCAATAGTGTTATCGCCTGTGCCTTGTACTACGCCCACTATGGCTGCCGCGTACTGACCGCCGTCGATAGTGCCTGCTACTTTGAGATTCTTGATTGTAGCACCATTGATATAGCGGAACAAAGCGGTGTAGGCAGCGTTGTCGGTAATGGTGGCGGTGATAGTGTGTAAGCCGCCATCGAAAGTGCCGCTGAAAGGATGACTTTCTTGACTACCGGCTATCGTCGAGACATTGATGTCGGCATCCAACTTGACGAACTGACCGCTATAGCTGTTGCCGTTTCTGATGTTATACGCAAACAGGTTCCACTCGCCTGTAGAAGATATAATGAAAGGATCGGCTTCTGTTCCGGTTCCGGCGATTGGTGATATACTTACGGCACCGTCATTCTCCTGCACGTCTGCGCCTTTATGCCCTACGTTGGTGGCGTTTTCCACACCGGCTACAGTGCAACCTGTATAATAGTTGTGACGGAGATTTTCGCCGGAACTTGAACCGACAATTGCACCATGTTGTCCATTCATGGACGTTGCGATGACGGCTCCGACAACCATATTTTCACTTGTCAGACTCTCGTAATTATCACTTTGTCCTATGATACCTCCATACTGCTGAATCCAGGGAGTGCCGGCAGTACTTGTGATGACGACAGAACTGGTACAATGACTGATATTGCTGCGGTAATTATTTCCGACAATACCTCCGACCGTTACTACAAGATAATCGGGAGACCGCAGACAGACAGTATTTGTTACGTGGCAGTCGGTGATGTTGCTATTGAACGGGTAACCTACGATACCACCAATTATCATGTAACCGAACATGCGTGTATCGGAGAGTGTGACGCCCCGGATGCAGGCGTTCTTGTCTGTCCTCGCAAAAAGACCTACCGATTTGGTATTCGTGTCAGAATTACTATAGATGCGGATACCGCTGATAGTGTGTCCGGCTCCGTCGAAATTGCCACTAAAGTTATTGTAGTAAGCAATGGGAGTGAAGTTATTCTCCGTACTTGTAGAGTCGTTCCATGCTGTAGTATGGCTGTAAGTGATGTCGGCACCGAGTTTGAAGAATTTTCCCTCGTATCTTTGATTGTCTTGGTTGACACGTTGAGCGAGCAGATTCAGACCCTCTACGGTATAGATTATATAAGGGTCGTCTTTGTCACCTGTGCTTACGTTTGCCCAATCCTCCGGAATCATAGTCTGGGTATCCATTCTGATGAACACATCCTCGTCCGGCATCCTGAGGTTACTGCCATTGAGTGTGCCTGCGCTGACCTTGTAGCCGTAGCTGTAGCCCGGCTCAGGGCAGACAACTGTATTGGTGAGCGTGAGAACCACCTCATCTTCATTGCCGTAGTAGAATGTGCCGTCGTAGGCCATACCCATGTTATATGTGGTAATGCCGCTGACGTTGTATGAAGCTGTGCTTCCGCCTACAGGGCTGACAGACTTGATGATAACATATTCATCACCTGCTTTGACCGAACGCGCACGCTTGCCTTGGTTGCTTGGCAGGTTGGCGAGGGCTGCAGAATAGCAGTTGGTAATTGTAGCATGGGTCCCTTTGTGGTTGACAAAGGTGTAAGAAATCATGCCTTCGTACACACGTTTAGGCAGCATCAGTGAGTTGCTGATAGTAACAGAGTCGTTTTCTGAATATCCGACAAATCCTCCACAGCTGAAAGTATAATTGGTAGTGGTAAAGACCCCGTCGAACAAGCAGCCGTCTATAATGACTTTGCCGCCGTTACAATTAAGTCTTGCAACCAATCCTCCATGCATGCCTTCGACATGCTTGCTACACTCGATAGTCACCGAACTGCGGCAGTTGCGGAGGGTCAGCCCACCGTGTGCTTGGGCAACGATACCGCCGGCATATTGCGCATAAGAGCGGATTGTTCCTGTCACGTGGAGATTAGCGATATTGGCATTCTTCGTATGGAGGAAAGGTGCAGCATAATTATCATCTGCCATATTATAGTTGAAGGTCAGCGTCTTGCCGTTGCCTTCAAATATGCCTTGGAACGAGTTTCCCTCGTCCGTGCCAACCATTGTCGAAACGCTTAAGTCGTTGACTAATTTGATATACTTGCCGCTGAAGTTGTACCCCTTGCCTACTTGCCGGACGAAAGCCTCCCAGTCTTCAGTGCTGCTGATGATATACGGGTTGCTCTCTGTTCCTGCGCCTTGTGTCGGAAAACCGTCATAGAAGACGGCTTTTGCAATGACATTTCTGTTCGGCATTCGGAATGTATAGCCGCTGACATCATTGCCGCTGATGCCTACGCTGCCGCCATCGACTGTATCAACTGACATGCTCACCGACACACCTAATGTCACTTTCTGAGTGATGGTCTCACCGGGGTACCCTCTAACGAATCCCGGCTCAAGAGTGCCGGTACCGGAAATGCTGACAGTGCAGGAATACGGATACCTGAAAGCATCGCGATAAACATAGTTTTCACCGGGAACCATATTGAGGACATTTGGGTTAAATATAGATCCAACTCTTGCATAATAAACCTCTCCTTCTTCGTTGTCTCCAATATATGGGGTATCCTGACTGTGGTTGGTGTTAACATTGCCATAAAACATGCAGTCATTACAGAATCCATCTTTTTTGGTTTCATTGCAGCCAATCAGTCCTCCTACGCCGGAATTGCCCGCAAGGTTAGTTACATTGCCCGACATACAGCAATAACGTATTGTTCCGTAGTTCTTCCCGCAAATGCCGCCTAACGAGGCAGCATAGGTGCCGTAATGATTACTCTTGACATCTGCACTCACCCAGCAGTCCCAAATCTCGCCGTCGTTTTCACCGGCAATACCGCCGACTAATCGTGCGTTGCCTACATTGATATTGCCGTCCACGTGCACGTGTTCCACCCTGCCGCTGGAATGGATATGGGCAAACAGTCCCTGATAGTTGCTGCTGCGGTTAGGGTCATCAATCACGATGCGAATGGTGTGACCGTTACCGTTGAACGTGCCTCTGTAGGCTTTGCTACCCATCGGGGTCCAGTTTCGGATACTCATGTCGAGGTCGGCTTCCAAACGATAGCTCAGTTCGTAGTAATCCTTACCATCGACATAGCCCGATTCGTCATCCCAGTGGTCGCGGATGTACGCCAGTTCGGCTGCTGTGTTAATAACTCCGGCCGAACCGTCCCAAGCCGGTCTTGATGTTGAAGAGCCGTCCCATGTGTCGGCGATTGCACCCTGTGCTATTACGCACAGAAAAGCAAAAACAAAAGAAATCTTACGTTTCATATTTCTCGATTATGATTGTACAACTATTCTGCATTTCTCAAATATTCATGCAAAGATACGTATATTTTTTGAATTGTGCAAACTTATTTGCAATCTGACCATAAAAATCGCACTTTTCTTACTTTTTTTGTTCAATATATTTGCATAATTGGATAAAAAGTTGTACCTTTGTGGCGTTTTGGGTGGTAAGTTTACCACTAATTAAGGTGGTAAATCATAGTATCTATGGATAAGAAACTTCAAACTATCCCTCAATCTTTACCAAGGAAGCCGGACGTATTTGTGTAATGTTATGAGTAAATTGCTAGATATGAAAAAACTGATCATCCTTGCGCTCGCCACGTTATTATTGGCGGCTTGCGCCAAGCAAACCGACCCGACAATGGACCGGTCGGATTTTGTGGTCGTTACCGAAGTGATACCGGACGCGATATTGGAGATACGGT
>JAEEGL010098020.1_pt1 | contig 15366 bp, 11 predicted proteins | sample 9134231 | NCBI WGS metagenome assembly JAEEGL01 (sample SAMN16246548, study PRJNA631951) | gut metagenome | biome: gut microbiome; feature: rumen; material: fiber-attached | host: Bos | place: Iran: Karaj | collected 2018-10 | reverse complement strand
TCGAATTACGAAGATCGCTATAACGGAGGAATGGGCAGTAATGGGCTGACCAGTGCACGCCATGATGTCTTCAGCAAATATCTGGCAGAGAAATACCCCGAGAGTTATGACCACCAGGTCCCCGAGGAACTAGTTTATAGCGGAGGCAAGACCCTGACAGAGCAAATAGAGGGTTTGGGGGTAGATGCCGGACAACTGGTACTCTCTCCCACCCGCACCTATGCGCCTGTGATAAAAAAGATGTTAGATGCCCACCGTTCAGATATTCACGGAATGGTGCATTGTACAGGTGGCGCACAGACGAAAGTGCTGCATTTTGTCGGCGACAATTGCCGTGTGGTGAAAGACAATATGTTTGATATACCACCATTATTCCGGATTATCCAAGAAGAAAGTCATACAGACTGGAAAGAGATGTATAAAGTGTTCAACATGGGTCATCGCATGGAAATATACGTCAATCCGGATTTGTCAGAATCAATTATCAACATATCAAAATCATTCAACATCGACGCGCAAGTAATAGGCCATGTGGAAGAAGGTGCAAAATCGCTGACCATTCATTCTGAATATGGCGTATTTGATTATGAACCCTAAGAAGAGAAAATCATGGCAGACAGCAATAGCATATTAGAGAAATTAGACGGGTTGGAAGCCCGCTTTGAAGAGGTGTCCACACTCATTACCGACCCCGACGTGATAGCCGACCAAGAGCGTTATGTGAAACTTACACGCGAGTATAAAGAACTGGGCGGCATCATGGAGGCACGCAAACGTTATATCGCGTGTCTGACAACCATCAAAGAAGCAAAGGACATCATTGCCAACGAGAGCGACCCAGACATGAAAGAAATGGCTCGTGAAGAATTGGCTATGAATGAAGAAATGCAACCTAAGATCGAAGAAGAGATCAAGCTTGCATTGGTGCCGAAAGACCCTGAAGACGCGAAAAACGTACAGATGGAAATACGTGCCGGAACAGGTGGTGACGAAGCCGCTTTGTTTGCCGGTGACTTGTTTGCCATGTATAAGAAGTTCTGTGACGCGAAAGGATGGTCCATCTCGGTGACCAGTACAAGTGAGGGAGCCGTAGGCGGTTATAAAGAGATAGATTTTGCCGTGAGCGGCGACAATGTATATGGCACCTTAAAATATGAATCGGGGGTACATCGTGTTCAACGCGTGCCAGCCACCGAGACTCAAGGACGAATGCACACCTCTGCCGCCACCGTGGCCGTTTTACCCGAAGCCGACAAGTTTGAAGTGAGCATCAACGAAGGCGACATTAAATGGGACACTTTCCGAAGCAGCGGTGCCGGTGGTCAGAATGTCAACAAAGTGGAATCTGGCGTCCGTCTGCGTTACCCTTGGAAAAATCCTAACACAGGAGAGGTTGAAGAAATCTTGATAGAATGTACAGAGACACGTGACCAACCCAAGAACAAGGAGCGTGCTCTCTCAAGGTTGCGCACATTCATTTACGACCGTGAACACCAAAAATACATGGACGATATTGCAAGTCGCAGAAAGACCCTTGTGTCAACTGGCGACCGCTCAGCAAAGATCCGCACCTATAATTTTCCACAAGGTCGTGTGACTGACCACCGCATCGGCTACACCACACACGATTTACAAGGTTTTTTAGGTGGTGATATCCAAGCGATGATAGATGCTTTAACCGTTGCCGAAAACGCAGAACGGCTGAAAGAAAGCGAACTTTAACGATTTTAGAATTGAGATAAAATCTTTTGTAAAGAGAATAGATATGACAAGGCAAGAACTGATTGAGCAAATATTCACAAAGAAGAGTTTTTTGTGTGTAGGATTGGATACTGATATCAAAAAGATACCATCGCATTTATTGGAAGAAGAAGACCCGATTTTCGCCTTCAACCGTCAGATAATAGATGCTACTTCGCCGTATTGTGTGTCGTACAAGCCCAACCTTGCCTTTTACGAAAGTGGCGGTGTGAAAGGAATAATCGCTTTTGAGAAGACCATTCAATATCTTAAAGCTAATTATCCGCAGCACTTCATCATAGCAGACGCGAAACGGGGCGACATCGGTAATACGTCGACGATGTATGCCCGTACTTTCTTTGAAGAATATGATATTGACTCACTGACTGTTGCACCTTACATGGGCGAAGACAGTGTGAAACCTTTTCTCGCATATTCTGGCAAATGGGTAATATTATTAGCACTGACGAGCAACAAAGGCTCATTTGATTTCCAATTAACTGCGGATAAAGATGGTGAACGATTGTTTGAAAAAGTGCTCCGAGTATCTCAGCAATGGGGCAACTCCGATAATATGATGTATGTAGTGGGAGCCACCCGAGGTGATATGTTTCAAACTGTCAGACAAATCGTTCCCAACCACTTTTTGTTAGTACCCGGCGTTGGCGCCCAAGGCGGCAGCCTGTCTGAGGTGTGCCGTTACGGCATGACATCAGACTGCGGTCTTCTAGTCAACTCATCTCGTGGCATTATTTATGCCAGCCAAGGGGAGGATTTCGCCGTTAAAGCAGGAGAAAAAGCGAAAGCCTTACAAGAGGAGATGAGCGCAGAACTGGATAAGATTGTCAGATAACTATTTGAGTAACAGGCAAACGCATGGGCGACCACAAAATCATCAATGACCCTGTATTCGGATTCATCAAGATACCGAAAGGCATCTTGCTTGACATTGTGAAACATCCCTTGATGCAACGTTTGTCGAGGATCAAACAGTTGGGGTTAGCATCGTTTGTCTATCCCGGTGCACAGCACACCCGTTTTCAACACTCCATCGGTTCATTTCACCTGATGAGTGAGGCCATCCTCTCACTCACACAAAAAGGCATTTTTATTTTTGACAGCGAGGCAGAGGCCGTACAAGCAGCCATCCTGATGCACGACATCGGTCATGGCCCCTTTTCACATGTGCTGGAGAACACGCTGATTCACGGGATTTCCCATGAAGAAATCTCACTGATGATGATGGAGCACATCAACAACAGCATGAACGGCAACCTGAATTTGGCGTTAAACATTTTCAAAGACCATTATCCCAAGCGATTTCTGCATCAACTCATCAGCAGTCAATTGGACATGGATCGTTTAGATTATCTTCGACGCGACAGTTTCTTTACGGGAGTGACTGAAGGCAACATTGGCAGTGCACGTATCATCAAGATGCTCAATGTTGTTGACGACAATCTGGTGGTTGACCAAAAAGGCATCTACTCAATAGAGAATTATCTGACCTCACGCCGCCTGATGTATTGGCAGGTTTATCTGCACAAGACCACTGTGGCATGTGAGAAAGTATTGGTCAACACTTTGAAGCGCGCCAAAGATCTGGCTAAAAAAGGACACAAAATATTTGCTCCGCCATCTTTACAATATTTTCTATACAACGATGTTGACAGAGACTGGTTTATGTCACATGACGAGTCACTAATGACATACAGCCAATTGGACGACAATGACATCTGGTGTGCCGTAAAAGAGTGGTCAAGAAGCGATGACCCCATCCTCTCATTATTGTCGATGAATCTGGTAAACCGCAAACCTTTCAAAGTAGAAATCAGCGAAGAACCCTTCTCCGAAGACTATTTACACGACCTTCGCCATCGCATCAGTCTCAGTTCTGGCATTGCAGAAGAAGAGTGCAAATATTTGATGAGCGTCAATGCCATCGAGAAAGACATGTATGATGTGAATGATGACCATATCAGCATATTATATAATGACGGCACGACAAAAGATATTACCGAAGCGTCGGAAATATTGAATGTGGCGTTACTCTCAAAGAAAGTTAAGAAATATTACCTTTGCTATCAGAGATTAAGTTAAAGCATATCCGTCAACCTCCACGTCCACTTAAAGGATTAACATATTCTCGTCTTTTACTGTAAATATACGCGGCATTTCGGAAATAAGAATGAAAAAAGACGGCTCATTTTGTATCCTGCTCTATTTGCAGTTTATTCGGATTATATATACTGCATTTAGGGAATAAAAATGAAAAAAAGGATTTTTCATTTTGTATTCCGCTCAATTTGCAGTATATTTGCAAAATAATTGTACCAAAACATCTAAAAATGGATTTTACCGCAAAACAAATAGCCGGATTGATAGAAGGAAGAATTGAAGGTGACGAAAACATGACCGTGAATTCTTTTGCTAAAATAGAAGAAGGAAAACCCGGTTCCATCTCATTCCTATCCAATCCGAAATACACCCATTTTCTTTATACGAGCGAATCAAGCGTCATCATCGTGAATGAAGACCTGGTTTTGGAGCAAGAGGTGAAGCCCACCCTGATTCGCGTAAAAAATGCTTATGAGAGCGTAGCCAAACTTTTACAAATCTACGAATCGATGAAGCCAAAAAAGAAAGGCATCGACTCGTTGGCATTTATCTCTTCTAAAGCGGAAGTGGGCTCAGATTGCTATATTGGTGCGTTTGCATATATTGCAGACGGAGCAGTAATTGGTGACCGTTGTCTTATTTATCCTCATGCGCATATCGGCGAGGGCGTTGTTCTTGGCGACGATTGCATCATTTATCCCAATGCGACCATTTATCATGGCTGTCAATTAGGCAATCGTGTCACCATACATGCAAATAGTGTAATTGGAGCCGATGGTTTTGGTTTCGCGCCGAATGCTGACGGTTATGACAAAATTCCTCAAATCGGCATTGTTAAGATTGAAGATGATGTGGAGATTGGTGCTAACTCGTGCGTGGACCGCTCTACGATGGGATGTACTTTGATTCACAAAGGTGTGAAATTAGACAATTTGGTACAGATAGCACACAACTGTGAAGTGGGTGAGAATACGGTGATGTCCGCCCAAGTCGGCATTGCCGGTTCCACGAAAGTGGGGTCTTGGTGTATGTTTGGTGGTCAAGTAGGAGTTGCCGGTCATATCACCATCGGTGACAAGGTGTTCTTAGGCGCTCAGTCGGGTGCTCCTGGCAGCATCAAAAGTAACCAGACGCTTATCGGCACCCCGCCCATGCCTCCTACCCCATATTTTAAGTCGCAAGCGATATTCCGCCGTTTACCCGACATGTATAAACAGTTGAATGAACTTCAGAAAGAAATAGACGAATTAAAGAAACAATTAAAATAAATTATGTTGAAACAAAAAACTCTTAAAGGCAGTTTCTCTTTGTTTGGCAAGGGTCTGCATACCGGCTTAAGTCTTACCGTCACCTTCAACCCTGCAGCGGAGAATACAGGTTATAAGATACAACGAATCGACTTAGAAGGACAGCCCATCATCGATGCTGTGGCCGAGAAGGTTGTTGACACCCAGCGTGGCACAGTCCTCGCCTCTGACGATGTGCGTGTGTCAACTGTAGAACATGGACTTGCCGCCCTTTACGCATTGGGCATAGACAACTGTCTTATACAGGTGAATGGTCCTGAGTTTCCCATCCTCGACGGCAGTTCTGCCATGTATGTGGAAAAGATACAACAAGTTGGTGTCGTTGACCAAAATGCGCCCAAAGACTATTATATCATCCGCCACAAGATAGAGGTAAGAGACGAAGAGAGCGGTTCCTGCATCACCATTCTGCCAGATGATGAGTTCAGCATAACAGCGATGTGCTCATTTGAGTCGAAATTCATCAACAGCCAATTTGCGACATTGGACAACATCAACAATTTCGCAGAGGAGATTGCGCCTGCCCGCACTTTTGTGTTTGTACGCGATATAGAACCTTTGCTGAATGCCAATCTAATCAAAGGCGGTGACATGGATAATGCTATCGTCATCTATGAGAAACAAACTACACAAGAGAGATTGGACAAGTTGGCAGATTTGTTAAAAGTGCCTCACATGGATGCCACCCATTTGGGCTATATCCAACCTAAGCCATTGGTATGGGAGAATGAGTGTACCCGCCATAAGCTGCTTGACATCGTCGGCGACATGGCTCTGATAGGCAAGCCCATCAAAGGCCGTATTATCGCCACCCGTCCCGGACACACTGTCAATAACAAGTTTGCCCGTCTGATGCGTCGTGAAATCCGCAAACATGAGATACAGGCTCCTATTTACGACCCGAATGAGGCACCCGTCATGGATAACATCCGTATTCGTGAGTTATTGCCACACCGCTATCCCATGCAGTTGGTGGATAAAGTCATTGCTCTTGGTCCGACAAGCATTGTCGGTGTGAAGAATGTGACGAGTAATGAGCCGTTCTTTACAGGTCACTTCCCCCAGGAGCCGGTTATGCCTGGCGTATTGATGATTGAGGCGATGGCACAGTGCGGCGGTCTGCTGGTCCTTAATACACTTGACGAGCCCGAGCGCTGGTCCACTTATTTTATGAAAATCGACGATGTGAAATTCCGCCAGAAAGTGGTACCTGGCGACACATTGCTCTTTAGAGTAGAATTACTGCAACCACTTCGTCACGGCATCAGTTCCATGAAAGGCTATATGTTTGTCGGCGACCATGTAGTAGCAGAGGCTACCTTTACCGCACAGATTGTGAAAAACAAATAAACCATAAGCCATGAATACCATTAGCCCGTTAGCATTCGTCCACCCTGAAGCACAGTTGGGCGACAACAATGTCATCGGACCGTTTTGTTACATCGACCGCAACACCGTTATCGGCGACAACAACGTCCTTCAAAATAGTGTAACCATCCATTATGGTGCCCGTATAGGCAATAATAATGAGTTTTTCCCGGGTGCCAGCATATCGACAAAGCCACAGGATTTGAAGTTCCAAGGCGAAGACACGATATGTGTGATAGGCAACAACAACAGCATCCGTGAAAGTGTGACCATCTCCCGTGGAACCGCTTCAAAAGGTCAGACCACGATAGGAAACAACTGCCTTTTGATGGAGAATATGCATGTCGCACACGATTGTGTTCTTGGAAATAATCTGATCATCGGCAACTCTACAAAGATAGCCGGAGAAGTGATTATTGATGACAATGCCATCATCAGTGCCACTTGTCTGATTCATCAGTTCTGTCGAGTTGGCGGTTATGGCATGTTTCAAGGCGGCAGCCGCACCAGTCAGGACATTCCTCCCTACATCATAGCCGGAAAAGAGCCTATTCGCTATGCCGGTGTTAATATTATCGGTTTGCGTCGCCATGGATTCAGCAACGAACTGATTGAGCAAATACATGAGGCATACCGCATTTTGTATTCAAAGGGTCTGATGGCCGAAGGTATTCAGGAAATCCGCCGTACGTTGCCCGACATTCCTGAAATCAACTATATCACAAGTTTTGTAGAGTCCTCGAAACGCGGCATCATACGATAGATTAACGATGCAAAACCTGGTCGTCATCACCGGCCCGACAGGAGTAGGTAAAACAGAAACCTGTCTGAAACTGGCAACGCATTACGGCATCCCGATCATCAATGCTGACTCGCGTCAGATATACTCTGGTCTGTGCGTCGGTACAGCCGCCCCTACCGCAGAGCAGTTGTCGCAGGTAAAGCATTATTTTGTAGGCACCCTATCGATAAGTGACTATTACAGTGCATCGCGCTTTGAGGAAGATGTGCTACATCTGCTCAGTCATGAGTTAGCCTCTTCCCCTTTGGCATTAATGAGCGGGGGAAGTATGATGTATGTCGATGCGGTATGCAACGGTATAGACGACATTCCCACGATAGATGAAGGGACACGTGCTTTGATGAAGCAAAAACTGGAGGAAGAAGGACTTGAAAGCCTGTGTGAGGAACTAAAATCTTTAGATCCGGACTATTATGAGATTGTGGACCGCAAAAATACACGTCGTGTCGTCCATGCAATGGAAATCTGCTATATGACCGGTCATCCTTACACTAAATACAGGACACACCAACAGGCTGCCCGTCCGTTCCATGTCATCAAGATTGGTTTAACACGTGACCGTGAAGAATTATATGACCGCATCAACCGCCGTGTTGACGCGATGATGTCAGAAGGACTTTTGGATGAGGTCCGACGTATGTTGCCTTACCGCCATGAAAATGCGCTGAACACAGTAGGATATAAAGAGATGTTTGAATATCTCGATGGTAACATGTCGTTGGAAGAAGCCGTGGAACGCATCAAGGGCAGCACACGGCGCTATTGCCGCAAACAACTGACATGGTTTAAGCGCGACCCGTCGGTACACTGGTTTCATCCTGACGCATATGATGATATTATCCGTCACATCGAAGAAAACATGATAAGATGAGATTACTCAAGTGGATTTGGAACCGCATATGTGCTTTTTTCACATGGTATCCGCGACTCTATCGCGGACGTAAATGGTATGTGAAAATCTGCATCGCCATATGTTCGTTTATCTCATTCGTCATTATTCTTTTAGGCTTGGTTGACATCAATTTCTTAGGTTTGTTTGGCGGTTCACCAGGCTTTTATTCCATTATGAATCCTCCGAGCAACGAGGCATCGGAGATATACAGTGCCAACAACGAATTAATCGGTAAATTTTATAATGAGAATCGCAGTCCGGTCAAATACGAGGATGTGAGTCCCGTGTTTTGGAAAGCGCTTATCGATACTGAAGATGAACGTTATTTCCGTCATAACGGCGTGGATTTCTTCGGTTTGGTAGGAGCCGCCAAAGATGCCATATTCAATCATGCCCGCGGTGCCTCGACCATAACACAACAGTTGGCAAAAAATATGTTCCATGTCCGTTCGAAATATTCCACTGGGTTGTTGGGTAAGATACCTGGCATGAGCATGTTGATTATCAAATGCAAGGAATGGATTATCGCCACTAAACTGGAATTAGTCTATAACAAGGAAGAGATATTGACGATGTATGCCAACACCGTCGATTTCAGTTCCAACGCATATGGTATCAAGACTGCCTGCAAGACTTATTTCGACACGACGCCTGCACAACTCACGACAGAACAAGCAGCTTTGTTGGTGGGAATGCTGAAAGGCATCACCTATTACAATCCTGTAACAAATCCGGAAAACTGCCTGCAACGGCGCAATGTCGTATTGAACAACATGGTAACCCATGGAGACTTGACACGAGCTGAATGTGACTCTCTCTGTGCCCTTCCACTCGGACTGAAATACAAACCACAAAGCGTTTATGACGGCAAGGCTGCGTATTTCCGAGGAGCAGTGGCTAATTATCTTGCCACCTGGTGTCGCGACAACGGGTATGACTTATACAACAGCGGTTTGAAGATTTACACAACCCTCGACATCAAGATGCAGGAATATGCCGAGCAAGCCGTGTTACAGCAGATGCGTAGTATTCAGAAGTCATTTGACGAGCATTGGGCAGGACAAGGTGATCCTTGGCGCGATGAAAATGGCAAGGTTATACCTCAGTTCATTGAGAATATTGCGAAGAAACTACCCGAGTACAAATCATTAGAAGAACGTTTTCCCAATGACCCAGACTCGGTGAAATACTATCTGAACCGTCCGCATAAGGTCAAATTGTTCAGTTATAACGGTCCCATTGAACGTAATATCAGCACACTCGACTCCATACGATACATGGTGAAAATCATGCACTCAGGCTTTATGGCCATGGAACCACAAACAGGTGAGGTAAAAGCTTGGGTGGGCGATGTGGATTTTGACACATGGAAATATGACAAGGTGACCGCCCACCGGCAGCCAGGCTCAACGTTCAAACTATTTGTTTATACAGAAGCCATGAATCAAGGCATCATCCCTTGTGACAAACGTAGAGACGAGCCTATCACCGTACCAGTATATTATAAGAACAACGAAGTGGTTGACTGGAAACCGACCAATGCCAGCGGTTCTTTCTCTGGCGATTCTATTACACTGATGATGGCGTTTGCCAAGAGCCTCAACTCCATCGCAGTAAGGCTAAGTACAGAAGTGGGACTTCGTCATATTATCCGTACTGCACATGATATGGGCGTCAGTTCAAAGCTATCAGAACATCCCTCCACCGCTTTGGGCGCAAGCGACGTGACCCTCTATGAATTGGTCACCGCCTATTGCACCATCGCCAATGGCGGCAAACGTCCCAAGCCCATATTGGTAACGCGTATAGAAGACCGTGACGGCAACGAAATATACAATATCGAAGATAAGGAACAGCCCCGTGCCCTACCCTTCAAAACAGCTTATATGATGCAACGAATGTTGATGTACGGGGTAGAAGCTGGAACTTCACGGTCGCTAAACAATTATGTAGGCAGTTATTTCGATACCGACATCGGAGGAAAGACCGGCACGACAAACAACAATTCCGACGGGTGGTTTATGGGGGTAACACCTCGTCTTGTAGTAGGTGCATGGGTTGGAGGCGAATACCGCAGTATCCATTTCCGTACAGGTGCATTGGGACAAGGCGCACGTACAGCATTGCCAATATGCGGTCGATTCCTCCAATCAGTACTCAACGATAAGAAATACGCCAAATACCGTTGCCGTTTTGCTGTACCTAACGGTGAAGATGTGAACATCAGCGACTATGACTGTTCGCAACACTATGCCCCCCATATTGATGTACCTGTTGACACACTCGGTTATTATTATGACGATGACATGGACGGTTATTACGGTGAACCTGTAGTGGATGAATTCGGCAATCCGATAGAACAGCCTCAGCATCCTTACGATGACGAGAGCGACGAATATGACCATTACAGCACCGTCCCTGAAAGAACTGAACCTGAAGACGAAATCCATTTCAACTATTGAGACAATGACATCCTCCATAGAGCATATCGACCTGAATAACGTTGAGATGCAACGTGCGCTGGACTTACTGGAACATACCAACCGTTCATTGTTTCTGACAGGCAAAGCCGGCAGTGGAAAATCAACATTTCTCAGATATATCTGTCAAACCACGAAGAAAAAACATGTGGTATTGGCACCGACTGGCATTGCGGCCATCAATGCCGGCGGGGTTACCCTTCACAGTTTCTTCAAGATACCTTTTCATCCTTTGGTACCTAACGATGTGAAATACTCTCCCAAACACATCAAAGAGACGCTAAAATATAATGGAGAAAAAAGGAAAATTATCCAAGAACTGGAACTGATTATCATTGATGAGATCAGTATGGTAAGAGCCGACATCATTGATTTTGTGGATAAAGTGCTCCGTATTTATTCACGCAACATGCGTGTTCCGTTTGGCGGCAAACAATTGTTGCTCGTAGGTGACATTTTCCAGTTGGAACCCGTTGTCAGAGAAGAAGACCGTCAACTGCTTACCCCATTTTATCCATCTGCATATTTCTTCGACGCATTGGTATTCCGCCGTTTTGAATTGGTCAGCATCGAGTTGAAAAAGGTCTATAGGCAAAGCGACGCTTCTTTTATCAAAATTTTAGATAACATCCGCACCAATCAGGTAAGCGACCGCGAATTAGCCATGCTCAACAGTCGTGTTGGTGCAGATCTACCCCTGGAAGAAAATCAGTTGGCCATCACACTCTCCGCCCGACGTGACACGGTAGATTTCATCAATGAGCAACATCTGGATCAATTACCTGGTGATGCTGTCAGGCTGACAGGTGAGATTACCGGTGATTATCCTTCTCAAAATTTGCCCACGACAATCGAACTTGATATCAAACCCGGTGCGCAAATCATTTTTGTGAAAAATGACAAAGACCACCGATGGGTAAACGGCACACTTGGCATCATATCTGGTATCGCAATGAATGATGAAGGTGAAGAGCAACTCTATATCGTCACCGAAGATGGCGACGAGTTGGACGTTTCTCGTGAGCGCTGGAGCAACATGCGTTACACGTTCAACACGAAAGAACAAAAAATTGAAGAAGAAGAAATCGGCACTTTCACACAATTTCCCATCCGTCTGGCGTGGGCCATCACAGTACATAAAAGCCAAGGTCTCACTTTCCGACAAGTGAAAATCGATTTCAGCGGTGGAGTATTCGCCGGGGGACAGACTTACGTGGCATTTTCACGTTGCACCTCACTTGACGGTATCAGTCTTAAAGCCCCTATCCGCCGAAGTGACATCTTTATCCGTCATGAGGTGATAAGATTTGCCAGCACCTACAACAACCATCAGATTTATCAACGAGCCATGTCATCATCAGTTGCAGACAAAGAATACCTCGAAGCCGTAGAAGCCTTCGACGCGGGTGATATGCAATCTTTTTTAGACCATTTCTTCATTGCCATTCATCAGCGATATGACATTGAAAATCCAGTGATTAAACGATATATCCGCAAGAAATTGGATATCATTAACCAATTACGTCGTGAAAAAGAGTCATTAACTGCTGAGTTCAAGAAGAAAGAGAGATATCTGAAAAAACTGTCAGCGGAATATGTGGTGATGGGTAAAGAATGCGAACGTGAAAACATGAAAGATGCTGCGATAGCCAACTATCAGAAAGCATTAGAACTTCATCCCGGATCACGTGAAGCAAAGCGAAGAATTCAGGAGTTGAGAAGCCGTTGAATCCCGCTATTCACTATAAATAACGAATTGCGCCATCCTATCAGATGACGCAATTGTTATAATATTGAAAAAATGTATCATGAACGTCATTCGGCATCACCGACAATGACAAGACCACCGTTTTCAGGAATGCTGACAGAGATTTTCTGACTCTTTGCATTTTTGATTTTCTGAGTGGTCAAACTCCCGTTCAACTTGTCATCATCCGTATATAGCGAAATGTTTGTTCCTTTGGCAATCATGGGCAAGGTGATAGTTGTTTTTAATGTCTGGCTATCAGCATTCACACCTACGACAAACCATTTCTTTCCGGCACGACGAGCCATGATGATATATTTTCCGGGGTATCCGTCGATAAAACGGACCTCATCCCACACGGTAGGCACATCTTTCATAAACTGTACAGCCCATTCTGGAGCATCTTGTATATTGTTGGGCGCCATGGCGAAATGTTGCACACTGCTTTGGAAGAGCACGGCTGTAGCCAATGCGAAGACATCACTGGTTTTACGTATTGTTCCGTGTTGATTATCTGAATTATAATGTTTATTCAGTGTAGAGCCACCGAAATCCATAGGAGCCACCGCATTTCTTATAAACGGATGAGTAGCAGCATTTTGTGCTTCGGCGTCACATGCGCCCTGTCCAAAGTGAAGGTTCTCACTTGCAAGCACAGCCTCTGAAGCAACATAGTTGGGATACATCCTATCCCAGCCTCTTGGCAATGTGCATCCGTGGAAAATGACTTGTAATCCGAAATCATTCGCGTCTGTAAGAATATCCTCATAGAGTTGCATCATCTGCTGTTTGTCACCTCCAAAGAAATCGACCTTGATGCCAAGAATACCTTGTTGTTGCATCCAAGCCATCTCCTTTCGTCTTACTCCAGATTTATCCATTTTTCCTTTTGGTGATTGGGGCGCATCATTCCATGCACCGTTGGAGTTATACCAAAGGAAGAGCCCTACTCCACGTTCTTTACCATAACGAGCCAATTCAGCTATTTTCTCATAACCGATCTGCACATCCCACAGCGCATCCACAAGCACGGAACGCCAGCCCATGGCGGCTGAAAAGTCAATATAACGTTTCTGTTCATCAAAATTACAACTTGGGTCCATGCCGATAATCCACGACCACGATCCTTTTCCGTATGTGTAATCACGTGAGGGCTCGTATTTCTGCTTCACCAGGTCTGTCGACACAGTCGATTCCACGATATTGGCAAGTGTGCCGACGGTAATCGTACGCCAAGGCGTGTCGAATGGCAGCGCAACGGCCGGAGTGGTTGAGCCCAGTCCGTTCATTTCTCCCGCTTGCGGGAAACCGATACCATAATTGTTCCCGCCATTGTTGAGCAACCGACAGCCTACGTAATTGCCATCTGTTCCCGTCTCTGAAACAAGAATCCAACAAGGTTGTTCTTTGGCACTTCCATTCACTTTGAACAGACAAGGGAAAGAATAGCCCTCGCCCCATCCATTTTTCCCGGTTGAGTCATCAAGCGTGTATGACGTCTCATAACTGGGGGATGTTCGGGCAAATCCGCCCATAGGTTTGGACTGTGGACAAAGGAATGTCGTTGTACCTTCCGGGAAGACAAATGCGCTCTCCTCTTTTTCGACAACTCCCACCAATGTTTGCCTTTTTCCTTCGATATGATAACGATAGGCAACATCCCTATTGCTGACACGGAACACGATGTCCAACACATGGCGGCCATTCTTGTCAAATGTGCAAACTGCTTCGTTGGCTTCATACAACACATGCATTTGCTTGGCAGTTTTCACCTGATAATCATCTTTCACAGACTTCACCTCGCATGCAGTCATAGACAAGCCTTGTGTAAGGTCTTCAAAATTCATTTTCACTCCTAATGACGATGGAGTAATGACCACTTTTCCATTCCATGACACCTGATAAGAGGGACGCCCACCATTATCGTTGACCGTAACAGTCAACCGACCGTCAGGACTGGAAAAAGACTTCTCTGCAGCCTGAACCGAAGTCAAACCGCCTGATAATAGAAATCCTAATAATAATTTGCTGATTGTTTTCATATGATTATATTTCAAAAATTTTTCAAGTGTTATTTCATCAGGTTATGTGACAATTATTATTTTGTTGCAAAGTTACAAAAAAACAAGGGCAGAATAAAAGAACTTATTCCTTTTTATAGTCAGATAAAGTAACTTTTTCAAAAAAGTAATTGGTTATTCCAAATAATGTGTTATTTTTGCAATCAACAAGTCGTGTCTGAAAAAAGGCATAAATCCCTATATGTATTTTTAACTATCATCATTAAAACATTAATTTCATATGAAAAGGATTCTATTTTCACTGTTCTGGGTATTATTATTCAGCACTGGAGCATCGGCACAGGTCAAGACCTATCTGAATGTCGATGAAAATGAGACAATGGTATTGAATGCCAGCAACTGTGTAGATCGCATGGGTAAGAACTATCTTTTATGGGTGCGTTATGATTACAAAGACAAGAAAGCATGCAAGAAAGAGGCAAAACGCGATCGCGTGGACGGAAAACCAGTTAGAATGGAAGTGCTCTATGAGTTTGATGAGCCCTTGCTTACCTATCGTATCATCTCCAAGAAATATTTCGACAAAAATGATATGATTTTAAAAGAGATCAACTTATATAATGCCCCTTGGAACGATGTTGGCGACAATGACTATTCGCTTAAGTTGGGTATATACATGACCGGGGCGTTCAACATTACAGCCGGATGATTGTCCGAATCTGTGCAGATATACGTCCTAGCATTATAAACAGACATCAGGGTATGAGTCATTTTTGACCCATACCCTGATGCTTTATGTGTAAATGAAAGAGGCTTAACTCTCTACATTAAAATATGCCTCCAACTCTTGTTGAGCAGCACCCTCATGGTTGTCGATATCACGGATGATGT
>JAEEGL015383549.1_pt1 | contig 15367 bp, 21 predicted proteins | sample 9134231 | NCBI WGS metagenome assembly JAEEGL01 (sample SAMN16246548, study PRJNA631951) | gut metagenome | biome: gut microbiome; feature: rumen; material: fiber-attached | host: Bos | place: Iran: Karaj | collected 2018-10 | reverse complement strand
AGATTTCTACTGCTCTACCCCATCCCACAGGGGCGTGCTTACATACTTCGTAATGTTTGCAACCATTACTAATACTGATAGGCTTTCAATAGCCGCGGCTGCCTTCTCTAATACCTATCTTTTACACTAACTCTTATGGAGGTCAGCTCCAGAATCGAACTGGAATTATCGGGTTACAAAGCCGAGGTTTTACCATTAAACTAGCCAACCACATTGGAATTAATAACTCCATTTAAACTTTGCCGCTGTTTTTCTTTTTCCTTCACATACTTCATGGATATGTTGTTTAATTGTAGTTTTTTTACAATTAGTTAATTTATTATCTATCATATATTGAGCTGCTTCATTTGTAGAAGGAAAAGATTTTAAATAAGTCCCATCTAAAGAATACATATTAGTAATTTTACCATATCTTTCTTGTATAATCTAAGAACTTGATTTGATATTAATTTTATTTTCTTTTAATATCATAGAAACACTATCTATACTAATATTTAATTGTTTAGCTGTTTCTGTAATATTTTGTAAATGTTTATAAGTTTCAATTACCAAACCATAGTCAATATATTTTTTCCCATCTCCGCCTAAAGTTGCATTATATCCATTTTTAAAAGTTTGATATTTTTCAATCCAATAAATTTCTCTTTCTTCTGGATCATCAGTCTCTTCAATCAATTCTATATGAAAATGTTCAATTCCATATTTACGCATTGCTGCATATAAAGGACGTTTTTCTAATTTTTCTTTTTTACAATCTTTACAATGTTCAATAAAACGTTTTTCAATAGAAAATTCTGTTTTACCAATATACTATTTTCCATTTATATCATTAGTAATACAATAAATGTATGCCAAAATTAATCAGCTCCTCTTAATTATTATAATAAATTTTTTAATAAATTACTTCCGTTGTGCTATACCAGCTTATTAACTATAATTTTTTACTAATTCATCTATATCCCAATCTTCTATATTATTATGACAATCAGGGCAATAAATTCTAACTGCTTGATCATATATAGGTCCTATTGATTCTACATCAGTTTTATCAAATGAAAAACGACATTTACAAACAGGGCAAGAAATTTCATATCTTGTATATCCATGTTTAATAATTTGTATCATACTATCCTCTGCATCTCCAATCCATTCATAGCAATACTCAGTTTACAATTAGGACAATGAATATTATAATATCCAGAATACTTTGATGTAAAATGCTGTGTTTCATCTTCTGTGAAAATAAAATTACAATCACAATATGGACATTTTTTCTGATAGATTTTTACATTTTTAAAAACAATAAATTTCATAAAATATTATTCCTATTAAAATAAGTTTTAATTTCTTTTTGTTCTTTTCTTTTATTACTATAATATTTTAAACATCCTTTTGCCCAATCTAATCTTGCTTTATTAGAATTTTTACGGCATATTCTTGTAGCTATTTCCATTGCTAGATTAAAAGGATGCCCATATCTCTCATACATGATAGAGCTTGGTTCTTTATCAAAATATAAATAATTAAAAACAATTCTTGCTGCTTCTAATTCAGTCATAAAAGTATCTCTTTATCTTAATATGGCGCAGAGCTGAGGACTTGCACCCCAATAGATTCCTCTATCCCACGGTTTTCAAGACCGGTCCGGCGCGCTTGTCCGGTTAACCCTGCATATGGCGCGGCAGGAAGGATTCGAACCTTCGGACGGGTTGCCCCGTCGGATCCTTAGCAGGGACCTGGTTTAAGCCACTCACCCACTACCGCAAAAATATAAAAGCTTGCGGCAAGAAAAACAAACCATACTGGGTCGAGATGTAAAAGAAGCCGCAAGTTAGATTCTTTTGTTTCTCATACATTTAAATATATGAGAAAAGGTAGTGTAGCTTAGAGATATAATCTCAATATAAGCATTTCCCTGTCAGCCATATTCACTCCTAATATCTTCCCCTAATATTAGTTATATGGTTCCCTCGAAACAGGTCTTTTTAGCACAAAACAGAAAGGAGTAAAAACAATGAGATAAGTGGTAGCAGCGGAGGGTAACGCTCCCTCAAAGTCAGCGTTATGAGCGCCGATGGTGACTTTCACTCGCTGCGATATATACGAGCCTTTTAAAGTCCTGCTCAGGACTCCTGATAGCCTGTTGGACTATCCTCGTTTTGGAGTTTTGCATGATTATTTTTCTTCATACGCTGTTATCTCCTTTACGAATTATTTTCAGGTTTTCTTTTACGACCGCCCTTTACCGGCCTGTACTGTTTCTACAACTTGGTAGATCAGCTAATAGCAGATTGATTATCCAGGTTGCTAACCCTGACTTTAAATTCACTTACTTCGCTTGTATTTTATTATAGTGTCTATCTAAACCGCTTGTATTGCCACATATCAGTATACAGTATCGGTATTGCTCTGCGTTTCCGTTATCTGCCAGTGGTAGTTTAGTGAGAATCCGTGCTTTCTTTGACACTTAAAGCTTTTATTTTTCCCGCTTTTATAGGATAGAAGATTTTTATAATCAAGTTATACGGATTCTCTTCAACCTGAATGGTGATCTCCGGGGGATTCGAACCCACCATTACGGGCGTGAAAGGCCCGTGAACTAAGCCTATTATTCGAGGAGACCATAGGCTGATTAATTTATATTCCGCGCTACCAGCTCTCGCGGTATCTGCTCTTTTCGTGGCTCTCTTTTCATTCTCGTCATAGCCAAAATTATGATAGTGGTATATCACTTTATAGTGCGTTGAATTCACCAACGGAGCAGTGATCACTTCGTATTGCGAACTTGCCCGAAGTCATTTAGGCGACTCATTTAATTTCTCCTCCACACCATATTAATGTTGTGGGGATGAGATGACGCAGTGACATAACTGCGTAGCTTGTGCATGATGAATTTTTATACTGCCTTTCATCGCGCTTGCAGTTTGGACTGAATTTATATACCGCTTTTCAAAGTTTGCGGTTCGGTATGCGATACTTTTCTACGACTCGCTATCTATTATAGTCGGAATTCTTATGCGCATTCAGCTACTGTTGTATCTGGTTTTACAATCTGCATATACCAGACTGGGGACTCCCAGTAAGTATCTATGTAGTTTGGCAGTAGATAGAATCCTCTCTACCATACCTAAGGGCCTTCGCAAGCAGACTCTATCTCATTCCGCCTGGCAGGGGCCACCACGTGCCGGTTCCCTTTATGCGACCCCCTAGTAAAGCATAGGCGTGGCGTGCCTGTCTTTACTGCTATAACTGGACTTACCATACTTGCTCCGCCACAGAGATTATGAAACACCAGTTGAGATTCTTCATCGTTTTTGACCAATTAAACTACTCGCCCCAATCCCAATTTGGAGGCAAGGTTGGATTCGAACCAACATCTACTTCATCTTTAGCTTTATTAACTTATTTCTATAGCGCAAGTTGCTGTGCGCTGGACTTTTTTTCTATCGAGGAAGAAAAATTTTTAAAACAACCATCGGGGGGCAAGTTTTTACTGTGTTATCCGCAGCTCACAGGTTCTGTGTGAAATTTATTCTTGTAACACCGCATCTAGAATCTTACACACTAGCGACTGTCTACATATCTTTTTACTTCCTTGCGACTCAGGATTTTTATCGGTTATCAGACTTGAACTCAATACCTCCGCGTTTCTCCGCAGTGTGCTGCCTCTTACACCAAACCAATATATTTATATTTCATGTTCATCAAGAGTTTCAATATCCTCTACTTGATCCCATTCATCAATAACTTCTGTTTTTAGCTTATCATATGCTTCATCAATATTTTCAGCAGCAATATAATAATAACTAGAAACTTTAAATAAAAATTCTTTCATAACCGTTTAACCTTTTTAAGAATACGTCACATCTTACCATTCCATATGCCCTTATGTTCTGGTGATTGGGAATAGTGACTTTACCCAATTCTTCCCTCCTCAACGGGCGAGGTGTCCGGCGCTCTTTTATTCGTAGTTGCTCACTTTTTGGAACTTGCGGGATCCCTCACTACTTCTGCCGCAAACTTGAGTAGATGGCAATAATGGTTATAAAACTTAGTAACTTTCGTTACCCAGGATAACTGACCCATTACAGTTTAATTTTTAAATGATACCCACTATACGATACTTGGGTTTTCCATTATTAATGGCGAGGACATCGCGTTTTTAGTTTTCCTCCCTATCATTTCCTATAAATATTATAACAAAAAATTTTTAGAAAATCAAGTGATTGCTATTTATATAGGCACATAGGACAATCACTCCTATGTGGTTATTATTTCAAACCGTATGGCGACCTCACGGGGAGTTGAACCCCGATCTTCGGAGAGACAGTCCGATATAATAAGCCGTTATACCATGAGGCCAAATATTATTCTTCTTCTCTAAATGCGCCACCATAAACCCAAGCGCACCAATCATCATATTCTTCTGGAATAATTTCTTCACATTGAATAGAAGTATCAAAATTATCAAACATAATTATCTCTCCCACCAAGGCAAATTACTTTCTTCTTCTTCAGTTTCTTCATCATCGGTATCCCAATCATAAGACTGCTGTTGCTGACTTTTTTCATACTGTTCAACCATATAACCAAGAAATGCGCTCTGTTCCCAATCAAACATTTTATTTTACTTCCTTTCTTATTTTCTATAAATATTATAACAAATTATTTTTAAAAAATCAAAAAAATTTTTCTCGCAACACTTCTCGCCAACAATCACTACATTCCCAACTATCATCATTACAACCAAAATCATAATTAGAAAAATCTATATCAGGACATAATTTATTAGGACAATATCCATCCATATGTGAAGCACAAAGCTGCACTAATTTATCATATCTTTCTTCTGGAACAAATTCATCAAAAGTTTTAACATCATTAATTAATTTAACAATTGAATGGACTTTACATCCAATACAATCTAATGAGTTAAAATTTTTAGATTTACGGCAACCTTGACAGTAATATTTATCAATTTGTTCTTCTAAATTAATTTTATCAATAAGAATCATAAAACTCAAGATATACGTCTGGATTTTCTTCCATAACTACTTGAATTGCTACAAGATTTACAACATCTCGAAGTAGTCCATGCCGAGCTTCTTCATAAGTCCAAATTGACTGTCCTTCATTTTCCCATTTTTCTTCATTAAGAAATTCTACAATAAACCAAATAATTTCTTCAACTGTCTCAGGTTTATCAATTTCAAATTTATAGTTATCCGAAAAACGTTTACCAAGAATATCAAGAACACCATAACGGAGTCCCCAATTTTTACGCCAATAAACAATTTCTACTTCATCATTATAATCAGTATCAAAAGGATATTTAATTATAGGCGGAAGCATTTCACGAGTAATTTTCCGTTTATTTGACTTTACATAAAATCCATTGTCAAGTCCGATAATAAACACAACCTTTCCTTATTTTCTATATATATTATAACAAATAATTTTTAAATTCTCAATTTATATTGTTATCTCTTTTCCAACAAATATCAGAAATTGCCCAATATTTTTTTTTAGCACTTTCATACATTTTAGAAAGCATTATAAAAGTGTTATAATATTTTTCTTTAATTTTATAAATATCCTATTCAATAACTGATTCGCAGATAGGACAAATATAATTTCCGTCTCCATCATAGAAATCACAAGGATTCCAATCTTCTTCATAAATTGGTTCACCGCATTCAGGACAATAAAAACACCTATCATTCCAATCTACAAGACCACCATAATTTACTTCAAAAAGATGAGCCATTTCATTCCAAGTGTTGTCCATAATTATTATTTCCTTTCTTTATCTTTTCTATAATAATTATATAATATTATTTTTAAATTTTCAAATTAATTTTTTTTAACTGTATAAAAAATACACCCTAATATAATAATTAGGGTGAGTATTATATTTAGATTAAAAATTTCCAAAACCCCTTTCCATTTTGGATGGCGGGCTGGCAGGTTGGTAGGTGGCGCAATGAGCCTTAGTCCCATAAATGCCCAAAGTTTTTTTCTAACATATATAAGCCATTTTGAAGATCAGCTTCTCTACGTTTGTAATTACTATCAGCTTCAGTAATCATAGCATCACTATATTTACTTTTAGTATTTAAATCTTTTCCATTTTTCTCAATATCTTCCCACCAAATATCTTGATTAGGATGTTCATAATAATCATTAGCTTCATTGGCTTTATAAAAATATTGAGCCATGGTGCGCAAATATTTTTGCCAATCTTCAAATTCAGGGAATTCTTCATTCCCAGGCCAACTAATAGTATTATCAGCCATGTGATTTAATGTTTCAGAAAAAAGGTCTAAATAATAACTATCTAAATCCCACCAATCAGGATCACAATAACCACGAGTAGCTCTTTGATAAGCCCATTTAAACTGTCTAAAAAATAAACGAATATTTCTTATCCAATTACTTGGATATTTCCAAGGAGAATAAAATTGATGAAATACATTTAATCTATCCATTATTATCTAATCCACCTTTTTTTAAATTATAGGTTTTCCACGTTTCAAACAGATTTCACGTATGGTCCTTACCGTATCTTTTCTACGACTACTAAAAGCACAGACCTATAAACCCTTCTGTTCTTAAGTGCGGTTTTGTTCTGTTCCCGCCAAACATCTTGGGGACTTTATTTTTACCATCGTTGCTCCAATCCTCGATGGGTACTTACCAGTAGCAGGATATTAAAAACAAAAATCCAAGATGGTGCGCTTCAGCGCTATTTAGCGTCGATAGGCGTCTTGGAGTCTACTCACAACCTATAGCCGGCTGGTTGCTTTCGTTTGGTGGGTCGAGCAAGGATTTGCACCTGCGAAGCTATACAGCACTGGATTTACAGTCCGTTAATTGCTGTTAAAATCTAAACCGAGATTTATTTTTCGGTCCAGCCCCTTTGACTACTTGGGTATCGACCCATATATGGCCCTAGCGAGAGCTATTTACCTTTTGTGTTTGCAACCACATTAGAGAACGCTCCTTTCATCAATCAGCTAATGGTACCAACCTCGCTGCGCCAGGTGGTGGCTGGGGGTGGAATTGAACCACCGACGCTTAGCTCTTCAGGCTAACGCTCTACCAACTGAGCTACCCAGCCATATGATAGGAGAAGGCCACTAGTAAGCCCGTGTGCTTAACCACTCCTATTTTTTGGAATATATCACACTTTTGGTGGCGATGGTAGGTGCTGCCCCTACTACCCCCGCGTTATCAGCACGGAACTCTACTGTTGAGTTACATCGCCATAACTGAGGGATTAACCCCCAGTTGCAAGAATTGTAATACCGTCAATGATTATATCAAAATAAGGAGCAGAACGATATTCAGACTCATGGAAATAACCATCCGCAACAACCTGAGTATCAGCTTCATAATTTGGATCAGTATTAACATCTGCCATATATTCAGTTAATGTTTCTCCATTAACAGTAAATGTATTAATATCAAATACATGAATTTCATTAGATATAAGTTTTTCTCTAATTGCATTAACAGTTTCTGCTGTTTCAGTAGCGCAAACCTTATCATTGAAATCAGTTAATTCAACAGAACCAGTTTCAATAGTGCCTGTCCAATCTGTAGCAATAGCTTCATTGTTTTTTACACAATTAATAATATAAACAAAATATGGAGTCCAATTAATTCTTGAAGATACCATAAATGTATTGGGGCAAGCATCAATAGTGCTACCATTATAAGAAACATTTGGTACTTTAGCATTTTCACATTCACTTGGTGCGCCCATTGAATCAGCGTGCTGACTTACAAGTTTATATCCATTTTCAACAAAATAATGAGCAGCTTCTTGTTCAAGAGTCTGATCATACCAAGAACCAGTATAACTAACTGACATCTTTACTGTTGGACACACATAACGCATACCAAGGAAAAATGAAGTATAACCAGAAATAACTTCGGCATATGGGAAAGCTCCAACATAACCAACCTTAGCTTCATCTGCTGCAAATTCTTCATTAGCAATCATTTCATTAAGCTTCAATCCTGCAGCTACACCAGCAAGAAATCTTCCTTCATAAATAGAAGCAAAAGCATTATGGAAATTAGGAAGATTTACGGTATGTGCTTGAGTACCAGTGGCATGACAAAATTCTACATTTGGGAATGCCTGCGCTGCTTGAATCATATAGTCTTCATGACCAAATGAATCAGCAAAAACAATTGAACATCCTTCGTCTGCAAGCTCGCAAGCGGCATCATAACATTCTTGACCTTCTGGAACATTAGTCTTAAAGATATATTCAACGCCTTCTGAACTACAAGCTTCTTTTGCGCTATTAAGGAAATTCAAGTCATAAGTACTTTGTTCATCATGCAGAAAAATAAATCCTACTTTAAGAGGAGCACTAACTTCTCCAACTTCAGGAGCTACGGGTTCTGCTGACTAAGTTGTCCCGCAAGCGCAAAGTGTAAATACCATACAAACAATAAGGAAAATTGCAAAAAACTTTTTCATATTACATCTCCTAAAATATTTATTTTTTACAATATAATTATAATAAATAATTTTTAAAAAGTCAAAGAGAATGGAATTTTCCATTCTCTTAAAATTTAAAAATTAATTTTTGATTTACTTCAATTTTATTAGGATCTGTAATATTATTCCATTTACAAATGTCTTCAATACTACAATTAAACTTTTTAGATAATGCTCCTAAAGTATCTCCTGATTTTACTAAATAAGGAATGATACTTCCGCCACTTATTGTTTCAAGTTCTGTATCATTTATAGTACTCATTACTTACCCATCCTTTTATTAGTAATTAAAAGTACTGCGGCAACTCCAATAAACATTCCACCAACTACATAAAAAATTGTTGTACCAATACCACCTGTAGAAGGAAGTACTGAGCCAGAACCATTAGGAACTTCAACTACAGTACTACCATCTGCTTCTGGAATTACTTGAGGATTTTCTACAACAAGATTATATCCAGCTGGAGCAGAAAGTTCTCTGAGATAATAAGTCAAATCAGCATCTACGCCTTTAATTAAAATTTGACTATCAGTAGTTGTAAATTCATTTACTACAACAGCAGTATTATCTACTTCAGTAGCTATGCGATATTCTTTTCCTTCTTGAATGGTTACAAGAGGAATAGTATTTTTATCACTATCTAACAAAGCGAATCGTGCGCCAGCAAGAGGAGTTTTAGTTTCATCCTTAGCATCATATTTTAAAATCACAAAAGAAGTAACATTTACTTCAGCAGTATCAGACTAAGCAAAATGAGAAAAATCAAGACGGACACTATTTATATTTGCTCCAGTATTAATAATAGCATTATTATTAACCAAGGCTTTATAGCTAAATACAACATCATAACCATTTTCTCCAGAAGCAAGCGCTTTAAGAACATCACCCGCAATAGTAATTGTAAATCCATTTACAATATTGCCGTCAGCCGCATGACCTACATCAAGATTATAGTCATCAACATTAATAGATAAACTATCATCAACATATATAAGACCATCAGTCATAACATCACTAAGAATAGCATCTGCCTTAGAACCTTGTGGAAAATGAGTAACTACAGTAAATGTTACTTCTTGTCCAATTCCTGCATTAACATCTTCTTCAGCGACATCTTTTTCAATTTTTGGATATTCTGCTTTTTCTGTAATAGCAATATTAGTTGTGCCAAGAACAAGATTACTGTTAATATCAGAAATAATTAAATAATATCCAGGGTCATTATCGTAACTTGGAGTATCTGCTGTAATTGTCTTTTCTGGCTTTCCTTCAATATTTGTTTCAAGAATACGAGCAATTTCTTTTGCTGTGTCTTCTGTGGCGGGCATATCAGGATTTAATGCAACAATATATATTCCTTCTGTTGAAGTTTCAGTAAGAACAAAATAATCTGTCATACTATTAACAACATCAAACCAAGGATCAGTTTCCGCAATCCAATAACTAAAGCCATCTTGATCTGGATCTACTGTACCAACTGTCCAATCAGTAGTTACATCTTCTTGTACTGTTGGTGCTTTTCCAACATGAAGAATTTCATATGTGTGATATTCCTGCTTAATAGGATTAATATCTCCTGTTGGACGATTTACATAAATAACAATTTTATCAAGAGTATTTTCTGGAATATCAGGCATTGGATACCAAGGTGAATAAATATAATAAAGGTCAACATCAGTATCAGGCATTATAAGAGAACCAAATGGATCTACATCAAAACTATAACCATCTATTGGTTCACCAGTATTAGGATTAATACCCTTGCCACCCATTCCAACTGTCATAGAAAAAATACAAGGAATACCATTATAGTTAATAAATCCAGGTTGCCAATAACTTGCGCCTGCAGGATTATCTTTTAATTGTGAAATATCAACTTCTTCTCCTGTTGTAGCATCGAATGACAAAGAACCAATAATAGTAGAATTTGTAATAAGCGTATCTATGTCCCCTGTCATTTCTGTATCAAGTAACCAAGTTACTGTTACTCTATGCGTTACATTTTCTGATTCTATTGGAGAACTTTCTATTGGAGGATCAATGACTTCTCCTATTGGTTCATTAGGATCTAAATTCTCTTCAGCAAAAGCAAATGTCGAAAACATTGACATAATGAAAATTAATGCTAAAAATAAACAAATAAATTTCTTCATATTTTTTTCCTTTCATAAAAAAAATATTCAGGCATTAATTGCCTGAATTATCTTCAAAAATAATTACTGCGTGCTGACTATATCCAGGCGCAATTTCATTAAGATATTTAGGTTTTCTACTACAGCCTATCATATTAAAACATAAACTAAAAATTAAACATATTGTAATAAAAAGTTTCATAAAATATTCCTTTCTAATGGTGGATCGCCGGGGTAACGATCCCCGCTGATTTTCTGTGTGCAAAACAGATGACCACCCCATGCAGTCCCGCGACCCATATAAATAGCCTTTACCACAACTCAATTGCCGCAATAAAGGCGTCCGTATTTTTCATACGTCGTACTTTGTAAATATTTACAAATCCTATAGGTAACTCGGTAAGTCACTATAGCCTTTTTATTTTTAAATAAATAACCACTACTCCTAATGGCGTTTCTGGCAATTTTGTTTCGTAAAACATCTTCCAGCGAGGGCATACAACGCTCCCTCCCTATTTATTTAAAAAGAACAATTAAGTTCTAAAATATAAATACAGAAATTGATAGATCTTCATCTTACTTATGATTACCTTCAAGTATATTCAACCAAATGGGAGATAAGTCTGAGCCATAAATGCGTCCATTTATAACTTCTTACCCCAGTATTTCTACCAAGTCCATTAGAGGATTGACTACCTACTACCTTTCACTGGATATTCAGATGTTACATTAATATTCCTAAATATCTTTTTGTTAAACCTTAAGTCATTGCGCTTTCAGCTACTTGGATGCTGTAGAATGTTATAGTAGAATTTCTTCTACATCACCGCAAACAAGATTATTGGTATTTCCAAGGTTTGATACAAGTCACCAGCTAAATCCTAACTTGGATTCGGCTACGCTTTTAACGCTTGCTGTCTATTGCTCTTGCCATTCCACGGCTGTTTTTACTTGCGATAATCTCAGCACAATGCCTTTACTTTCTCCCACAGGGATTCAATCTTTCAGTCACCATCAAGATTGCGGCCATGTATCAAAAGGTATCCCTTTGTCGTTTCCACCCGAGCACTATTCGACATTTCTCAGCCTGAACATCGCATTCAGTCTTCACTGAGTTATCAAAGAATGTATTTATATTTTAAAACTTAATTACAAGATACCAAACCACCTACATATTTTTTTATTACATATATTGCTGTAAGATATCTTTATATAAATATTATACAAAAAATTTTTTTATTTGTCAAGACACTTTTTAAGCTAATTATTGGACTCGAACCAATTACACTTTATTTCTCAAATAAATGCTCTACCATCTGAGCTAAATTTGCTTTCCGCAATTTGCTGTATGTGTCTTTATATTAAATATCTGGATCAATTTCAATTGCAAAACGATATCCCAAAGCCCAAAGAACATCTTCTGCTTTTAAAGGACTTCCTTCTATTAATATTTCATTCGTATCTTCATTAATCAACCATTCAGTTTGTCCATCATAAGATACTTTAAGCTTTACATGTTCAATCATTTTACAATCTCCTTTAATTAATAAACAAGATACATAAAGGCGGATTCGAACCGCATCGACCTGTTTTAAAGACAAGTTGTGTAACCAAAACACTTCAATAATAGTTTTGCTGTATGTATCTTTATGGCGACTACTTCCCGAATCGAACGGGAACCAGCGATATGACCTAACGCCGTTCTAATATCTTAAACGCGCTTCCATTAAACTAAGTAGTCAAAATAGTTTTAATTTCTAAGAAGTTTAGCAGGATTTGCGCTCAATCCAATGGTCGTATGAAATTAATAAACAGTAGACCTGGTGGGCGGAGTTGGGATCGAACCAACCGAGCCAGTGGCACCTGATTTACAGTCAGGTCCGCTACCTTCTACGGGATATCCACCCATAAATCATACGGCGACCAACCTTCGCTCCGTATATGAGGGCATTTAACTTTCACAGCCCTAACCATCCAGATGTTATAAGAGTGTCTGGACACCCCAATGCTATATAGCATGGTGCGCTTGGGGGGAGTCGAACCCTCAATCCTTATGGCACACGGTCCTTAGCCGTGCCTGTATTCCAATTCCAGCACAAACGCATAAGAAAGTAAAAGTTATACTTTTACCTTGGTCTGTATATACAACATGGTATAAAAGATAAAAGTTATTAAACTATATATTATTTTAATTTAATAACTAGATTTCTTCTTGAGTAGCATAACGCCATTTAAATCCACCAGCACTCTATCTTTTTCCTTTACAAACTGCATTAATATGATTTTGAATTCCTGTTACTTTTTCTGCTTCTACAGCTGATGGAAAAATATTTAAAATTTGATTTGTTTTTTTATCTAACTATACAACTGGAATAGAATTAGCTTTTCCTCCCTATGGAGAAAATCCATATTTTTTTACAACATCAATTACAGCATCTTTAGAGCAACCAATAATTTTGGCGGTTTTACTACAATTATAATTAGTTTTATAAGTACTAATAATTAGATCATAATCAAGATAATGTTTTCCATCTCCACCTAAAGTAGCATTATATCCATTATGATAAGTATTATAATAATTAATCCAATAAGTTTCTCGTTCTTCTAAATCTTGATCAGGAGCTACATATTCTATTTCTTCAATATGAAAATGTTCTATTCCATATTTATTCATAGCTCTATATAAAGGTCGTTTTTCAAATTGCCTTTTTTTATAATCTTTACAATGATTTTTCCAACGTTCCTAAATATTTTCTTTTTCAGTTTTTCCTATATATAATTTATTATTAATATCATTAGTAATCTTATAAATATATCCCATATATTTATCCTCCTAGATAAAAAATATATAATTAAGCTTGTGTAGGAGCACATTATCTCATCAAGGAGCGACCTTAATGTTCCCTTAATTATGATTGGCTGCTCAGGAGAATTACGATATCTCGACATCACGCTTAACAGGCGTGCGCTCTGCCTCTGAGCTACTGAGCATTATTTAAAATCAAGACAGCAGATTCCTTTTTTATTTACCTTGAAGCGGTGGCTTAAAAATTAGAATCACTATAAAATCAGCGTTTTCACTAATGGGAGTTCCGATGGCTTAAATCGCAACCCAATAATTTCTTCTATTCTTGTTCATTAAAGAATATTGCAGTTTTGCTGTCTTTTATTTTTCTATATATATTATATCAAATTATTTTTAAATTTTCAAATACCAAGGATTTTACTTATTCAGAAAAAAGTTTTTATTCAATTTTCCTTTTTTGCCCAAGTGCATTACTCAGGCCAAATATCTTCACTAAAAAGGCAATCTTCATGTTCTAATTTATACCCAAGTTCTTTAGCGAGTTGCGCTCCACAATAACGGTCTACAAAAGTTTCAAAGCCATCGATAAGAATAATAAAACCTTGAATATCTTTTGATTTATCCCTATCTATTTTCATTTTATACATTTGTTCTAAACAATTACTGTGACGCCTACCATAAACAATCATTTGAGAACCATTTTTAGGGGTAAATTTAATCGCAGAACATAAAAATCTCATAATAAAACCTTCTTTTAATAAAAGGAGTAGCCGCTATATTTATGAGGGCGGCGAGTCCTCGGGAGTAGTAATAACAGATGAATGGTGCGGACGTCGGGACTTGAACCCGCATCTGACGATTATAAGTCGCCGGCTCTAACCAATTGAGCTACATCCACAATAAAATAGCAGTCTTGGTTTGTCAACTGCTTGGCGGACTTTCACCTTACACTCTTCGTCTACTTCGGGTATGTCTCCCTCACGTCTGAAGTATATTCCGCTTTGTATGGTGTCTAACACAACTCACTTCTACCAACCATCAAGAGTAAGAAGTGACTCTTTGCTCATCAGCTAGGTTTACCAACCCGTCATTAAAAAATGAAAGCGTATAACCGTTAAACTTAGCTTTACTTCGCCTTCCGCGGACCGGCAAGTTTTTTATGTATTCGGAGTTTTTTGTCGGGCGTGCAGTTATCATTCGGTCTCAACCCAGCAATGACTCAATTACGCGCATTCCATCAGAGTTGCACAGATGTTATTAGTCTTCTACTCGCGCTTCATAGCGTAGATGATCGGGAGTTCTCTCTCCTCGTGTCTCTTTCCTGGACTATATTTTCTTTTCGGCTTTTAATGCTTGCCTACCGACTAAGTTTTTAACGGGAAGTCATGCGTCCGTGATGCTTGCGCTGCCCCCATGGAACTTTAACCATTACCGCACACTATCAGTAGTTATTGGACTACTGCGCCAAGTTGCCTTTCACAACAACGCTTCCTAAGGGCTGAGTCGTCAACAGCCATATAGACCATTCCATTACTCAATTTAAACTTGATGCCCAAAATCGCCAAGTCCCAATTTTAACTTGCTTATTTCCCCGCAGGGCGGTTAAGCGAAACCGCTTAGCTAAGTTGGAGGTTTTACCATCGCTATCGCAGATTAAACCTACCTTAAACGATGCGGATATATGGCCTATCTTTGGTTTGCCTTTTGAAACCACTGAGGAGTATATCAGACAATCTGAAAAGTCACTCGGCTAAAGTTTTACAAGTCACCCCCGAGAGCTACTTGTGTAATTTGAAAGCAATTAGATGATCAATCCTAACCTCTCTCAACCTTACATATATATTATAACAAATAATTTTTAAATTTTCAATTAAAAAATTATATAGTCTATTGAAATATATGTATTGTTT
>JAEEGL013698272.1_pt1 | contig 15367 bp, 9 predicted proteins | sample 9134231 | NCBI WGS metagenome assembly JAEEGL01 (sample SAMN16246548, study PRJNA631951) | gut metagenome | biome: gut microbiome; feature: rumen; material: fiber-attached | host: Bos | place: Iran: Karaj | collected 2018-10 | reverse complement strand
CCCGCTTATGAAAGCTGCCAGTCCTGATCTGAGCCGAATAATCAGCAAATCCAGATCATTTGGCATAGGAATAGAGACAGAAACAGAGACAGAATCAGGGCAAATCAGAATAATGCTGTTGCCCTAATCCATATGATGAAAAAGAAGGAGAAGAGGGTAGATCCCCTCGTTCCCCGCATTATTATTCGCGAACCTCACTCGAGGAGTATGGCAGGCCTTCCTGGGGCAGCCGCTTTGGATTTTCCCTGGGGATCGTAAAGACCATCGGCATCGGAATCAAAGACGGAAACCTCGGTCTTGAGTTCATCGCTGAAGAAAGCGGCGGCATTGCTGAGAAGAGCGAACTCATCGGTATTGACGATGGCTTTCTTGTCTTCGATGGAAGCCCTTCCGAAATCGATGGCAACCTTCTTGGCGAATTCAGACGCTGCCTTGCCCTTCGTTTTTATTCCATCATCCGACATGCAGCGCTTGGTCAGGGAAGGCACTGACAGTGTCCCGTCTTCCATCATCTCCAGCGCATATCCCATGACTTTCTTCTTCCAGCTGGGGGAGACATACAGAATCGTGCGTTTGGGTTCGATCTTGGAGATCTTCCTGACCTCGGCGACGTCGGACATGATGTCGCGGATGAGGTTCTCGCTGTATTCGGCCGAACCGGATATCCTGCTCTCGTCAGCCTCGGGGAACTGGCCGGCGGAGACCAGACCTTCGAAGCCTGCCATCTCCCAGAGTTCCTCGGCGATGTGCGGGGTAACAGGCATCATGGCCTGGATCCAGATCCTCAGAGCCTCTTTGATAGCCTTCCCGCTGCATCCTCCGCGTCTGCTGGACCATTTCATGTCGTTGAGCATATCGAAATAGACTATGGTGCACATCTGCCTGAGCTCATAGCCCTCCATGGCCTGGCGGATCTCTTTGATGTGGGTGTTGAACTTGGATATGAGCCAGGCGTCCATCGGACCCTCCGGGGAACCGCTGCCTGCGATTAGCTCCTGGACGAACGAGGCTATCCTCTCGATTCTCTGCTTGTACATCATGACAGCGTCCTCGCTCCATTCCACGTCGACGAACATAGACGCTATGTGGGCGTAATAGAGCCTCATGGCATCTACGCCGAATTTGGCGGCCGCGCCCGGGATGGGCTGGGCCCCGCCTTTCGACTTGGAGATCTTGTCGCTGTTCTTCCCGGTGACGTACCAGTTCACGGTTATTCCGCGGGGCCACATCTCCTCGGGGAGTATGGCCACATGGTTGAAGAGGAACCCAGGGAAGTGGACGGTCATGTGCTCTTTCCCTCCGAGGTTGATGTCCAGAGGGTACCAATAGAGAACATCCTTCCTGATCTTCTCGAGAAGGGCTTCGGAGACGCCGGTGCGGGAGGAAACAGCTTTTATGTCCCCTTTTCCGAGTATGACGTAATCGAAGAACTCCTCGGTCATCTGCTCTGGCTTGAGCCTGCCGTCGTTCGCATAAAGCGAGATGAGATAGTAGACTGGATACAGGGTGGAATCGGAAATCGCTTCTATCACCCACTTGTCGTCGAACGGGAACCTGGTGCCGAGCCAGTTGCCCTGCCTTACGCAAGCCCTTTCCCTGTACCAGTTAAGGACTGAATGGACGTTATCCCTGTATTCCTGGGGGTTGATGTCCATGGTCTTGCAGTGCTCGGACGTCTTCTCGGTGAGTTCTTTATCAGCGTAGTTGATGAACCACTGGTCGTCCAGCCTCTTTATGTGGACGCGGGCGCCGCACCTGCAGACGACTTCCTCGTTGAGATCGCGGAAGATCTCGGCCTCGCCGGAATCGATCATGGCCTGGCGCATCTTGTCTTTGGCCTCCTCGACGCGCATCCCTGCGTATTCTCCGCAGACGGCCTTCATGCGGCCCATGTGGTATCCGTCCTTGTAGACCTGCTTCTTGGCCTCGACCAGCTTCGGATCGCCTGGACGCTCGATTCCCATGCGCTTGATGATGTCCTCGGCGGGGAAATCGCCGTACCCTTTCATCTCGATGATTGAGATGGGAACCACGGAATCGATTAGCTCTTGCGAAAGTCCGTACTCTTCCCTGAACTTGGGATCTTTCTTGACTTCCTGGAGCGAAATCCAATCGTCCGGCGCATCGGAAGGGACGGATGTTACCAGCCCGGTTCCCACATCCGGATCGCAGAACGATGCCGGGAGCACGGGAATCTCTTTGTGGACCATGGGGGCTTCGCACATCCATCCGATCATGTCTCTGCCGGGGATGCTGCCAACGTCCTCCACGCCGTCCATCTGGAGCGGAATCTTCTCGGCGGCCTGCGGGGAGACGATCCAAACCTCGCCGTCCTTCCTGATTCTCCTGTACTCCACCGACGGGTTCACCCAGAAGCAGACCTGGCCATAGACCGTCTCAGGTCTGAGAGTCGCCGCGACGAGATATTCGTCCCCGTGCCTGAATTTGAGGAGGGTGTACTCCTGGGTCTCGGCCCTGCCGCCCTTGGAAAGGTCAGTCTCAGAAGGATCGACCGCCACAGGTCCGCAATTAGGGCAGACGGTTGCGTAATAGGGCTTTTGGATGAGCAGATGGGCATCATTGAGCTTCCTGAACTGCCATTCGATGAATTTGGCGTAATCAGGATACAAAGTGCAGGTGAATCTCCTCCAATCGGCGAGGAAACCGAACCTCTTCCAATACTCGTTGACGTAGACGTCATTGAAGAACTCGATGACGGACATCGGTTTCCCGAGCTCGGGGATCTTCTGCTCCGGACAGCCGTTCCTGAGCAGATAATCGACGGTTTTCTCGTCTCCCCTGGCGATCTTGCTGGCAAGACTGATCCCTCCGTTTCCGGTGGCGTGAGTGCCGACGGGAAACAGAACATTGTACCCAGTCATACGCTTGTATCTGCCGATCGCATCGACATATGAATAACCTCTGAGGTGTCCGACGTGCAGATATCCAGTTACGCCGGGATAAGCGAAAATGAGCATGAATTTCTTTTTCGAATCGTCAGGCTCAGATTTGTCCAGATTCGCCTCAATCCAACGGGTCTGCCATTTTTTTTCGATGCTTCCATAGTCGATTTCCATGATGGCCCTGCCTTCTTCCCTTTCCTGAAAGTAATATTATTATTATAGTCTCCGCCAAAGAGCTATTGACACAGTCGCTTCTGATCGTCGGACTGAGCCGGAATTAATGATAAGACGCAGATGACAACGAAATTTCAAAAACAATAAAATTGTATTTACAAGAGCATTTAAATGTCAAAAAATAGAATATCCAATGATTTTGAAAGAAAATACAGTCTTTTCTGCTTGTCATCCGCGTAAGGCAGAATTTAAATATCGCCTAGCTGATGTGTTTACAGCTAATCCCAAACGCTAAGCGTTAGGTAAGCGGAGTGTGCCGAATTGACGGATGACGGAATGAAGATCACAATCAGGGTGGGTCCCGATGAGATACAGCTCATCGAAGACTACATGGATCAGTTCCACGTTGGGAACAGATCTGACTTCATCCGCGATGCCATCAGAGGCTACATAAACTTCAGAAGAAACGAAACGGGATCCACCAGCAACTCGGATGTCGGGGGAATATTCATCCACCTCAGCGATCTGCATCTGGAGATCCTCGCCAACCTTAAGAAGATGGGCATTTGCCTGTCTGAAGAGGAATTCATCAGGAAATGCGTCATCGACGCCATAATGCCCAAAGAAGCAGAGAACAAAGCCATCGACGAAGCTTTCGCTTCAGCTCAAAGTTCGACCACATACAGATGAAGGGAAAGCAGATGGAAAACGACTCCAACCTAGTAAACGACTTGAAAAGAAGGGATGCACTCATGACGGCGAACGAAAATGGCAGCACGGATTGCCCGCGCATAGCTGTGGTTGGCGTTGGAGGAGCGGGATGCAACGTCATCTCCTCTTTCAGTGGAAGGGAATGCCAAGTGGATACCATAGCTATAAACACGGACAGAAAGGCTCTCGAAAAGACCGAAGCAGACAAGAAAATCTACATCTGCAAAGAGGTCCTCAAGGGAGAAGGCACGCGCGGAGACGCCAACCTCGGCAAAAAGTGCGCTGAATGCCACATAGAAGAGATCAGGGATGCTCTCTTCGGATACGAATACGTGTTTGTCGTCGCCGGCCTTGGCGGGGGAACGGGCAGCGGCGCCATGCCGATAGTCATCGATTCGGCGGCTATCGGCGGCGCGGAAACATCTGCGATAGCGATCAAGCCTTTCTTCTTTGAAGGGGAGAGGAAGGAGCTTGCGGCAAAGGCCTACAGACGCGTGCAAGCCGTATGCAGGAACTCTTGCCTGGTCGACAACAACCTGATCATGTCGCTGGAAGAGGATTGCGATCTGAACACCGCATTCTCGAAGGTGAACGAAGGCATCGTAGATCACATAGCTGAGTTCGCGAAATCCGTCGAAATCAACTCCCCGCGCAAGAAACGCATTTCAGACATCAAACCCAGCAGAACCGAAAGAACAGGCATCATACCCTTGGGCCTGCTCGTATGCGCTTGAACTGACGCTTCATTTTTCCCCTGGCAGGGGGGCGCCGCTCCCCTGTACTCTCTGTTTTCTTGTCTGACCCACAAGGAAATCATCATTGTGCAAACACATAAAATCGCGTCAAATTGCGATAAATCGATGGCACAAACCGCTTGTCGGACAAATTAAATGCCCACAAGAGTTTGTCTTACAGACAAAAACGCGTGTCTTCCTATGAAATTGCCCTGAAAATGAGAGATAAAAGGGGGCCGCCCAAAAACTGGGCAGCCTCGGTTTCATTGGGATGCGGCCTGGTAACCCATCTCGAAAGCCTTGGAGTTCAGATCCCTGAATTTCTCCGGGACCTGCTCCATGAGGACCTTAAGAAGCACATCCTTGGGGATGGGGAACCCTTTGACGGCCGACATCGCGCCGATCATGACGGCATTGGCGGCGACGGCTTTCCCGGCTTTGATGGCTATGTCCGTGGCATCTATCGTCTTGAGGTTGGGGGCCAGAGACCTGACCGCGGATACGATGCTGTCGACCGGGGGATATTCCTCGAACCCGGCGGCGACCATAGAAGGCAGAACCGGGTCGAGATTCATCAGCACAGTCGTATCCTTGTTCCCGAGAGGAAGGCTCCTGCATGTTTCCACAGGCTCGAATCCGAGTATCATATCGGCGGATCCTGCGGCCTCCAACGGGCTTGCGACCCCGTCTCCGAAGCGCACGGTGGAGAGGACACTTCCGCCCCTCTGGGCCATCCCGTGGACTTCGCTCATGGCGACGTCATAACCCATCTGCATGGCGGCGTTTCCGAGCACCATCGACGCGAGAAGGACGCCCTGTCCGCCCACTCCGACTATCTGGACTGCGTATTTCATCTTCTCACCTCGATCGCCCCTCTGGGGCAGACGGAAGCGCACATGCCGCAGCCTATGCATTGGACCGGGTCAGGCGTGATTTTGCCGTCCTTTTTGAACAGAGCCGGGCATGCGATCGTCTTCAGGCAGGTTCCGCAGCCGTTGCATTTGTTTTGGTCGATGACGCAGACGCCGGGGACCAGCTGCTTGCTCTTCTTGAGCTCGAGAGGGCAGGGGCATTTAGAAATGATGACGGCGACCCCTTCGAACGCCAGGGCATCCCTGAAAGTCTGCGTGGCCGATTTGACGTCATATGGATTGACCGTCCTCACGAATTCCACGCCTATGCCTTTGACCATCGATTCGATGTCTATCGGCTTGGTGGAAACGCCTCCGAAATCCCTTCCGGTTCCGGGGTTAGGCTGATGCCCTGTCATCGCGGTCGTGCGGTTGTCCAGGATGACCATGACTATGCGATGCCTGTTGAACAGAGCGTTGACCAGAGGCGGAACACCTGCGTGGAAGAACGTGGAATCGCCCATGAACGCGACCGCGCGCTGATCGGTGGATCTGTCGAAACCTCCCGCGGCTCCGGCGCCTCCGCCCATGCAGATGATGAAATCGGCGGCCTGGAAGGGGGGCTGGACCCCGAGAGTATAGCATCCGATATCCGAGCAGTAGATGACGTCCTCCTTTCCGGCGGCCCTCTTGGCGGCGGCGAACATGCCTCTGTGGGGGCATCCCGCGCATAGGGTCGGCGGCCTGCTGGGAAGATCCATCTTGGGAACGGACAGAGGCTCGGGGAATTCCTTGACCTTTACGAATTCGGATATGCCTTTCAGAGTGTCCGGAGAGTATTCCCAGGCCCTCGGCAGATGGCCGGTCCTCTTGCCGTAAACCGGGACTGTGATGCCGTTCTGGGCGCAGATCCTGAGAACCTGATCCTCGACGAACGGCTCCAGCTCCTCGGCAACTATGACCAGCCTCTTGGATTTGACGAAATCGGCGATCTTCTTCTCGGGCAGAGGGTTGGTGAATCCCAGCTTGAGTATAGAAACCCCGGAAACAAACTCCTTGACGTACGTATACGCCACGCCCGAGGCTATGATGCCTATGTCTCCCTCTCCTTCGACGAAATTCAGCGGCGATTTCTCCGAGAGATCCGAGGCCTTGGCATACTTCTCGAGTATTACCTTCCTGTTGAGCCTCGCGTAGGCAGGTATGTTTACGAATCTCTTGACGTCCCTGTCGAAATGGCCTGCGGTCTTCCTCTCGGATATGGGTCCGAACTCGACTATTCCCCTGGCATGGTTCATACGGGTGGTAGTCCTGAAAAGCAGAGGCATCTCCAGCTCCTCCGAGACCCTGTAGGCCTCCGCCACCATGCTCCGCCCTTCGGCAGGAGTGGAAGGCTCCATCATAGGCATCAGAGCCAGGACGGAATAATACCTGTTGTCCTGCTCGTTCTGAGAGCTGTGGGCAGACGGGTCATCCGCGCTCATGATTAGCATTCCGCCCCTGACGCCGGCGTATGCCAGTGTCATCATAGGGTCGGCGGCTACGTTCAACCCGACATGCTTCATGAAAACGAACGATCTCACCCCTGAGGAAGCGGCCGCGGCAGAGACTTCCACGGCGACCTTCTCGTTGGTGGAGAACTCAAAGTACATTCCCGTATCGGAGGAAATCTTCTCCAGGATATTGCCTATCTCCGAAGATGGCGTGCCGGGATACGTCGAAGCGAATCCCACTCCGGCCTCGATCAAGCCGCGAGTTATCGCCTCATTTCCAAGGAGGAGCTGTTTTCCCCCTTCGCTGAGCAGATTTACCATCTGATTGACCTCTTGCGTGTATATAATAAATCAGAGTTATAACTGGTTCGCAGGCAATAATGCTCAAAAAATCAGAGACATATTAGGGCTAATCAGGGCAACTCTGATGTCTCTGATTCATAAGAAAAACATTTGAATCCAGCAGAGCATCAGCACCCGTGGATTCCGAAGAGGTTATGGGGCGCATCAGGGACGTGGCGCGCTCAATGGGTATAGCGGATATCGGCGTGGCATCAGCGGATGCTTGGGACGACGACCCCGAAGGCAGAAGCCCGAAGGACCTGATGTCATCGTGCAGATCGGTGATCGTAATAGGGATACCTCTCCCCAAGACGATAACGGATACCGCACCATCGAGCTATTACAGCCACCTTTATTCCATCGTCAACTCGAGCCTGGACAACGCCTCGGAGAGGATCGCTTTGGAATTGGGCATGCTGGGATTCGATGCGATCTACGTGCCCAGAGACGGTTACAAAGGGATCAAAGGCCTCAGAGCCTGCATGGGATCTTTCTTCTCGCATAAGCTGGCCGCATATTATGCCGGCATGGGATCGTATGGCATCAACGGATTGGTGCTGACAGAGAAATATGGGCCCAGAATCAGATTCTCCTCCGTCCTGACTTCAGCCGAAATACCGTCTGACGCACCATCCGAAAAAGAATTGTGCATCAAATGCGGGAGATGCGCCGAGAATTGCCCGGCCAAGGCGATATCAGACGGAAAGATAGATAGGAGCGCGTGTCTGGACCGCAACGAAGAGCTCAGCAAACATGGCATATCACCATGCGGAAAATGCATGGCAGTCTGTCCTATCGGAAACATTAAGACAGCGCCGATGTCGCAGAAAGGACGCGACAATGTCGCAAGATTCGTTTACCGACGCAATTTATATAATTCAAACAGGCATCGAGTTGAATCAAGCAGAGGTTGTCAAGCTCGGTCAACGACGCAGGACTTAGGATCCTGTCCCTAGCGGTTCGTGCGTTCAAATCGCACCCTCTGCACCATTTTCGAATCGGCTGTGACGTCTGGCATACTCAATCGCTCCCTGGGTAAGGCAGCAGATCGAAGCAATCGCGCATGCGCAGACTGAGGTATTCGTCGGCCCCATCCGGCATCCGCGCAGCGAGGATAAAATACTCCTGGAATAGGGCCTCGAGAGCGCCTACCGTTTCTGAGAACTCATCGAAACGCTGCTCCTGCCAATAATCCGACAGGGAATCCCATCCCAGGCTGCCGATCCCGTCTAAGATGCGCTCGGTGTTCTCCCATTCGGCGGAGAGGAAACTGGAGCATACGCGAAACGAGTATGCCGCAAAAGGGTTCCTTCCACCGAGCATATTCACGATGGAGGCAAGCTGAGCCACGGAATCCGATGCTTTTCTGAGGATATCGAGCGAATGGCCGGGGAAGACGTGGAACAGACATGCTGTTGCAAGCTTCCTGAGTTTGAAAGCGGCTTGGACGCAGCTGGGAATGTCGATGCCCTGGATTCCGGATGGCACCGCTTCTATGACGTCCTGGACCAAAGCACGGCCGTACGGCGCCAAATCCTTTCCCATCGACATCAGCCCGGAATACGATTCGAAGTTCCCCTGGACGTAGTAGTTGGAAATCACTTCCACCATCTGGGGATAGATGAGATCCAGAATGCGTTGGGCTTCCGGTCCCTCCAGATTGTGCATAGAGGAGGCGAGCCTCTCCCAATAGACCATGCCTTCCTCCGGATCCAGACCGAAAGAGAACATCCCGGTGAAGAACAGCGTCTCAGCATCGTCCGGATATCTTTTGAGCAATATGCGGGCGCTTGCCCTCACGCTTGAGGGATCCCCGCTGCGGATGCAAGTGAACAGCAGATCCATGAGATCCTTTTTGCTGAGGCCTATGCCGCCGTCTCCGTCGCCCATAGTGCCGCATAGGATCTATGGTATTTATCATTTATATTGTGTATAAAAACGCAGGAATCGATACTTTAAACAACAATGCAAACAATAGTTTAAGTCTAAAATAACCATTTTATATGCATCTAAATGCTCGTGTCAGACATATGATCCAATATGAGAATGAATGGGCCAGCATGAGCAAAAGATGGTTTGGGGCGGTCCGCCCCTGAGGCTCAGACGTGCCTTTTTATGAAGCGCTCGGTCTTGTCGAAGGCCTCGCCCAGAATGTCTGTGGGGGCCAGCAGAACGGTGCGGAAATGATCTACACCGAATTCCTGGCAGAAACCGGAGCCGTGGACGAAAACCACGCCTTCCTCTTTGATGAGGCTGAAGACGAAATCCTTGTCGGTTCTCCATGGGGTCCCCTGCAGATCGATCTTGGGGAACATGTAGAGCGCACCCTTGGCCTTCCTCGAGCTGAGAAGAGGGATCTCATTGATCCGCTTGTATGTGAAATCGGCCCTCTCCTTGAGCTTCCGGTTCATATCGACGATATAGTCCTGGGGACCTTCCAGCGATGCCTTGGCAGCCGCCTGGCAGGGGACATTGGGGCATATCCTCGCGCGGAACTGCTTCATCATTCCGGCCCTTATCTCGTCCATGAGACCGTCCTCATCCATGAAATAGCAGTATCCGACCCTCCATCCGGGCATCAGATTGACCTTGGAGAAGCCGTTGAGGATTATCCTCGGAACATCGCTGGGAAGCCTCGACGCGGAGAAGAATTTCCCGTCGAAGACTATCTTATCATATATCTCGTCGGATATGAGCGGGATGCCGTATTCGGCCGCGATATCGCCGAACTCCTTTATCGCCTTGGCATCGTACACTGCGCCGGTGGGATTGTTCGGGTTGCAGATGATAAGGGCCTTCGTGCTGTCGGTTATCCTCTTACGGAGCATATCCGTGTCCGGCCTCCAATCCTCCTCTTCGATCTGCCTGTAAGGCACCACCCTTCCCTCGTAGAAGTTGATATATTGTGAGTAGGAGGGATATCCGGGTCCAGGAACCAAAACTTCGTCGCCCGGCTCGATGAAAGTCCCCATCATGATGTTGATGCATTCGCTGACTCCGGCGGTGACGTAGACGTCATCGGAAGAGATCGAGATGCCGTTCTTCTCCAGCTCCCTGCGGACGATGGCTTCCCTGAGATCGGGCTGCCCCTGGGAATCCCCGTATCCGTTGTCGACAAGGTCCACCGCCTCCCTGAGAGTCTGCTTGAAGTATTCGGGCGTCTCGAAATCCCATTTGTTCGGATCGCCGATGTTGAGACCCAGGAGCTTCCTGCCGGCTTTGGCGGCCTCGGCGGCGGGAACGGTGACCTCGCGGATGGCATAATTCATTCCCAACGACCTTCTGGATGCTTTGATTTGCTTCTTCATAAGCGATCGACCATCTAATTGCTCATTGATATATAATGGATATCGGTGTCCAGACATCCCACAAAAAAGGACGGGGCGATATCTGTTATGTTCTGCCGCGCCAGACATCGTCCGGCGCGTAAAAGGTTTCGGAGGGGGAAGACCCCCTTCAATAGGAAATGCCCTGCCAGAGCATGGCGTCGGCGACCTTCTCGAATCCGGCGATGTTTGCGCCGGCCACGAGGTTGCCCTCGACACCGTACTTCTTGGCGGCCTCGGACGCATTCTTGTAGATGGTCCTCATGATTCCGTGGAGCTTCTCGTCGACATCTTCGAAGGACCATGAGAGCCTGGCGCTGTTCTGGCACATCTCCAGAGCGGAGGTTGCGACGCCGCCGGCGTTGGCGGCCTTTGCGGGGCCGAAGAGGACGCCGTTCTTCTGGAAGCATGCGATCGCTCCGGGGGTGCTGGGCATGTTGGCTCCCTCTGCCACAGCGATGACGCCGTTCTTGACGAGAGTCTCTGCCGACTGCTCATCCAGCTCGTTCTGGGTGGCGCACGGAAGGGCTATGTCGCAGGGGATGGTCCAGATGCCTCTGCATCCTTCGGTGTAGACCGCGGACGGGACGTAGTTGACGTACGTCTTTATCCTGTCCCTCTTGACTTCCTTGATCTCCTGGAGGGTGCGGTAATCGATTCCGTTGTCATCCCTTATGTAACCGTTGGAATCGGACACGGCGATGACCTTGGCGCCGAGCTGGGTGGCCTTCTGGCATGCGTATATGGCGACGTTTCCGGACCCGGAGATGACGACCTTCTTTCCCTTGAAGGACTGTCCCTTGTCCTTGAGCATCTCGTCGGCGAAGTAGCACAGCCCGTATCCGGTGGCTTCGGTCCTGGCGAGAGATCCGCCGGAAGGGATGGCCTTTCCGGTGAGGACGCCGGTGAACTCGTTGGTGATCCTCTTGTACTGGCCGAACATGAAACCGATCTCTCTTCCGCCGACTCCGATGTCTCCTGCGGGGACGTCGGTATCGGGGCCGATGTGCCTGTAGAGCTCGGTCATGAAGGACTGGCAGAAACGCATGATCTCGTTGTCGGACTTTCCCTTCGGGTCGAAATCCGATCCTCCCTTGCCTCCTCCGATGGGGAGAGTGGTCAGGCTGTTCTTGAAGATCTGCTCGAATCCGAGGAACTTCAGGATGGACAGGTTGACGGAGGGGTGGAGCCTGAGTCCGCCCTTGTAAGGCCCGATAGCAGAATTGAACTGGACGCGATAGCCGCGGTTGACCTGGACTCTGCCCTGATCATCGACCCATGGGACACGGAACATCACGATCCTCTCGGGCTCTACGATCCTCTCGATTATGCCTGCCTTCTGAAGCTCAGGCCTCGCCTCGATGACTGGCACGAGGGACTCGAGGACTTCCTCGACGGCTTGGAGGAATTCAGGTTCGTTAGCGTTGCGCTGCTTGAGCCCGTCGAAGACGGACTGGAGATACTCATTGCTTATCGCCATTTCTTAGCCTCTGCGAATGATGGGCTTACATAGCACAAGTATTATTTAAAGGATACATTCAAGAATCTTGTAATATGAAATATGATTAGATAATTGTCTAATTCTAATAAGATTTTCAAGACGTTTGAATATGTAATACATTGCTGGCGCATCACGGGCGGAAATCTAATCAGAAAATGCAGGAAAAGGCCGGACCTGCCGGCCTGTAAAGGGTTTGCGGGGGAAATCCCCCACTTCAGGAAAGGGTCACGACGGTCGATTCGACAGGGGGGCAGATGGTGAGCACACCATCGTCGCCCTCGAAGCTGTGTCCAGCGAGGTTCTCGGGGGTGGCGGAAAGGCGGTTGCCGCCCTCGTCGAGGAACTTGATTCCGTAGAACGCGTTGACTCCGATGTAGGTGATTCCACCGTTGAAGTCGATGAACTCCAGGTCGGTGCAGTAGGCGAAAGCGCTCTTTCCGATCTGCTTGCATCCTTCCATCAGGACGACGTTCTCGAGCTCATCGCACTTGTAGAATGCGTGCCTCTCGATGTCGCAGCTCACGACGACGGAAGTGATCTCGTCGCAGTCCATGAAGGCCTTCATTCCGACCCTTGCGACGGAGAACTCGTAGTCTCCGATGAATGCCATCTCGGGTATGAAGAGCTCTTCCGAGGGAGTGCCGTCATATCCGATGACCTTGACGGTCATGTCTCCGAGGCTCATCACTTCGAAGATGAATTCTTCATCGGTGAAAGTGCTGAAGACATTCAGGGGCAGGGTGATCGAAAGGCTGGGATCATAATTGGAGAAGACCATTATTTCGGTGTAGCCTTCTGCGACGGTAGTGATGATGCCCAGATCATCGACGACAGCGACGTTCTCGTTGGTGGAGAAGTAGGTGACATTGGGGTTGGTGCAGTCGATGGGCCCTACGGTAACCTCGAGGGCTTCGAAGTCTCCGAGAGCGAGGTATTCGCTGTGCTCGACGGAAATCTCCTGGGGGGAGATGAAGGGAGTCTCGAAAGTTCCCCATCCGGGCCAGTTGTAGACCGTCTTGAGCATCTCGTAGATGGCTGCGTCGTTCTCATCTTCGAAGGTGTGCTCGATCTCCTCCTCGTCGAAGGTGATGGGCTGGAAGGTTATGGCGAAAGTCGTAGCGGGGCCCATGTAGTTGGGTATGGTCACGGGAGCCTGCTTCCAAGTATCCTCGAAGACGTACTGCACGGGGTAGTAATAAACGTCGGGGTAAGGAGGGTACTGGTTCTCGAGAGAGGAGATTCCGGATCCGTTTCCGTCCATTCCGTTGATCTTGGCGATGGAGTATCCGTACTTGGTCTTCTTGAGCTCGAGAGATCCCTCTCCGAATTTCTGGTCGCAAGCCTTGATCAGAGCGTTCCTGGCGTTGTCGGCGCAGACGATTTCGGTGGAAGGTCCGCCGTAGTTCTCATCGGTTCCGAGGAAGAATCCGGAGATGGTTCCTCCAAGATCGATGTAGAAGGTGTAAGTGACCCTGTAGAGGTCCGAGTTCTCTCCGATGTACTTGTATCCGGCGAGGTTCTCGACGTTGGCCTTGATGGAATTGCCGTTCTCGTCGTGGAACTTGGTTCCGTAGAAGGCGTTGACGCCCAGGTAGCTGACGGAATCGGCCATGGTGACGCTGGTGAGGGAGGGGCAGTAGGCGAAAGCGCTCTTTCCGATCTGCTCGCACTTCTCTCCGATTTCGATGGATCCGATGCCGTCGCACTTGTAGAATGCGTGCCTCTCGATGTCGCAGTTCACGACGACGGAAGTGATGTCGTCGCAGTCCATGAAGGCCTTCATTCCGACCCTGGTGACGGTGTACTGCTCGCCCCTGAATTCAACGATCTCGGGGATGAAAGCCTCTCCTTCGAGATCGATGCTGGCGATGACTTTGACTTCCTTCGCGTCGGCGTCGGTGACCTGGAATACGAAGTTGTTGAGCTCGAAGACGTCGATTTCCCTGAAGACGGGGGCGGAGGGGCTTCCGTAGGTCCATCCGTAGACGTCCTGGAACATCTTGTAGACTTTGTCTCCGTAGTAGGCGCCGCTGAATCCCATGTTCTCTTCGAAGTGGTACACGATAGGCTCGGATTCAAAGGAGATGGGCATAAGGACGATGGCGAAAACGGTGGATTCGCCTTCGTAGGCTCCGATGTAGGTGTCAAGCTGCTTCCACTCGCTGTCCTCCATTACGAACTGGACGGGGTAGAAGTATATCCAGTGCTCATAGTCGGGGTTGAGGGATTCGTCGGGGAAGATGTACATTCCGTTTCCGTCGATTCCGTCGATGGTCTTGATGGCTCCGCTGGAGCTGATTTCGAGGGCCCCCTCGTGGAACTTCTGGTCGCAGACGGCCTTGAGAGCGGACACGACATCGGTGGCGGTGGCGGTCTCCCAGCTGGCGCTGCCGTGATCGTATATGTTGTCGCTCTCGCCGACGATGTCGTAGATCTCCCCTCCGAGGTCGATGTAGAACGTGTAGTCATACATCAGGATCCTGAAGAGCTCGGCGTCCATTCCGGAGTAGGTGTATCCGGGGAGGTTGTCGACGTTGGCTTTGATGGCTTCGCCGTTCTCGTCATAGAAGTGGGCGCCGTAGAAGGCGTTGACTCCGATGTAGTAGACGGACTCGGGAATGGTGACGCCGGCAAGAGCGGGGCAGTAGGCGAAAGCGCTCTTTCCGATCTGCTCGCATCCGTCTTTGAGGGTGACGAGAGCGAGGTTGTCGCACTTGTAGAAAGCGTGCCTCTCGATGTCGCAGCTGAGGGTCACGGACGTGATGTCGTCGCGGTCCATGAAGGCCTTCATTCCGACTCTCCAGACGTTCAGGTCGACGCCAAGGAAATTGATGGAGTCGGGAATGACGATGTCTCCGGTGACATTCTCGGTGCTTCCGATGACCTTGACATCGTAATAGTTGTCCTGCATCTCGTAGATGAGGCCGTCCTGGACAAAGGTGAAGGGGGCCCTGAAGACAGGCTGGGAGGTGGCTCCGGCAGTCCATCCGTAGACATCTTGGAGGTACTGGTAGACTTCGTTGCCCTGGCCTTCCTCGGAATACATTCCGTTGTACTCGTCGAAGGTGAAGTATTCGTCATCTCCGAAGGAGGTGGGCATGGTGATGAGAGCGAAAACAGTCTCGTCTCCGGAATAGCTTCCGAGAGGCGCATTGGCAACAGACCAGGATTCGCCGTCCCAAACGAACTGGATGGGATAAAGATAAATGTAATGGTTCCAAGATTCCTCTTCGACGAAGCTTTGGTCGGGGAAAATGGTGACACCGTTTCCGTCGGCTCCGTTGATCTCGCTGATATATCCGCTGCTGCTGAATTCGATCGCACCCTCATAT
>JAEEGL013540636.1_pt1 | contig 15367 bp, 16 predicted proteins | sample 9134231 | NCBI WGS metagenome assembly JAEEGL01 (sample SAMN16246548, study PRJNA631951) | gut metagenome | biome: gut microbiome; feature: rumen; material: fiber-attached | host: Bos | place: Iran: Karaj | collected 2018-10 | reverse complement strand
CCGGACGGGGCGGAACGGCGCGGGGCATGCGAAGCACGTTCGGCGCGGGACCTACGGGCTTGGCCGGGGTCTGGACCGCGTCGCCGGCGCGCGCGATGATCTGCCCGATTTGGGGCTTGCGGGGCGCTTCTGGCTTCGGCGCGGGTTTTGCGGCCTGCTGCGGCTTTGCCTGCGGCCTGACGGGCTCCGCCGGTTTCTCATGCGCGGGCTTGCTCTCCGCGGGCTTCTCCTGCGGCGGCTTCAGCGCGGCAGGCTCCCGGACTTCGGGCGCCTTTTCGGCCGGCTTGACCTCGGCAGGCTTCTCCTGCGCCGTGGGCGCCTTTTCCTCGGGCTTCGGCTCGGCGGGCCGATCCGCGGACACGGGCTTCTGTTCAGCGGGCTCCTCCGCTTTGACCTGCTGAGCGGGTTCTGCGGGTGCCGTCACCTCGATGACCGCCGGCTCATCCTCATGGGAAACAAAGCCGCTCTCGGCGATGTACGCACGGGACTGCGCCGAACGGACCCGCTGCTGCTCCTCGCGCTTGCGCATGGCTGCGGCTTCCTCGTCCTGGCGCACGTATTCCCGCTCCGTTGCCCGGAGCTGAGCGAGCAGAGTTTCCGCGTCCCGGCGTGCGGTCACGGTCTCGTTGAGAAGATTGCCTGCCTTCTGGGAGAGCTCCCTTGCGGCATCCTTCAGATTCAGTTTCGTCATTCGACGCTTGCACCCCCGCTGATTGTGTCCGCTTCCGCGGCTGTGATCAAAATCCTTTCACCTGAAAGGAGGGATATCAATTGCCGGGCCAGACCGCCGTCCCTGACGGCCATGGCCACGCCCGGCCTTCCCGCGGCATCCCCCGGCAGGCCTTCCGGCAGGATGGCCATGGGCGTGCCGGTCCTCCGGCATACGCCCTCGTATTTCTGCCGGGTGGCGTCTGAGGCGCGGCTGTCCAGCAGCAGCACCGCGCAGCTGCCGTTCCGGACGGCTTTCAGGCAGCCGTCCTCACCGAAGACGCCCAGTCCGGCTCTGGTGCTCAGGCCGATCAGCCCCCGCAGCCGCTTTTCATCCACCTTGCGCCGCCTCCCGGTTCAGGGAGTCCAGCGTTTCCCGCAGGGACAGGGCGGCCTCCTCGGAGAGGGGCGCTTCCAGCTGGCGCTCCAGCTGCTTCTGCTTGATCGCGCGTCCCAGGCAGGCCGCGTTCCGGCAGAGATAGGCGCCGCGTCCCGGCTTTTTGCCGGTGCTGTCGATGGTGACCGCGCCTTCCGGGGAACGGACCACGCGGATCAGCTCGCCTTTCGGCTTCATCTCGCGGCAGCCGACGCACATGCGCATCGGGATCTTCTTGGGTTTGGCGGGCATGATGCCTCCTGCATGTCAGATGCTGTCGTCCTCGCCCAGGTCCAGGGTGTCATCGTACTCCATGCGCATGGAGCCGGTGGCGGACATCGGGCTGGAATCGGTGACCATGTCTTCCATCTGGGCAGCCTGCGACTGACTCTTGATATCGATGCGCCAGTTGGTCAGGCGGTGGGCCAGAGAAGAATTCAGGCCGTCCTTGCCGATGGCAAGGGAGAGCTGGTTGTCCGGCACCACCACGCGGCACTCCCGCTCACGGTCGGGTGCGGTGAAGACGGTGATGACGTGGGCGGGATTCAGGGCGTTGGCCACAAACTCCACCGGATCATCGCTCCATTTGATGATGTCCACCTTCTCGCCCTTCAGCTCGGCGACCACGCGCTCCACGCGGCCGCCCCTCTGGCCTACGCAGGCGCCGACGGGGTCGATCAGGGGATCCGTGGACCAAACGGCCATCTTGGTGCGGATGCCGGGTTCCCGGGCCACGGCCTTGATGACCACCTGACCCGTGACGATCTCCGGGACCTCCATCTCGAACAGGCGCTTGACCAGGCTCGGATGGCGGCGGCTCACGCGCACCTGGGGCGTGTTGGGCCCGATGTGATCCCGCGCCACGTTCAGAACGTACAGCTTGATGTGCTCGCCCTCGCTGAAGGTCTCGCCGGGTATCATGTCATCCTCCAGAAGGATGCCCTCCGCTCGGTCCAGATCCACGATCACCGAGTGCTCGTTCACCCGCTTGACGACGCCGGTGACGATCTCGTCCTTTTTGTCGGCATAGCGGTCGGATACGATGCCCTGCTCCGCATGGCGGATGCGCTGCTGCAGCACCGTCTTGGCGTTGTGGGCGGCCACCCGCAGGAAATCACTGGGCGTCACGTCTTTGTCGACGATGTCGTCGATCTCGGCGGAGGGGCGAATGGACCGGGCCTCCTCCAGCGAGATCTGCGTGGACGGATTCTCGACTTCCTCCACCACCAGCATGCGGCTGTAGATATGGAAACTGCCGTCCTCGCGGTTGATGCTGGGTACGATGTTCGTCGGTTCGGGCGTGCCCTTGGGGAGGTTCATGTTCTTGCGGTAGGCCGTCACGAGCGCGGCCTCGATGGCGTCGAACAGAAGTTCTTTGCTGATGCCCTTCGCCTCGGCGAGGGCGTTCACCGCCGCGATGATCTCGGCGCCGTTGCGTTCCGGATTCTTGGGTGCTGCTTTCATGATCCTCAGCCTTTCAATCGTTGTTCGTCTCTTCGCCCAGATCGACCTCTTCCACGCCGGTCATATCGACCACCGGGCGGATGATGGCGCAGTCCTTGCGATCGATGGTGCGCTGTTCCCCGTTCTGTTCCAGGGTCACACCGGTGTCGCTCCAGTCCGCGAGGATGCCGCGGATCTCGCGGACGCCGTCCATGGCGCGGTAGAAGCGGACCTCCACCTCGCTGCCCAGGGCGCGCTCGAAGTCTTTGTCCCGCTTCAGCGGTCGGTCAATGCCGGGGGAGGACACTTCCAGATAGTCGTAATCCAGGTTCTCCACCAGAGGGATCAGCGCCCGGTGAAAACGCTCGCATCCGTCCAGGTCCATGCCTTCCTCCCGGTCGATGAAGACCCGCACGGTCACCCCGTAAGCGTCTTTGACCTGCTCCAGATCCACCAGTTCGAAGCCCATCTGTTCCGCGACCTTTTCGCAGAGGGGCTCTGCCTGGGCCAGCAGGCTCTTTTTCGGCGTTTTTGCCATTCGCTCACCTCCCGTGGTTCGGGCAAGAGAAAAGAGTGGTCAAACACGACCCCTCACAGCCGCCCGCAAAGGGTACACTCCCACCCGGAGTCTTCCCTCTGTCCGGCGCTGCCGGGCCGTGCCCACTCTGATCGTCAAACCCTTCTTTCGTCATCCATCGGCACGGATCGCACTCCACTCCGGCACCGTGCGCTTCGCTCACGGCCGGCGGGCGTCTCCATGCCAGCGGCAGCATCGCCGCAGGTTGCTGAAACACGTGGAGTATAGCATACCTTTCGACGAAATACAAGGGCCAATTAAAGAAAAAACAGGCAGACGAAGCCCGAAAACAGCGGGTCGGGCAGAATACTGTTAGCACTCTGATTCGACGAGTGCTAAATTCCCGTTGCAATTCCGGATAAAGAGTGATACAATGTGTCCGCGCGGACAGAGATCCGCGTCTTGCGCACAAAGGAGGCAATCATTCATGGCAGACGAGATCGAGCGCGGCAGCGTATCCATCGATGCGGAAAACATCATGCCCGTCATCAAGCGCTGGCTGTATTCCGACAAGGACATTTTTCTGCGGGAGGCCGTTTCCAACGGCTGCGACGCCATCACCAAGTACCGCATGCTGAACCCCGGGACCGACGAGCCCATGAGCGTCGCGGTCACCGTCAACGCCGACGAGAAGACCGTCACCATCGAGGATACGGGCATCGGCATGACGGCGGACGAGGTCCGCCGCTACATCAACCAGGTGGCTTTCTCCAGCGCCGCCGAATTCATGAAGCAGGTGGCGAAGGACGAACAGGAGGACAAGGACGGGAAGAACGGCATCATCGGACATTTCGGCCTGGGCTTCTACTCCGTGTTCATGGTGTCGGAGAAGGTAGAGATCGACACCCTCTCCTGGACGGACGGGGCCGCGCCGGTACACTGGGTCAGCGAGGACGGCATGTCCTTCGAAATGGGCGGGGGGAGCCGCACGGCGCACGGCACCACCGTGACGCTTCACATCGCCGGTGAGGAGAGCGAGTTCCTGGAGGCCGGCCGCCTGCGGAGCATCCTCAGCCACTACTGCGGCTACATGGCTTATCCGGTGACCTTGTTCGACGCCTGCGCCAAGCCCGTGGAACGCGAGGAGCCGGTGGAGGGTGAGACCGATGCCGAGGGCAGGCCCGTGACCCGCAAGGTCATCGAGGAACCCAAGCCGGAGCAGATCAACGATACCGCCCCGCTCTGGCTGAAAAAGCCTTCCGAATGCACCGACGAGGAGTACAAGGCTTTCTATCACAAGGTCTTTACCGACTACAACGATCCGCTGTTCTGGATCCACCTGAATGTGGATTACCCCTTCAACCTGAAGGGCATCCTCTACTTCCCGAAGCTCCGGGAGGATTTCGGCGTCCGGGAAGGCGAGATCAAGCTCTTCTCCGGTCAGGTCTTCGTGGCGGACAACATCAAGGAGATCATCCCGGAGTTCCTGATGCTGCTGCGGGGCGTGATCGACTGCCCCGACATCCCGCTGAACGTCAGCCGTTCCTTCCTGCAGAACGACGGCTCGGTGAAGAAGATCAGCGGCCACATCGTCAAGAAAGTGGCTGACAAGCTGACGAGCCTGCTGAACACCGCCCGGGAGGAGTATGAGGGATACTGGAAGGACATTGCGCCTTTCGTGCGTTACGGCTGCATGACGGACGCCAAGTTCTACGATCAGGTCAAGTCCGCCCTGCTGTACCGGCTGACGGACGGCACCTGCGTCACCCTGCAGGAGTATCGCGACCGGTTCGGCGGAAAGACCGACGGCAAGGTGTACTATACCTCCGACGAAAAGCGCCAGGCGGCCTCCGTGGCCCTCTACACCGGCCGGGAGATCGGCGTGGCGGTGATGGACTATCCGAAGCTGGACGCGGCCTTCCTGAACTTCATGGAGTACTCCGGCGGCGAGGAGGCCCACTTCGTCGGGGTGGACGCGGATGTCTCCGGCCTGACCACGGAAGACGAGGCGGGCGCGGCCCTGGATGCCGAAAAGCTGCAGAGCCTCTTCCGCACGGCCCTCGGGAAGGAGGAACTGACCGTGACCCTCGCGCCCATGGCGGACGAAAGCCTGATCGCGGTGGTCACCGAGGATGAGCAGATGCGCCGCTTCCGCGAGGTGTACAGCATGGGCAGCATGCCGGACCAGTGGGCCCTGGCCCTGAACCGCCGGAATGCCACCGTTCAGGCGCTGGCGGAACGCGATCCGGAGGACGAGACCACGAAGCTCCTCTGCGAGCAGATCTACGACCTGGCACGGATGGCCGCCAAGCCCCTGGAGGGCGAGGAGATCACCGCCTTCCTGTCCCGCAGCGCGAAGCTGGTGGGCATGGCTGTGAAGTAAACAGTACCACAACAAAACCGGGCTTGCCCGGTTTTGTTGTGCAGAAATGTGCGATAACGTCCGCACGGTCTCCGGCGTTACAGCAGCCAGTACAGCCAGGTCATCACCGGCATGGTGAGGATGCAGATCAGCGTGGTCAGCACATTGATGGCACTGGCATACTCGGCTTCCTGACGGTACATCTGCGCCAGCTGCGTGACCGTGGTGGCGGCGGGGGTCATCACCGCCATGAAGCTGATGTACAGGATCTTGCCGCCGTCCGGCACCAGATCCGCGGCGTGGGTCAGCTTCAGGAACAACAGGATCAGCAGCGGGGTGCCGACCATCTTCAGCGCCATGACCAGCCAGGTGCGCCCGCTGGTGAGTATCTGCTTCCAGGGCACCTCCGCCAGCAGCATGCCGATCATGATCATGCACACCGGGCCCATGGTGCCGGAAAGCTGGCCGCAGACGTTGCTCAGCAGGGGCGGCAGCTTTATGTGCAGCAGCAGCATGCCCATGCCGACGACGCAGGCGAGAAGGTTCGGGTTCAGCAGGATCTTTTTCCACGGGATCTGCTTCTCGCCGCTGATCATGATCTGCCCGTGGGTCCAGATGAAGAACAGCTGCACGCAGATGAAGGCGCTGGAATAGATGACGTAGCTGTCGTCCAGCACCACCGAGACCAGCGGGATGATCAGATTTCCGGCGTTGGAGTACATGACGCTGGCCTTTTCCACGGGGGTGAGGCGGATCGCCTTCCCATAGAGCCATGCGATGCCGAACAGCAGGACATGGATGACCAGGGCGGCTCCCAGCGCCAGCAGGAAGCCGTCCCGGACCTCGGGGGTGAAATCGATGCTGAAGGCCCGGAGCACCACCGCCGGCCCGATCAGGTAGATCAGCACCAGCGACAGGGCGCGGCTGTCACTGCTCTTCAGCAGCTTCAGCCTGACCAGCAGGAAACCCAGCCCCATCATGATGAACAGGGCTGCCATGGCATTCAGCAGGGTGGAGGCGACTTCCAATGGCTGCACGGGGGACCTCCGATTCGGGCTGAGCGGTTATTTGCGGGCGGCCAGCAGGGGCGTCATCACGGGGGAGGAGCGGCGTCCCAGCTCCGGATGGCGGTGCTCCAGGGTGGCCAGGGCGATCTCCACGTCCTCGTGGACCTCATCCGCGTGGAAGGCACCCAGGGTCACCATGTCGCAGTCGCGGATGGTGGTATAGCTGAAGGTCAGCCCCACGAAGGGCGTCACACGGCCTGCGGCCATGGATTTGATGGTCATGACGGGCTTCTTCGCGTTCCAGATGACGCTGTTGACGCCCTCGACCTCCACCTGCATCAGGAAACCCATGCAATTGTAGATCTGGATGTAGGTCTCGACGTCGTAGCCGTTGTCGTCGCTGTACTGCACCAGCTCCGGCATGTGGGCGGACAGGCCGGGGATCATGCCGTGCTGGCGGATCATGTCCAGATAATCCGGCAGCCGGTCCATGGTGCGCCTGTTCTTGTTGACCAGCTGTTCGGCGCTGGCGTGGTGGATCAGGCAGAAGGCGGCGCCGTCTTCGGCGCAGCGTTTGATGACGGCCTCGGCTTCGGCCCGGGCGGCGGCATTGTCATCCACGTTCAGGCCGGGCGTCACGATCTGGATGATCTTGTGATCGTTCTTCTCCTCGGCGATGCGGATGCCCTCCCGCATGGGGGAGCCGGGGCGGAAATGGGGGGCCATCATGGCGTCGATGCCGTACTGCAGATAGGCGTCCACCAGCGCGGCGGTGTGTCCCGGATCCGCGTGGCTGCGGGTGATCAGGTCGTCGGCCGCCGGACCGCGGTGGCTGTAGCCGAGCACCCAGTTGGTGCCGATGAGCATGCGGGGCAGCGAGACGCCGCCGACCATGGTGCGGGGAAACTGAGTCATGGAAAAGCCTCCTTATGTATGTCAGTGCGCGGTTGAATGTTCATCGCGGGGACCGGCATGCCCGCCTTGGGATGCGTGTCAGTTGCCGGTCAGCCAATCCCTGACCTTGTTGCCGTCCAGATGATAGGTCTTGACCGCGTGTTTCAGGATGCTGTCGGTGAAACGCTGCTCGACGGTCCAGCGGGTGCCGTCGGTGCGGAGCACCAGGGTGCCCCAGCTGGCGTAGGTGATCCAGGTATAGCCCTCCCGCGTCAGCTGGTTGGCGGCCCGTTTGGAATTGGCGGAGCCGTGGGTAACGAAGGTCAGCGCGGGATCCACTTCCGCCAGGAAGGCGGGGTTGGCCTTGCTGAGGCCGTGGTGGGGGAACTTCAGGATATCCGCGTCCAGGTCGTAGAGCTCCGCGAGGATGCCCTGCGCCCGTCCCTCCACATCGGCGGTGAGGAGCAGCCTGGCGTCGCCCGCCTGCACAAGCAGCATGGCGGACTGGTTGTTGCAGTTCATGGTGCCGTCGATGCGGTCATCCGGCAGACGATAGACCGTGAGGGTCGCGCTGCCGAAGGGAATGGTGTCGCCGGTATGCAGATCCAGGACGGGAATGCCCACGGCTTCCACGGCGTCAATGGCCTCCCGCTGGATCACCACCTGGCGATCCTCATAGTAGTCGTGATCGAACACCGTGATGAAGGCCCCGATGGCAAACCCGCTTTTCACCAGGCTGAAGATGCCGCCCACGTGGTCTGCGTGGGGGTGGGTGCTGAAAACATAGTCCACGCGCTCCACCCCGGCCTCTGCGAGAAACGCCGTGACCTGCTTCGCCGTGGTCCGGTCCCCCACATCGATCAGCATGAAATGGCCTTCAAAGGAAAGCAGCATGCAGTCCGCGCCGATCAGCGGGCAGACCCACAGCGTCAGCACGTCCGCGTCCTCCGGGAAGGGCTCCGCGTCCCAGGCCCATTCGACCGGCACGTCCGCGCCTCCGTGCGCGGGCAGCCCTGCGGCCAGCGCGATCATGGCCAGCAGCAGCGCGGCCGCGCGTTTCCATACCATATCCATGCATTCCCTCCGCGTTCGTATTCATCCGTCATTATACTGTATCTTCATTGTTTTTTGAAGACCGCGGCACAAAAAAAGCGGATTTGCCTCTTGACTTTATCGCTTTTATGCGTTACTGTTTAACGCGTTAAAGCACCCGGGGTTATCCGGGGCGGAAGGAGTGTGACCTGACGATGCGTACCCGTTCCAGACTGATCTGGCTGGTGTCCGCCGTGCTGTGCCTCTGTTCTCTTATTGCCCCCGCCTTTGCGGAGGGCGCTCAGCCCTCGCATGTCCCCTCCGAGGGCATGGGGCTCAAGATCGCCATGCTGCTGATCTTCTTCGGCATCATGATCGGCGTCGGCGTCTATTGCCGCAAGAATGCCACGGACGTCAAAGGCTTTGTCCTCGGCGGGCGGTCCGTCGGTCCCTGGCTGACAGCCTTTGCATACGGTACGAGCTACTTCTCCGCCGTGATCTTCGTCGGCTACGCCGGGCAGTTCGGCTGGCGCTTCGGTGTTGCCTCCACCTGGATCGGCCTGGGCAACGCCGTGATCGGCTCGCTGATGGCATGGGTGATCCTCGGCCGCCGCACCCGCATCATGACCCAGCACCTGCAGAGCGCGACCATGCCCGACTTTTTCGAGAAGCGGTTCAGCGCGCCGGCGCTGAAGGTCATCGCTTCCGTCATCATCTTCATCTTCCTGATCCCCTACACAGCCTCCCTTTACAACGGCCTGAGCCGCCTGTTCGAGATGGCCTTCGGCCTGCCCTACATCTGGTGCGTCATCGTGATGAGCGTCCTCACCGGCATCTACGTTATCGCGGGCGGCTACATGGCCACGGCGATCAACGACTTCATCCAGGGCATCATCATGATCGGCGGCATCATCGCGGTCATCGCGGCGGTGCTGAACCAGAACGGCGGCCTGCAGGGCTCCCTGAACGCACTGGCCATGGTGAACGATGCCACACTGGCCAACGGCGCGGGCGAGGTGCCCGGCATCTTCGCCTCCTTCCTCGGCCCGGATCCCCTCTTCCTGCTGGGCGTGGTGATCCTGACCTCCCTCGGCACCTGGGGCCTGCCCCAGATGGTGGGCAAGTTCTACGCCATCAAGAGCGAGGGCGACATCCACAAGGGCACCGTCATCTCCACCGTGTTCGCCGTGATCGTGGCGGGCGGCTGCTACTTCCTGGGCGGCTTCGGGCGACTGTTCTCCGCGGACGTGGGCGTCGGCGCCGCTGGCGGCAGCCCGGTGGGCGGCTTTGACGCCGTGATCCCGGCCATGCTGTCGAACCTGCCGACCATCCTCATCGCCGTGGTGCTGATCCTCGTGCTCTCGGCCTCCATGTCCACCCTGTCCTCCCTGGTGCTGACCTCCTCCTCCACCGTGACCCTCGACCTGCTGAAGGACCGCGTCATCAAGAACATGAGCGAGAAAAAGCAGCTCCTCGTCATGCGCGCCCTGATCGTGGTGTTCATCGCCGTCTCCGCGGTGATCGCGATCGTCCAGGTCAATTCCCCCGTGGCGTTCATCGCCCAGGCCATGGGCGTCAGCTGGGGCGCCATGGCCGGCGCCTTCCTCGCCCCCTTCCTCTACGGCCTCTACTGGAAGCGGACCACGAAGGCCTCCTGCATCGTGTCCTTCCTGTTCTCCAGCGTCTTCATGACCCTGGCCATGTTCATCAACCTGGGCGTGCTGCCCAATTTCCTGGGCACGCTGAACAACCCCATCTACGCCGGCGCCTTCTGCATGCTGATCGGTCTGGTGATCGTGCCCGCCGTCAGCCTGCTCACCCCGAAGCCCGACAAGGCGCTTGTGGAAAACGTCTTCTCCTGCTACAATAAAAAGGTCACCGTGCCCATGACCGAAGCCCTGGGAGATGGAGAGCAGTGAGCCGCGTCGTCGACTTTCACACCCATGCCTTTCCCGACCGGATCGCCCCCGCGGCGGTCCGGTCCTTGGCGTCAAGATCTCATACCGTCCCCTTTGCCGACGCCACGGAGGACGGGCTGCGGCAGAGCATGACCCGGAGCGGCATCGATCTCAGCGTGATCCTGCCCGTCGCGACCAAGCCGGAACAGGTCGTCGCCATCAACGATTCCGCCCTGCGCATCAACGGGCGAACGTCCGACACCGGCCTGCTGTCCCTCGGCTGCATGCACCCGGATCTTCAGGGATGGCATGCCGAGCTGGGCCGCATCGCCGCCGCCGGGATCCGCGGGGTGAAGCTCCATCCCGTGTATCAGGGCGCGGATATCGACGATCCGCGCTTTGTGCGCATCCTTGCGCGCTGCGGGGAACTGGGTCTGTTTGCCGTGCTGCATGCCGGCTGGGACATCGGCTATCCCGGCGCTGCGCAGGCGCTGCCGGGAAAGATCCTCCGCGCCCTGCGCCAGGCCGGTCCCGTGCGGCTGATCCTGGCCCACATGGGCGGCTGGCGCTGCTGGGACGAAGCGGAGGATCTCTTCGCCGGAACGGACGTGATGATCGACACCGCCTTCTCCCTCGGCAGGCTGACGCCTGACCCGGACGGTCCGGCGCGTTCGGAGGAGGAGCTGACCCTCCTCACGCCCGAACGATTCGTGCGCATGATAAGATCCTTCGGCGCGGACCGCGTCCTCTTCGGCACGGATTCCCCCTGGGCGGACCAGGCCGCCGCCCTGGCCGAGCTGCGGGCGCTGGATCTGACGGCAGCGGAGCGCGAGGCGATCCTGGGCGGAAACGCCGAACGCCTGCTGGCCTGAAAGATCCGTTCAAAGAAATTTCGTTTTCCGGGAAGGATCCCGGAAACTGCATCGTTTCATAGTCGGAACACCATCCAACACCGGAGGTGAAGCTCCTTGACCGCGGTATCCCTTCCGCAGGAGACGGAAGTCCCTGTCAGCACGGCGACCTTTGAGGAACTCTACGCGCGATTCGCCACCGATGTGCTGCGCGTGTGTTACTTTTACCTCGGAGACCGGCAGAAGGCCGAGGACGTCTGCCAGGACGTGTTCGTCAAGCTGATCACCACCGCGCCGGAGCTGCATGAGGGGAAGGAAAAGGCCTGGCTGCTCAAGGTGGCGCTCAACCGCTGCCGGGACCTCTGGCGCGGCGGCTGGGTCAGGCGCGTGGTGCTGGGGCATCCGGCCTTCGAGCTGATCCCCGGCCCTGACGAGTTCCGGCAGGCCGAGGAGAAGCAGGCACTGATGGCAGCCGTCAACCGCCTGCCCGCCGACTTCAAGGATGTGGTGCTGCTCCACTACTATCAGGGCTATGGCGTCGCGGAGATCGCCGTGATGCTGGGCATTGCCGAGGGAACGGTCTCCTCTCGTCTGAGCCGGGCCCGTTCGAAACTGCAAACCATACTGGGGGAGGAATGAACGTGAAGCGCCCGGAGGATTTGCGCGAAGTCGCGGATGAGACCCTGGCCGGGCTGGAAGCCGGGCCTGCGCTTCGCCATCGGATCCTGAGCGCCGCGCAGCCGCAGAAGCGCAGGCTGCCGGTGCGGGGACTTGCCATTGCGCTGAGCTTTGCCGTTGTGCTTGCGGTCGTGCTCCCGATCGCGCTGCGGGGCAGGAACGCCGGAACGGACGCCCTGCCGGAGGAAGCGCGGCCCACCATCATGAACGTGGTCGCTGCGGGCGGTGAGCCCGTAAGCAACGAGCGCGCGTCGCTGTACGGCAGCCAGCTGACCATCACACAGAAGAACAGCGGCAGTGCCTACGGCCTGTGGGACGGAAGCACGCTCATCCGCATCGACGGCCGCTGCTATCGCATGATCCGGGATATCGCCCTGAACAGCGGCGCCCTGGACGGCACGGTGGCCAGCATCGAGGCGAATGTGGACGATATCTCCCTCAGCGACGGATACGCGGTGGCCCAGGGTGTCCCGGCCGGAACCGCGGTGTACGGCGTGCGCGGTGTCGGGACCGGCGCCATGGTGGCTTGCGAGGTCAACGGTCAGATCCGTGGTTTCCAGCGGGTCTCTTATGCGGGAAACGGCAGGATCGGCGGCGAGAGCCTCCGGGACGTGATGCCCTCGGCGGATCATGTCATCGCGCTCTCCCTCACCGGCTGTGATGTGGTGGAAGGCGAGGAGGCCCGGCGTCTCTACCGGGTCTTCCTGGACAACGCTCAGTCCGCGGGCAGCGGCAGCGTCAATCCCCGGCAGGTCCTGCTGATCGTGCTGGACAACGGGGCTGTGGTCCAACTGGCCGTGGACGGCGAGCGCTTCGGCGGATGCGGCACCTGGAGCTGCCCGGAGCTCATCGGGGAGATGAACCGGTAAACAGGACCGTCGGCGGACGAAGGATCATCAGGGAGCGGCCGGGCCATGTGCCCGACCGCTCTTTTCCGAGGCGCGGTGACGGCGGTCCGTTCCGAAACGATCCTCATCGGGCAGGAAAGCCGGGCAGGATGGCGAATAAGTGGAGCAGCCGCCGAAACCGGCCGCACATTTCGCGATTCGGAGGATACAGTGCGAGAGAGAGATCTGCCGCCCGTCCGCCCGGTCAAAAACGCCGGTGCGATCCGCCTCGGCCCGGATCGACACGGAAAGCCCATGCTTTGGATCCCCGCGTCCGCGCCGTCCGGATGCGCCTCCGCCTTTATGCGGGGATGGCGCAGGGGAGGATCCGCCGTGCTGCGGGACAGGGATGACGCCCGTCTGCTTTGGGACGCCCGGGAGTGGGCAGAGTCGCTGTGCGGATCGCTGAGGGTGCCGGTACCCGAGATCGTCCTGACCGGAAATGCCCGCCTGTGGGGAAGCTGTGCCCCGGCGAAGGGACAGGTTCGCCTTCACGCCGATCTCTCCCGCATGCCCGACGGGGTGATCCGCGAAGTGCTGCTCCATGAGCTCTGCCACCTGCGGGAACCGGAGCACAACAGGGGTTTCTGGGACCTGATGGGCGGGATCATGCCCGATTGGGCGGAATGGGAGGGTCTGCTGCGATGCTTGGGACGCAAACGTGGGAGATGACGGTGGGCAGACACCGCGTGTTGGTGACGGTGCGCGGGAACGCAACGCGCCTGAACCTGCGCCTGGACGAGAAGCGCAACACCTTCGCCTGCAGCGCGCCGCGGGGCGTGCCCGTCGACCGGATCAGCCGCTTTCTGGAAGAACACATCGACTGGATGGACAAGCTGGCTGCCATGAAGCTGACGGAATGGGCCCCCGTCTATGCAAGGGGCGAGCGGCACCGGCTTCGGGGGGAGTACGTGACCCTGGGCGAGAACGGGATCGCGACCGGCCGGGCCTTTCTCACACAGCGGCAGCGGATGCTTGAAGACCTGATCCGGGAACTGCTGCCCGTCTGGCAGGCACGCATGGGCGTGAGAGCCTCCCGCGTCCGTTTCCGCAATATGCACTCCCGCTGGGGCTCCTGCCAGCCCGCGTCGGGGGAGATCCACCTGAGCAGCGTGCTGGGGCTGGTGCCCCGGGACTGCGTGGAATATGTGCTGGTGCATGAACTGTGCCATCTGCTGTACCCCGATCACGGCCCGCTGTTCCACGCCGCCATGACCCGCTTCCTCCCCGGCTGGGAGGCAAGCAGGAAGCTCCTGTCCGCCTTCGACCGCAGGCCGCTGCCGCCCGCGGAGATATAGAAAGGGATCGCAAAACGCCCGTGCCGCAGAGGCAGGGCGTTTTGCGATCCGGATCGGCAATGGCCGCGAATACGGATCGCATGCCACGACGGGCAGCTTCCGCATCCGGAAGATCAGTTTCCGTTGATGAGGCTTTGCAGGAGGCTGACCGCATTGTACAGATCAACGGCATCGTTCTCCCAATAATAGTCACAGCTCTCCTGCAGATAGCTGCGGACCGCGGAGGTCGACGCATTGTTCGGAATGCGTCCCACTTTGAAATGGTCGGGATTCTGGGTCGGATTGTAGTAGATCATCATCCAGGATCCGTCGTTCATGCGAAGCAGCGTGCCGACCTCCAGCCCGATGCGCAGCACGAACGATACGTTGGCAATGGACCACTGGGACGATATGTCGGTTCCGGACGCGACCGTGTATTCCAGCACGGCCAAAATAGTGAACATGGCGCGGTTGTCTGCGCTGGAAGTCCACTTTTTTGCGTCGTAACCCATGGCTTTGAGCAGGGTGCAATCATAGGTCTCGGTAGTCACGTCCGCAGCGTTTGCCGGGATCACCAGCGTGGAAGCAAGGATCAGGACAGACAGAAACACAAGCATCAAACGTTTCATTTTTCGGACACCTCCTTGGTACCATTATACATGGATCGCAATACATGTCAAGAAAAGATGCTTTGCGAGAATGCGGCTGTTCGCCGACCGGGAAAGCGCAAAGCCGCCGTCGATCCCGCATACCATACCCTGTTTGAGCTCATGGATCCTGCAGTATTTGCGATGATGAACGGTACCGCGGATCGCATGCCGTCGGCAAGCGACGTCCGGGCAGAGGACCGGTTCGGCAAAATCCGCAAAATCAACCAAAAAGCCGTTGACAAACGGTCTTCGTTCTGCTATTGTTTAGCGGTTGAATGCTGTTTCAGAGCAGCTTCACCTTTTTAAGGCGCGCAACGATTCGACTGACGAGGAGGGAACCGGATGGAGGCGCTGAAGAACGCGGCGAACCGCGTGGTGGGCACCAAGCAGGTGCTGCGCGGCATCAAAGCCGGGACCCTCGCGAAGGTTTATGTGGCGGTCGACGCCGATACCTTCCTCTTTCAGCAGGTCGTGCGCGCGGCGGAAGGCGCTCGCGTGCCCGTGCAGCGCGTGCCGACCATGAAGGAGCTCGGCCGGGTCTGCGGTGTCGAAACCAAAGCGGCCGCCGCCGGCATCCTCAGGTGACGGAGGCGGAAACGCCGCCGCTCACCGTTACACTTGCCTGACGGTTTCCGAGGGTTGCGGAAACTTTGGGATATTACGATGGAGGTGCTTCCATGCCCACGATCAATCAACTGGTTCGCAAGGGTCGGGAAAAGGCTGTCAACAAGTCCACCGCTCCGATTCTGCAGGGTTGCCCGCAGAAGCGCGGCGTGTGCCTGAGCGT
>JAEEGL012203103.1_pt1 | contig 15367 bp, 10 predicted proteins | sample 9134231 | NCBI WGS metagenome assembly JAEEGL01 (sample SAMN16246548, study PRJNA631951) | gut metagenome | biome: gut microbiome; feature: rumen; material: fiber-attached | host: Bos | place: Iran: Karaj | collected 2018-10 | reverse complement strand
GCTGAAGCTATATCTATGGCAGATAGAGTAGTAGTACTTACCAATAGACCATCAAAAGTAAAGAAGATACATGAAATAAAACTAACAGGCAAAAGTACTCCAATAAATAATAGAAAATGTACTGAATTTTCATTCTATTATGACATGTTATGGAAGTGTCTTGATAAAAATGTATAGTAAAGAACACCTATTATATATAAAAAAAATAAAAAAGAATAAGCTCTATGTTCATATAACACAAATATTTATTCTTATGACATTTATAATAACTTGGGAATTATTATCTAAGTATAAAATAATTAATCCATTTATATACTCAAGTCCAAGTATGGTAATAAAAACTATTATTAAACTATATAAAAGTAACAACTTATTTAATCATATATTTATAACTATATATGAAACATCAATAAGTTTTATATTGGCTACTATTTTAGGAACAGTTATAGCAATTATTTTATGGTGGAATAATTTCTTATATAAAGTATTTGATCCCTATTTAACTATCATTAATAGTATGCCAAAAGTAGCATTAGGTCCAATAATAATTATATTATGCGGTGCTAATATGAAATCTATTATCTTAATGGCCTTATTAGTTTCTTTGATAATAACTATATCATCAGTATATAATGGTTTTAGTAATACAGATCCTATTAAATTAAAATTATTAGAAAGTATGCATGCTACGAAATATCAAATATTAAAATATTTAATTATTCCCTATAACTATCCAGTAATAATTAATAGTCTTAAAATAAATGTCAGTATGTCACTAATTGGAGTTATCATGGGAGAATTTTTAGTATCTAAAGAGGGTATTGGTTATATAATAAATTATGGATCACAAGTATTTAATCTTAACTTAGTTATATCAGGTATTATTATTCTTTTAATAGTATCGTATTTAATGTATATAATAGTATCTATAATAGAAAAAAGATTAGTTAAAAACTAATCTTTTTATGATAAAGATAATTGGAAAGGGCTATTATAAGTACCAGAACCACTAGTTACAACAACTGTTGATAATAGATTAATAACTGGTCTAACAGCATAACTTGTAGTAAGGTCATTAGCTATTCTAAGTTCACCTGTTGTATTCATATAAAATCCATAGAATCTATTACTATAATAATCTGATGGAGTCATAGTCCATAATCCAGAGCCAGTATATAAATAATGATTACTTGCACCTGAGGTACTAGTACTAAACATCGAACCAAGATAATTCATTTCATCACCAGTAATTAATCCAATAGGATAAGTTAAAGCTCCATTACCATTACTTGAATTAACAGTAAATTTATCATTAGATTGACTACATTTTAAAGTAGGAGACTTATTTGAATTTAATCTATTATTACCAGCATAAACTGTATTTGAAGTACCATAACCATTACCACTATATGTCGCTCTATCATTACAAAATACCTCATCTGCCAAATAGGAAGAATAACTAGTAAGATTGTTTTGATACCAATTATCTACAACAGTTTTAATGGCAGAATTATTAGTATTTCTATGGGTATTATTATAGTTGGAAGCCCCAGTAGAACCATACATATATCCAACATAAGCGTTATCAGTAGCACTAGAGTTAAATGAACTACTTCCAATTGAAACATTAGTTCCGTTTTGTGGACAAGAATTATTTGAACGAGTACCACCATATATTAATCTGACTGTACCATCTTCATTAGTTCTAACTATTCTCCAACAAAAACCGCCAAAATAAACGAAATTATTCGTAACAGCACCACGATAATAATAAACTCTTTCCCCAGTACCGTCACTAGTAATATCTTCTGTTTTAGATAAATCACTCGTATAATATAATCCATTACCGTTACTACTACTAGAATAACTACTAAAACTAATACTAGAATCACTACTTGGGGTAGATAATGTTATCATCTTACAATTTAGTGTAGTTGATTGCGAATTACAATTTTCATACCATAGTTCACTAATTGGAGTAGGTGGGTCAGGATCAGTTCCACCACCTGAATTAGCCCCAGTAATTACATAAGGATTATTATAAGTACCAGTGCCACTATCATAAGTTACATTGGCTAAAAGATTAATAACAGGTCTAACAGGATTACTATTAGATACTGAATATTGTAAACGAATGTTACCTCCAGTATACATATATAAAACATAGAATTCATTACTATAATAGTCAGCTGGTGTCATAGTCCATAAATTTTCACCAGTATATAAGAAATGGTCAGTTGTTGAACCACTGGCATTATATGTAGAACCAGCAAAATTAAGTTCATCAGCAGTAATTAAACCAATAGGATAAGTTAAAGCACCATTACCATTGTTTGAACTAACGGTAAATTGATCATTTTCTTGATTACAAACAAAAGAAGGGCTCTTATTTGTTTGTACACGATTATACCCCATATAATAGGTACTAGAAGTACCATAACCAGTACCATCATATACTTCTCTATCATTACAAAATACTTCATCTGCCAAATAAGAAGAATAACTAGCAAGATTATTTGTATACCAATTATCTATCATATTTTTAATCGTAGAATTATTTGTATTTCTATGCGTGTTAGTATAGTTAGAAGCACCAGCAGTACCATACATATATCCAACATAAGCGTTATCCCTAGAATTAGAGTTAAATGCACTACTTCCAATTGATACAGCCGTACCATTTTGTGGGCAAGAACCATTAGAACGATTACCACCATATATTAAACGTATTGTACCATCTTCGTTTGTACGAAGAACTCTCCAACAAATATTACCAAACAAAACAAAATTATTTGTAACATTACCACGATAGTAATAAACTCTATTACCATATCCATCGCCATCAATATCTTCTGTTTTGCTTAAGTCACTCGTGTAATATAAACCACGACCATTAGAACTACTAGAAAATGAACTAAAACTTAGTCCACTATCACTATTAGGAGTAGATGCAGTGATTAACTTACAATTTAATTCCGTAGAATTATTATTACATGATTCATACCAAGGTGCTAAAATGAATCTAAAGTTTAGATATGAATTTAAAGTATTAACACTACTACTAGGAGTAACACCATTAGCATATTTAAACACAACATTAAATGTTTGCGAACTTTGACTATTAAGAGCTGTACCTGAAGTAATGCTTGTTGTAAAATTTATATTATTATTATCATAAAATTCATTATCATACACTGTATCATCATACAAATACTTTTTAGTAGTATTGTTGTATACAGATACAGAACATGTAACAGTAGAATTACTATTAGAAGGCGATAATACTACAGTACTATTCATCATTGTTCCTGAAACAGAATTAACAGTACCACTAGTATTATTATTCTGAGTACAAGTAACATCACTAATAAACACACCGGATTGCACATGGGCTACAGCATTACCTGCAACACTAAGAGTAGGAGCAGTAATAGCAGCAAATCCCACTGACATAAACAAAAATGCAATTAGTATTAAGGATAATGGAATATTAAATCTAATCTTCTTTTTCTTATTATTCCTTTTCATATTTAACCTCAATTATAGTTCTTCCATTATTTTGTTTCTGATATCTTCAACCTTAATAGAATATGTATATAGTATTTTGGTTCTACTAGGTATTAAGAAGAAAACTCCATTCTTTTGATTATTTTCTATCATTAATATAGGTTCTTGAATAGTATCTCTAATTTCTAACATATCCGTAAAAGTATCTACTATTAAAACTTTATAACCTTTAAGATCTAATTCATTATTTATTTTTTGAATATAACTCTTATAATTATTTAATATCTTTCTAAGTTCTCTATGATATATTGTTTCAGCAGTTCTAGATTTAACAATATATTTAATTAATATTACTATTAGAATAATATCAATTATAAATATCATAATACTAAGAATTAAGTAAATAACAGCACTACCATCATTATCATTACATATCATAACATTAGTAGCATTATCACCAAGTACATTATAATTCATATCAATATCAACTGTTTTAGTAGTCAATGGAATTGACAAAGTAATAACATTATTTGTTTCAGCATTCTCAATATCTTCACAATTACCAAGTACTTTAACATACATATTAATTTCTAGTGTGCTAGTAGTTTCATTAAGTTCATATATATTAATAAATTTCTTTATCAAATCATTATAATAATTATAATCAATATTAATATTTTCATTAATTTCTACTGTCTGTTCCATATGAGAATATAATAACTTTTTAGGAACTAAATCAATTTTCTTAGAAAATATTGAGTTTTTAGTACCATTATCTATAACATTAACAAATGCTTCAATACGATATTCATATTGATAATCAATAGTCATATTTTCAATATCTAATTTATAATTGAAATTAGCATTAATATGATCTATAAGACTAGCTATATATTGATTATCTTTTTCTAAATAATTACTCTCAAAGAAATCATTTTCTTTTAAATAAACCTTATAATTTAAATCACTAGCTTCTTTATATGAAACATAATAATCTTTTGTTTTATTAAAGTAAAGGAATAATAAAGACAAAGAACATATCATAATAACTATGATTAAAAATGAATAACTAGTTATTTTTCTTTTTCTTTTTTGTTCTAATAAAATTGCATTAACTTGTTCTTTTTTCATAAATACTCCTTTCTTTAAATTCTTTTTAATATTTAATCAAACATATCTCTTAACCAAATACTTGGATAACCAATATATTTAATTCTCAATTTAGAAACGCCAATCATATCATTTCGAGTAACATAGCCCTCATCTAACTCCTGATTAGCATCTCCTTTTGTATAATATCTATATTCATTATTAGTAAAAGTAATTTTAACGACACGGTGTATAAATTTAACATCATCTCTATTAAATATAATGACATCATCTTTATTAATCTTCTGTCTATTATAACTTTCAAATATAGCAATATCACCAATATTAAGAGTTCCTTCCATAGAACCACTACCTACTACTATAACACCATATCTAAACTTACAAGATATTAACATAACAATTAATATAATAATTATAGTAGTAATACTAAAACTAATAACTCTCTTCTTACTATCATGATATTCCATAGCAATATTTCTCTTCTTAAAAGAGTAATCTAATATCAAATATATAGCATATGGATATATTATTCTAAATACTGAACGGAAGAATATATACACATCTGGAATAATAGGAACTACATAAAAATATAATGTTGTTATTAATCTATATATGATAATTCCTTTATTTCCATATCTAGAAGAAATATAGTTATATAGTAAGTTACAAGAAATAGATGCAAAGAACGAAAAACCAATAATATCAGCAAAAGATTCTCTACTATTAATAGTATATATATTAACATAAACTATTAAATCAATTAGAACCATTGACATAGTAGTTAGTATCTTACTAAACTTTGCCTTTCCTTGAGATAAGAATATACTTCTTAACATCTCTGATGTGATTATTATTACAGACACTGGAATAATATATTTATACATTGTACTAAACTTAAATGTAATTACATTCTTATAAAATCCAACAAATACTCCCATCAAATAGAAGAATCCTAAATATATAATTCCTAAAATAATAAGTGTTATTGTTACATCTTTCTTGTATATTGAAGTAATATTTCTTTTCTTAATCATAAAAGATACAAATAAAGTATATAAGAAGAGAAATATAGCCAAACTAATTCTTGTAAATATATTTGGCATAAAGAGTGCAAAGAGAAGAATAATCAACAATAAAATTTCTAATCCATAAATTTTAAATTTATCTTTTTTCATCTTGATATTCCTTTCTTTGCCTAATTTATACTAAATATAATTAACTAGCTTCAGTAGGGTTAGCAGTAATTGTTACAGTAAAGTTAGTTAAATTTTGTACATCAGTAGGAGTTTTTAAACATTTAACTCTAATTGTAACAGTCCCTTGACTACCAGCAGCAATAGTTAAAGTCGTAAATCCTGGAGCTAATTCTGCTTGAAGATAATTATTACCAGCTGAAATACTAATATCACCAGAAGCAATAGTAGCACTTAATTCAGTACTATCATTCTTAACTACAAATGGAAAATCAATATATTCGTCTTTCTTAGTGAAATCCATTGCATTGATAATGCCAGTAGTTAAACCAGTATATTTTGCTTCAGTAGCAGCAGTAGCAGTATATCCACTACCACCAGCACCAGTTATATTGTTGTTAGCAGGAGTCGTTGAATCATAAGGAAAATGTACATTAAAACTTGAATCTCCTGGATTAACTCTAGCGTTACCATTAATAGTTAATGTTACATTACTAACTGCAGCGTAACCAATACCAATGAATAATACTGCAAGAATTATAAATAATCCTGTCATTGATTTTTTCTTATTCATCCTTTTTCACCTCCTTACATTACATATTCTTTGGGAGTAAGTGTTTTAGACATTACTGTTACTCCCGAACATGTAATGCTAACTATAAAATATAGTTTTTTCACATGCAAAAGAAACCCTTTCACATATAAATACATGATAGAGTACTTCTTACACTTACTCTACATTATTAATTATAATATAGATTTTGTATCCAATCAACACTTTTTTTACAAAAATTTTACATTTTTCGACATCAAATATATAGGTTCTAAATTTAACACTTGAATTATATTCACTTTTATGATAAATTTGTTAACTCTTTATATTGAAAAAATATCTAATTTATTTTATACTTATAATAGGAGCGTAGAATTATGGAAGAAACGAAATTAAATTTTTTAAAACAATATGGAGTAGATACAGAAGCAGGAATAAATAACACAATGGACTTTGAAACATATAATGAAGTACTTTTAGATTTTTTAAATACTTTCCCTGGAGACCTAAATAAAGCAAATAGTTATAGGACAAGTGGTGATATTAATAACTATGTAATATTAGTTCATGCCTTAAAAAGTAATTGTAGAACATTAGGTTTTATGCAAATGGGAGAGATATTCTATCAACATGAAATGGCTGGAAAACAAAATAATATAGAATTCATTAATAGTAATTTTAACAACTTAATTAATGAAGCTAATAAGGTTTATAGTATCCTTATGGCATATAAGAATTTGGGGTAGATATTTATGAATAAAGATATAATTAAAAGTATTATTTCATCCAATTATAAGTTCATTTACGTTATAGATATATTATCTGATAGTGTTAGTAAGTATATCTATCAAAATAATGATTTTATAGAAGAAGAAAAATTTTCTTTCACAGATTATATTACTAAATGCCGTGATTCTATCAAAGAAGAAGATGTTGATAAATATATTAATTCTATGTCTATTCAATATCTAGAAAATAGTAAAAACAATGGACAAGATTATATTTCATTAGAGTATTCTAAAAAGAACATTAATGGAGAATATAAAAGATACTGTGATATTATAAAACTATATGATTATGCTGGACAAAAATATATTTTAGATTTTTCTAATGAAATGACAGATAATACAGAAACAAAAGATATAGCAGATAATAATTTAGAAGTAAATTTCAATAAAATAATAGATGATGTTTCGTTATCAATATTTAAAATATATAATATCGTTAATGGCGAAGGAGACTTAAATACTAAAAAAGATTACTTAAATAATATAATTGGTACATTAACAAATGCTTATCCTAAATTAAATAAATCATTAGTAAATAATTCTGTTTATATTGAAGGTGGAAAAAGAACCATTTTAATCGTAGATGATGATAAAATGACATGTAATATTCTAAAAAAAATATTTTCTTTAGATTATGAAGTAGTGACATGTAATGATGGAAAATCTGCAATAGATATATTAGATAGTAAACAATATAATATTAATTGTATTTTCCTAGATTTATTAATGCCTATACTAGATGGTTTTGGAGTATTAGACTATTTAGATAAGAATAATATTTTAACTAAATTACCAGTAATAATCATTAGTGGTAATTATGATAAAGAAACAAGAAATAGAGCTTATAGTTATGAAATAGCTGATATGCTAGAAAAACCATTTAACGTTCAAGTTATTAAGCATAGAATTGATAATTTAATTAGTTTATATAAAACAAGTAATTTAGTTAACCAAATGTTAGTAGAACAACATAGAGATTTAAAAAATATTGCTGAGGATTTAGTAAAATCATATTTATATGATTATAGCAATAATATAACTACTATGAAAGAACTAGTAAGAACTTTATCAGAAATGGTAGCCAATGATTACACTGAATATAATCTAAATCAAAATATTATAGAAAAAATTGTAGATTCATCTATTTATTACGACATATATAAGTATGTATTACCTAAATCATTTGAAAACAAGAATGCTTATAATTCTTTTGAATTAGATATAATGAAAGAAGTATGTATAAATATTTCTAACATTGGAAAATATATTAAATTAGAAGATAAAGCTGATATTAAATATGTAACAGAAATTATTAAGTATCGTAATGAAAGATTTGATGGTAAAGGTTTCCCAGAAATGGCTTCTGGTAATGCTATTCATATTTCAAGTAATATTATAAATATTTGTGGAGAATATTTGGAATTAATCCATAGTGGTAAAACAAAAGAAGAAGCTTATTCAATAATTATTAGTGAATCAAGTAGTAAATATGATCCTAAAATAGTAGGTAGTTTTCAAAAGATTAAAGATAAATTGAACTAAGTATATAAATAAAAAGGTGTGGTATTATGTATGATACTATGAAATTAGAGATATGTAGTTTAATATATATCATAATTTTACAATGTATTTATTTTGTTAAAAGAAAGTATAATTTCATAGAAAGTAAAATTTATAAAATTTTACTTCTTTTAACTACCTCTTTATTAGTATCAGATATATCTGCCATATATTTTAGTTATAAATATCCAGAAAATGAGTTAATAACTTCTGTGTTTATTAGAATATACTTTATAATGGTTATAATATGGTCTTTAGCTTATTTAGGATATGTCTTAGTAAGTAAGTCAAAAGATAAAAATGATTATGATAGTATTATAAAATTTATTTTAGCTAAAAAAACTAATTTAATATATGTAGTATTTTCATTATTGACCATAATTGGTTCATTCTTTATGACATATACACATGATATTATTCCTTTCGTGTTAGAAGGAGAAATAATATCGTATATATATATAATGTCCACTGTAATAACAATGATTTTATTACTTTCACTAGTGTTTAATAAAGGTAGTATGGATGTTGAAAAAAGTTTTGTTGTATTATTGTCTATATTATTATATTTTGCTTCCTTTATACTTCAAGCTATTATTCCAAGTGCATCAGTTATAAGTAGCAGTTTATGTCTTGTAACTATTTTCATCTATTTTACATTTGAAAATCCAGATTTAAAGTATATAGATGAATTGGATGACTTGCGTAATAAAGCAGAAATTGCTAATAATGCTAAAACAGACTTTTTAGCAAGCGTATCTCATGAAATAAGAACACCACTAAACGCTATTATTGGTTTGTCTGAATCAATACCAACAAAAGATTTACCAAAGGATGTAGCCGAAGATATAAAAAATATTAATAATGCAGGTAGTATATTACTAGAAATTGTTAATAATATACTAGATATTACTAAGGTTGAAGAAGGTAAAATGACATTAAATAATAAGCCATATAGTTTAGCAGACATAATATCAGAATTAACTAGTTTAGTTAATGTTACTATATCAGAAAAACCAATCAAGTTTAATATAGAAACAAAAGGAAATATACCAACAAAGCTTATTGGTGATGAAGTAAAGGTTCATCAAGTATTATTAAACCTTCTATCAAACGCATGTAAATATACTAAAAAAGGAACTATTACTTTAAATATAGATTCTAAAATAATTGGTGATAAATGTAATTTAACATTTAAGGTTATTGACACAGGAATTGGTATAAAAAGAAGTGATTATGAAAAGATATTTCAAAAATTTGAAAGACTAGATCAAGGTCAAAAAAATATTGAAGGTACAGGATTAGGACTAGTAATTACTAAAGAGTTATTAAATCTTATGGGTGGTAAAATAACCTTTGATAGTGTATATCAACAAGGGACAACGTTTACAGTTAGTTTTGACCAAGAAATAGCAGATAGAACTATCATAACGAATTTACAAGCTTTTGAACCACCTAAAACAGTATTAGATGAACACTTTGATGGTTCACAATATAATATTCTGTTAGTAGATGACAACCTATTAAATATAAAAGTAGCAGAAAAAATATTAAAATCGTATAATTTCAAAATAACTACTGCTAAAAGTGGATTAGAATGTTTAAACTTAACAAAAAATCAAAAATTCGATTTAATATTCTTAGATCATATGATGCCAGAAATGGATGGAATACAAACTTTATATAATTTAAAAAGTAGAGTAGTAGGATTTACTACACCAGTAGTAGTTCTAACAGCCAATGCCATAGAAGGATCTAAAGAAAAATACCTAAAAGAAGGCTTCTGTGATTATTTATCTAAGCCAATATCTCAAAAGGAGCTGGATAGAATATTAAGAGAACAATTACATATAGAATAAAAAATATCTAAAATTATTTAGATATTTTTTCTTTTAATTTATTAAGTGTATTAATAGCTTCTAAAGGAGTCATTTCTAATATATTAATATCTTCTAAATCCTTAATAATTTCTGACTCACTTTTATTTTCCATAATAGGTAAGGATGTTTGAATAATAATATCTCTTTCTCCTTCTTTTTTTTCGTATATTTCTAATATTTTAGAAGCTCTTTCTATTACCTCACTAGGTAAATTAGCTAATTTAGCAACATTAATACCATAACTCTTATCTACACTACCATCTAATACTTTATGTAAGAATGTTATATTACCATTTTCTTCTTTAGCAGATACATGTTTATTTTTTAATTTAGATAATGTGCTTTCTAAATCAGTAAGTTCATGGTAGTGAGTAGAGAATAGTGTTTTACAACCAATTTTATCATGGACATATTCTAATATAGCTTGAGCTAAACTCATACCATCAAATGTAGCAGTACCTCTTCCTAATTCATCAAATAGTATCAAACTATTTTCTGTAGCATTCTTAATAGCATTAGCAGCTTCCATCATTTCTACCATAAAAGTAGACTCTCCAGATACTAAATCATCTGAAGCACCTATCCTTGTAAATATCTTATCAAATATAGGTAAATTAGCCTTTTTAGCAGGTATAAAAGATCCAATCTGAGCCATTATAGCTATAATTCCCAACTGACGCATATAAGTACTTTTACCAGCCATATTAGGGCCAGTAATTAATAATATATTAGTATCTTCATTCATTACTATATCATTAGGTACATATTCATCTTTTATTACTTTTTCTACAACTGGATGTCTAGAATCTTTAATATCAATAATATTATCTTTATTAATATTAGGTCTAACATAATGATATTTTTCACTAATCTTTGCAAAAGAAGATAAAACATCAATTTCACTAATAGTTTTAGCTATACTTTGTAATATATGAACATATTCATTACATTTATTTCTAATTTGACAGAATAATTCATATTCTAGATTAATTATTTTTTCTTCACTAGATAATATTAATTTTTCTTTTTCTTTTAATATAGGATTAATAAATCTTTCACAATTAGCTAATGTTTGTTTTCTTTCATAACCCATATCTTCTGTAATCATAGATAAATTACTCTTAGTAACTTCTATATAATAACCAAATACCTTATTAAAACCAACCTTTAAGTTTTTAATACCAGTTCTTTCTCTTTCTTCTATTTCAAAGTTACTAATAAAGTCTTTACCACCACTTCTTAAGTCTTTAAGTTCATCTAATTCATGATTATATCCATTCTTAATTAAATATCCTTCTTTTAGTCCAACAGGAGGACTATCATAAATAGATGATTCTAATAAAGAATATAAATCACTAACATCTTCTAATTCACTATAACCAATCTGAGATAATATATTATTAATATTTGGTAATACTTCTAAAGAAGATTTAAGTTGTAATAAATCTCTAGCATTAGCAGTATTCAAAGATATTCTTCCACATAATCTTTCTAAATCATATACTTCATATAAATACTTTCTTAAATCTTCATTTAAAATAAATTCTTTTATTAAAGTATCTACAACATCATATCTTTTTTCAATATCTTCCTTATTTATTAAAGGAAATTCTATCCAATTCTTTAACATTCTAGAACCCATAGCAGTTTTAGTATCATCTAAAAGCCATAATAAAGAATATATTCTTTCTTTATTACGCATAGATTCTGTTAGTTCTAAATTTCTTTTAGTATGAATATCCATCTTTAAATATTCATCATTCTTTTTAATACATAACTTCTTTAAGTGAGATAAATTTCTCTTCTGAGATATTACTAAATAATAAAGTAAGTGTTTAAATCCTAGAACATATCTATCATCACTAATATCTTTAATTGAATAATCATAATCATTTTCATTATATAAATAATCTACTATTGAAGTAGTTATTTTATAATTATCCTTTAATTTATTAATAATGTTAATACTTACTTTATTATTTAGAATAACCTCTTTAATATTTAAAAATAATATTCTATTAATAATCTTATCATCGTTATATTCTATAATTTCAGAATATATATCTCCAGTAGTAATATCAGCATAAGTAAGTATATAACAATAATCATAATCATAAATACTAGCAATATAATTATTTTCTTTTTCATTCAAAGAATTGCTATTTATAACAGTACCAGAAGATATTATCTCTGTAATATCTCTTTTAACAATACCTTTAGCCATTTTAGGATCTTCCATCTGTTCACAAATAGCTACTTTGTATCCTTTTTTAATTAACTTATCAACATATACTTCTGCTGCATGATAAGGAATACCACACATAGGAACTCTTTCTTCTAATCCAGCTTGTTTACCTGTTAAAGTTAATTCTAATTCATGACTAACTAGTATAGCATCTTCAAAAAACATTTCATAAAAGTCTCCCAATCTATAAAAGATTATAATATCAGGATAACTCTCTTTGATACTTACATAATGTTGCATCATCGGAGACAATTTATTCTTGTCAATTTCATTCATTTTCATAAACTTCACCTATACAACTAGTTATTATACCAAAAAAAATAAAGCAATCAAACATTTTATTGCTTTATTTTAATTTTTTTTCTTATACTAAAACATATACATATAAATAATGTTAATAAACTAATCCACTTAGTAACTTTTTGTAATATAGTTCCTTCATAGAATACTTTAATCTTACCATTAGAATATTTCTTATCAATATTGACATTTACCAAACCATTAACTCCCTCATAAACTTCTAATTTATTATCATCTAAGTAAGCACTATAACCTTTATAATAAATATATGGTAATTCTAAATAAGAATCACTTTCGTTATTTTTAAAATTAATATATAAAGTATTATCCTTCTTTTCATAATCATATTCTATTTTGCTATTAGAAGGTATTATTAACTCTCTATTTTTAACATACATCATATCAGTAGTCAAAGGTAAATATTCTCCAAACATAATATCATAATCATGATAATTATTTTTTTCTACATAAACTGTATTTCTAAAAATAGTTATAGACTGAATAGATAATACTCCAACACAAGCAATCATAATTATAATCATCTTATTTGAACTTTTAAATTTATCAATGACATTACAACTTAAAAAAGGTAAAAGTATAGCAGGTATTAAACTTAATCTCCAAGGAAATTGTATTATGTAGAAAACATGTTGAAACCAACCCCAAGGAAATAACTTGGTTGTAAATAATATGAATAAAACAGAAATAACCATATTTTGATTCATAAAAGAAGAGTATTTATTTTTCATAACAAGTGAAACAATATATAAAGCGATTATGATTATATATACAGTACCAACAGTACCAGGAGACCATATCCATTTAACACCATCAATTAATTGAGTGAAAGATGATTCGAAAAATATATGATAAAAAGGCATTGCTCTATGACTAAGCTCTACAGTTTCAAGACTAACCTTATAATGACTACCAAATAATTGCTCTAACATAGGTAGTGTAAAACAAATAGTTAATAAAAACGTTACTAAGGTACTAATTAATAAATATTTAATTCTATTTTTATCTTTAAATAATTTTTTAATATTAATTAAACAAAAAATTAATAAATAAACAAATATAATAACAGAACTTAATAAATGACTTAACATAATACCAGTCATTCCCAATATTAAATATTTATAATTCTTATAATCTCCATATATAATTTCATATATTCCTAATATAACAAAAGGAAGAAAAACAAAAGATAATGCTTCTCCTAAAGCGCCACGCATTGTTAAATCAATAACTCTATAAGAAGTAAAAGCATATAAAAATGATGATAATAGAGCCTTTTTATCTTCTTTAGTTATCTTTTTAACAGAGTAAAACATATTCAAGATTGATAAACAATTGATAGAAAATACAAATATTCTATATGAAACAGTTAATGGCATCCCCAAATATAAAAGAATAGCAGGAAACATTAAAAACAATTCTGGATAAAATAATGGTGTACCATATCCATAACCATTTAAATAATTTGGAGCTACATAACATATTTTTTTCATATCAATACATTCTTTAATTGATATTATTCTAGATAAATGAAAGTCTAAGTCATGTCCTTGAAAATAACTTGTATTTAAAACAAATATAGAATTAATTATAATTATTATCATTAAGCAAATAACTAAGTTCTTTTTTTTCATACTTCCACCTACAATAATATTAACATCATTCTTTATTTTAATCAATATCTTCACTAAGAAGATGAGAAAGACCAACTATTTTATAGCCATTGTTTGTTATAAAATGGCTTGTCATTTCTAGTTCACTAATATTATTAAGTAAGATAATACTTCCTGGCTTAATATTTGTTTTCACGTCAATATATCCACCCACAATAGAAGGTATAATCGTCCACATCTTATTATTAGAGCAAGTATTTAAAGTATTAATATTTTTATTAATTGAAAGACAATAAACACTTTTATTATTAGTTTTATTGTTAATTATATTATTCCCAATTATAATATTTTCGTTAGTATAAAAACCATCATCTCCATAATTATATATTTCTTGATTTTTATATTTAACTAGATCTTTCATATTAGTTTCTAAATAACTATAATTAATAAAAATATTAATAGTATAATTTTTGATTAAATTATATAAAGCATTATTAAATCCATTATTTAATAAATATATAATTGCTACATTATTTTTATTACTATTACCTTGAATTATATATTTATCTATATTATTTTTTATAGAATACTCAGGATAAATAG
>JAEEGL016931832.1_pt1 | contig 15368 bp, 19 predicted proteins | sample 9134231 | NCBI WGS metagenome assembly JAEEGL01 (sample SAMN16246548, study PRJNA631951) | gut metagenome | biome: gut microbiome; feature: rumen; material: fiber-attached | host: Bos | place: Iran: Karaj | collected 2018-10 | reverse complement strand
TAAACAAAGTTAGGAGGTGTCGAATTTGAAGCTTGAACTTGGATATATCCATATCAATGACGTTCAATTTTCAAATGAGTCCAAAGTAGAGAACGGCGTTCTCTACGTCGACGCGAAGGCAATCGAAGCTCTCGTTTTGGAAGATGAAAACATCAAGTCCTGCGAAGTGAAGCTTGCTCGTCCTGGCGAAAACATCCGGATCACTCCTGTGAAGGATGTTATCGAGCCCCGTTGCAAAGTCAGCGGCAACGGCGGTATGTTCCCGGGCGTCATCGCGAAGGTTGACACCGTCGGCAGCGGCGTGACCCATGTCCTCAAGGGTGCTGCTGTTGTCACCACCGGTAAGATCGTTAACTTCCAGGAAGGAATCATCGACATGACCGGTATCGGAGCGAAGTACACTCCGTTCTCCAAGACCAACAACGTGGTTCTGGTCATGAACCCTGTTGACGGTCTGGCTCCCCACGAACACGAGCATGCCCTGCGCATCGCCGGTCTGAAGGTTGCCTGCTATCTCGGTGATCTGGCCAAGAACCTGACTCCGGATTCTGTGGATACCTTTGAGACCCTCAATGTCAAGGACAGCTACGAGAAGTTCCCGGGTCTGCCGAGAGTCGCTTATGTTCAGATGCTCCAGTCCCAGGGCCTGCTGCATGATACCTATGTCTACGGTGTCGATGCCAAGCGGATCCTGCCGACCATCATCAGCCCGACCGAGATCATGGACGGTGCGATCATCAGCGGCAACTGCGTCAGCGCTTGCGACAAGAACCCGACCTATGCTCATCAGAACAACCCGGTCGTTCATGACCTGTTCAGCGAGCATGGCAAGACCCTCAATTTCGTTGGCATGGTCATCACCAACGAGAACGTCTACCTGGCAGACAAGGAGCGTTCCTCCAACCGTACCGCTGAACTCTGCGAGTTCCTCGGTCTGGACGGCGCCATCGTTTCCCAGGAAGGCTTCGGCAACCCGGATACCGACCTGATCATGAACTGCAAGAAGATCTCCGGCAAGGGCATCAAGACCGTTATCATCACCGACGAGTATGCCGGCCGTGACGGTACTTCCCAGTCCCTGGCCGATGCAGATGCCAGCGCAGATGCAGTGGTCACCGGCGGTAACGCGAACCAAGTCATCGTTCTTCCGAAGATGGAAACTGTTTACGGCGATCTTTCCGTTGTCGACCGCATCGCGGGCGGCTGGGACAAGAACACTCTGCCGGACGGATCCATCGAGGTTGAGATCCAGGCGATCACCGGTGCGACCAGCGAAGTTGGTTTCAACACCCTGAGCGCCAGATAAATTGGGAGAAAGGAGGAAATAGACAATGGCATTTAAAGTTGTTCATTATATCAACCAGTTCTATGCACAGGTTGGCGGCGAAGAGATGGCAGACTACAAGCCTGAGGTCCGCAAAGGCCCGGTAGGCCCCGGTATGGCTCTCAATGCTGCTTTCAAGGGCGAAGCTGAGATCGTTGCCACCGTCGTCTGCGGTGACTCCTACTACAACGAGAACCTCAAGGAAGCCAATGCGCAGATCCTGGAAATGGTCAAGGCTGAAAAGCCGGATCTGTTCATCGCAGGTCCCGCGTTCAACGCCGGCCGTTACGGTGTCGCTTGCGGCAGCGTTTCCGAGATGATCAAGAACGAACTGGGCATCCCGGTCCTGACCGGTATGTACAAAGAGAACCCCGGCTGCGATATGTACAAGAACTCTGTCCTGATGGTCTCCACCAAGAACAGTGCTGTCGGTATGAGAGACGCCGTCAAGGTCATGGCACCTTTGGCTCTCAAGCTCGTGAAAGGCGAAGAGATCGGCGCTTCCGCAGAAGAGGGTTACTTCCCGAACGGCATCCGCAAGAACTTCTTCGAGCAGAAGAGAGGTTCCCGCCGTGCAGTCGATATGCTGCTGGCCAAGCTTGCCGACAAGGAATTCACCACCGAGTATCCGATGCCTGACTTCGACCGTGTTGCTCCCAACCCGGCAGTCAAGGATATCGCGCATGCGACCATCGCTTTGGTCACCTCCGGCGGTATCGTTCCGAAGGGCAACCCGGATCACATCGAGTCCTCCAGTGCTTCCAAGTATGGTGAGTACGACATCGAGGGCGTCATGGATCTGACGGCTGACACCTACGAGACCGCTCACGGCGGTTACGATCCTGTCTATGCGAACGCTGATGCAGACCGTGTTCTTCCGGTCGACGTTCTCAGAGAGTTCGAAAAGGAAGGCAAGATCGGCAAACTCCATCGTTATTTCTACACCACTGTCGGTAACGGAACTGCTGTTAAGAGCGCAAAGGGCTTCGCAGAGGAATTTTCTCAGAAGCTCAAAGCGGCCAATGTAGACGCAGTCATTCTTACCTCTACCTGAGGAACCTGTACGCGTTGCGGTGCAACGATGGTAAAAGAGATTGAACGTGCCGGTATCCCGGTCGTCCATATCTGTACAGTAACTCCGATTTCCATGACCGTTGGTGCAAACAGAATCGTTCCGGCTATTGCGATCCCGCATCCGCTGGGAAATCCTGCACTTTCGCTCGAGGAAGAAAAGGCAATTCGTCGTAAGATTTTGGATACTGCTCTGAAGGCTCTCAGCACTGAGGTTACAGAACAGACCATCTTCGAGACGGGCCTCAACTAATCAGAATTCTTAGAAAATGAGGGAACAAGTTAAGATGGACAAGAAGATTTATGACATTATCATCCTTGGTGCGGGCCCTGCAGGCCTTTCTGCCGCGCTCTATGCCGGCCGTTCCAGAATGGACACCCTTCTCATTGAGAAGGCTCAGGATGGCGGACAGATCTCCATCACTGCCGAGATCGAAAACTATCCGGGCGAGGTCGAGGGGGACAGCGGTCCTTCTCTGATCGCCAGAATGACTCAGCAGGTTGCTCATTTCGGTGCAGACCGTGTCTCTGACACCATCACCGAAGTCGAGCTGGAAGGCGATGTCAAGACCGTAAAATGCGTCAACGGCGAGTATTACGGCAAGACCGTCATCATCGCGACCGGAGCTTCTCCGCGTCCGATCGGCTGCAAGGGCGAAAAGGAATTCACCGGTAAGGGCGTTTCCTACTGCGCTACCTGCGACGCCAACTTCTTCGAAGATTTCGAAGTGTACGTTGTCGGCGGCGGCGACAGTGCTGTCGAAGAGGCCATGTATCTGACCAAGTTCGCCAGCAAGGTCCACCTGATCCACCGCAGAGATGAGCTCAGAGCTGCGAAGAGCATCCAGGAGAAGGCATTCGCCAATCCGAAGATGGACTTCCTGTGGAACTCCACTGTGGAAGAGATCAAGGGTGATGGAATGGTCCAGAGCATGATCCTCAAGGACACCAAGACCGGTGAGCTCAGAGAGATCGTTGCCAATGAGGATGACGGACTGTTCGGTATCTTCGTGTTCATCGGCTTTGACCCCAAGACCGAATTGTTCGAAGGCAAAGTGGAGATGGATCATGGCTATATCCTGACCGATGATGACATGAGAACCAATATCCCGGGCGTGTTTGCCGCAGGCGATCTTCGCAAGAAGAGCCTTCGTCAGGTTGTTACTGCTGCTGCTGATGGCGCAATTGCTGCTACCATGGCACAGCGTTACATCGAGAATCTGTAAAGATTCCCATATATCTATCAAAAGGAGATGTTTTTCATGTTAGACGTCGATAAGGTAACATTTGAAGCTGAGGTCCTGCAGGCTCCCTGCACTGTTTTCGTAGACTACTACGGAGACGGCTGCGTTCCCTGCGCTGCTCTGATGCCCCATGTTCATGAGTTTGCTGAGAAGTACGGCAGCGACAAGCTGAAGTTCTGCTCCCTGAACACCACCAAGGCCAGAAGACTGGCAATCGGCCAGGGCATCATGGGCCTGCCTGTCATGGCGATCTACCAGAATGGTAAGAAGGTCGAAGAACTCGTCAAGGACGATTGCACCGTCGAGTCCATCGAAGCCATGATCAAGAAGTATGCCTAAGTTTTAGGCAAAGTCGTATGATCCGCCCCGGGCAACCGGGGCCGACCATAAAAATTCAAGTGAAGGAGGAATGACCGATGGCCATTTTGAAAGACAAAAAGGTTATTATCATCGGCGACAGAGACGGTGTCCCGGGTCCTGCCATTGAAGAATGCGTCAAGTCCGCGGGCGGCGATGTAGTATTCTCCTCGACGGAGTGCTTCGTCTGAACCGCCGCTGGTGCAATGGATCTGGAGAATCAGAAGCGTGTAAAGGAATTCACGGAACAGTATGGTGCTGAGAACGTCGTTTGCGTTCTGGGTGCTGCTGAAGGCGAAGGCGCAGGCCTCGCTGCCGAGACCGTTACCGCTGGTGATCCTACTTATGCAGGTCCGTTGACCGGAGTCTCGTTGGGACTCAGTGTATGGCATGTCTGCGAGCCAGAGATCAAGGCTGAATTCGACCCCGCAGTCTATGACGAACAGGTCGGCATGATGGAAATGGTTCTCGATTTGGATGATATCCATAACGAGATGCAAGCCATCCGCGACCAATACTCAAAGTATTAATCGATACTTGTGATTGACAGGCGTGTCATTGAGTGATCGATGATACTTCTCGATTTCCGAAACGCTTGAGCCGGGGCGCAAGTCCCGGTGACGGCAACCCTTGAAAAATTGTAGTGGTATGATGACGCCTCATCATATCACTGCATTTTTCACTGTCTTCTTTTATTCCTGATCTAATTCAGTGAGCGATTAGATCAGGAATAAAGCCCAGTTCCGGGAACCCGGGACGCAATCAATAGAAAGGCTGTGAATCCCATGAACAGTGTAATCAAAGGCGCTGCCTACGTTCTGGCCCATACCCCTGATATGGTCCTGCACAACGGCACCACCCAGACCACCGAAATGGTCGTCAACCCCAATTCCGAGTACCTCAAAGAGCTTCCCAACCACATCCGCACCTATGAGCAGGCTGTTGGCTACATGCCCAACCAGACCTACATCGGGAACATGACTCCCGCAGAGCTTGCTTCCCATGAACAGCCCTGGTGCAACGAAGTGATGCCGAACGCCAGCCGTTTCGGCAAATACGGCGAGATCATGCCGCAGGATGAGTTCCTGATGATGATGCAGGTCGCTGACGTGTTCGAGCTGCTGTATCTGGAGAAGGAATTCGTTGCTGCCACCCGCCCAAAGTTTGAAGCTCACCCGCTGATGAACGAGAGCATCCTTGCCAGAGTCAAGGAAGGCGTTGATGCTTCTGAAGTGGAGAAATTCGTAAACGAAGAGCATGCAGAGCCTCTGTACAACAACGGCAAGGTCGTCGGTTTTGTCAAGAGAGCCCATGACGTAGACGCCAACCTGTCTGCTCATGTCATGCTGGAAAACCTTGTCTGCAAGGCTTCCTCCATCCTCGCTCTTCTGAACCTCATCAAGGTCTCCGGCATCGATCCTTCCGAGGTCGAGTATGTCATCGACTGTGCTGAAGAGGCTTGCGGCGATATGAACCAGCGCGGCGGCGGCAACTTCGCCAAGGCTGCTGCGGAGATCGCAGGTCTGACTTCCGCTTCCGGTTCCGATGTCCGCGCCTTCTGCGCTGCTCCGACCCATTCTCTGATCGAGGCTGCCGCTCTGGTCAAGTCCGGCACCTACAAGAATGTCGTCGTCACCGCCGGCGGATGCACTGCCAAGCTCGGTATGAACGGTAAGGACCATGTCAAGAAGGGCCTTCCGATCATGGAAGATATGATCGGCGGTTTCGCTCTGCTGATCAGCGAGAATGACGGCATCAACCCGGAGATCGATTCCTCCATCGTCGGCCGTCATCAGGTCGGGACCGGTTCCGCTCCTCAGAACGTCATCACCGCTCTGGTCGATGAGCCGCTCAAGAGAAACGGATTGAAGATCACCGATATCGATAAGTTCGCTCCCGAAATGCAGAATCCGGACATCACCAAGCCTGCCGGCGCCGGTGACGTTCCGCAAGCCAACTACAAGATGATCGCTGCTCTGGCCGTCAAGAACGGTGAGCTCGACAGATCCGCTCTCGCCAGCTTCGTTGACGAGCACGGTATGCCCGGCTGGGCTCCCACTCAGGGCCATATCCCGTCCGGTGTTCCGTATGTCGGACCCTGCCGTGACCAGATCCTGAACGGCGAGATCGAAAAGGCGATGATCATCGGCAAGGGCTCTCTGTTCCTGGGCCGTATGACCAACCTGTTCGACGGTGTTTCCGTCGTCATCCGCAAGAACCAGGGCAAGCAGGAAGCTTCCGCCGGTGTCTCTGAGGAGCAGGTCAAGGGTCTCATCGCCAAGGCTATGAGAGAATTTGCAGCTTCGATCTCTGCAGAATAAGGGGTGGCAACATGGCAAATTCTGTTGAAAAAATGATTGCGGATACCTTCCTGCAGCTGGCAGAAGGTCTGGAGACCGGTTCCTTCGGCAACAAGCCGAAGATCGCCGTGACCGGACTGGGCAGCGAGCACGGGGAAGAGAACGCACTCGAAGCCTGCGTTATGGCAGCCAAGCGCGGCTATGACGTGACCTTGATCGGCACGATGACCCATCCGCTGATCAAGACGGTCGTCGTCGAAGATGACGAGGCCGGCCACAAGATGATGGAAAAGATGCTGGCAGAGCACACCATCGACGGTGTCGTCACCATGCATTATCCTTTCCCGATCGGAGTTTCCACCGTCGGACGTGTCGTGACTCCGGCCAAGGGCAAGGCTGTCTATATCGCAAACACCACCGGTACGTCTTCCACCGACCGTATCGAAGGAATGGTCCGCAACGCCATCTACGGTATCATCACCGCCAAGGCCTGCGGCAACCCGGATCCTTCGGTCGGTATCCTCAATGTGGACGGTGCCAGACAGACCGAGAAGATCCTCAAGCAGATCGACGCAGCCGGATATCACATCCGTTTCGCCGAGTCTGCCAGAGCGGACGGCGGCTGTGTGCTGCGCGGGAACGACCTGCTGACCGGCAGTGCCGATATCGTCGTCACCGACCCGCTGACCGGCAACATCCTCATCAAGCTGATGTCCGCCTTCCAGACCGGAGGCTCCTATGAGGCCACCGGCTACGGCTACGGCCCCGGCATCGGTGAGGGATATGATCCGCTGGTCATGATCGTTTCCAGAGCATCCGGTGCTCCGGTCATCGCCAATGCCATCGAATATGCTTCCGAGCTCGTCAGCGGCAAGTATCGTGAGATCGCCGCCAGAGAGTTCGCAGCCGTCAAGAAGGCAGGCTGGCAGGCGATCATCGACGCCAACAAGCCGAAGGCTCCCGCTGCTGAGGCAGAGGAAGTCACCGCACCTCCCAAGGAGATCGTTGCGGCGGCCATCGTCGGCATCGAGATCATGGATCTGGAAGATGCCGTCAAGGCTCTCTGGAAAGAGAAGATCTACGCTGAGAGCGGCATGGGCTGCACCGGACCGGTCGTTATGGTCCCGGAGGCAAAGCTGGCCAACGCTCAGGAGATCCTGCAGAAAGCCGGATATATCCAGTAAGATTTTTTGTAAAGCAAAACCCCTTTCCATATCGTGGAAAGGGGTTTTCTTTTGTGCTTTTGGCGAGACTGCCTTATTTGCTGCTCAGTGCTTTGGCGGCGGTACGGGTGCCGCCGGGGCGGCTTTTTGTCAGAACTCCTTAGAAAGCTGGGATCCTCTTGGTGATAATCCATAAAAAATTGGCAGAATTTCGTGAAATAGTCATATTTAACTATGGTGTTTTCCGCTTCAATATGATATACTCCAAGAATAAGTATGCTGTATGATGCGCTTGGTATGCGTTTCCGGCAAGAAGGAGGGGAGATTCGGGAATGATCATCGATTTTCACAGCCATATGCTTCCTGGGATCGATGACGGCAGTCCGGATCTGGAAACATCCCTGGCCATGCTGCGGGAGTCCGCCGCACAGGGAGTCGACACCGTCTTTCTGACGCCGCACTACTACGCCCACCGGGAGAGCATCGAGTCCTTCAGTCAACGCCGGCGCAAGAGTGTCGAGCTGCTGGCCTCCGGGATGGAGGAGGGACTTCCCGAGCTCTTTGTGGGAGCGGAGGTGCGCTACTTTCCCAACATCTGCCACAGCGATCTGAGGAGTCTCTGCCTCAACGGGAGCAAGGTGCTTCTGTTGGAGATGCCGTTCACCCAGTGGACGGGGGAAGAGTTCGAGGATATTTCAACACTGTCTCTCGATCTCGGATACCACATTGTCTTTGCCCATGTGGAACGGTATGTGCACATTCCCGGGAACATGGAACAGTTAAAGCGGATGCGCACTCTCCCGATCAGTATGCAGGTCAATGCCGAGAACTTCACCGGATTCTTCCCGAACCGGTCGGCGAAAAAGCTGATCGATTCCGGAATGGTCACCATCCTCGCCAGTGATTCCCATAACATGTCCACCCGTGTCCCCAACCTGGAAAAGGGTCGGCGGGGGATCAGCCGCTGGCTGGGGCCGAAGGTGCTGGAATGCTTCGATGCTTCGGCGGAAGCGCTGTTAGAAGAGATCAAGTGATATGAGAAACAACGAATTACGGTATCTGATCGGTTCCATTGCGCTGTTTCTGGTAGCGGCCGTGATCCTGCTGCTGCTTCCCGCAAAGGATCAGAACGACGCGCCACTGCGTTCGACGACCTCCGATCCGAAAGCCTATGAGATTGACGAGACATTCACCGGGCCGGACGGCAACCGTTACCGGCTGCGGAAGAATGTGGAGACCTATCTGATCCTCGGGATCGACAAGACGGCGGAGGAACTCAAAGCGCTGACACGTACCGGCGGTCAGACCGACGTCCTTCTTCTGGTGGCGGTCGATGCCGGCAACAAGACCTTTTCGGTGGTCCCCATCAACCGGGATACGATCACGCTGGTCCACACCATCGATGATGACGGTCACATCTTTTCCGACCGGTTTGCCCAAATCTGTCTGGCCCACGCGGCAACTGCCAATGCGAAAGCCAACTGTGAGAATACGATCCGGAGCGTCTCCTATCTGATGTCCGGTCTTCCCATTCGGGGATACCTTTCCTTTACGCTGGATACCATCGCCGATGTGGCCGACGCCGTCGGCGGCGTCGATGTGACCATCCCGCAGGATATGACAGCGGCCCATCCGTCCTTTGTCGAAGGAGCGAAGGTCCACCTTTCCGGAGATCTGACCGAGGCGTTCGTCCGTGCCAGAATGGGGCTGGGGGAGGAGAACAACAGCAACCGGCTCGGCCGGCAGCAGGAGTTCTTCCAGTCCTGGATGACACAGGCCAAAAAGACCATGGGAAATGACCAGGCGGCTGCGGTACGGTTCTATGAGGACAACAAGGACCGGATCGAGACCAATCTGACCGAGAACAAGATCTCGGGACTGTTGGGTAACTTCTTAAAGTATCAATTCGGAGGGTTCTATTCCATCCGTGGAGAAAACGCCAAAGGCGTGACATTCAATGAGTTCCATGCCGATCCCTCGAGCATCATGGAGATCCTGACGGAACTCTTTTATGAGAAAGTATAATCCAATCAACCTGTTGCAGGAGGTCCGAACATGACAGAAATGCAGCGGCTGTCGAACGAGAACGAAGCCTACGAGATCGATCTTCTCGAGCTTCTCACCGTCTGGCGGCGCCATCTGATCCCGATCGTGATCGTCACGGTCATCTGCGCGATCCTGGGATTCTTTTCCAGCTTCGTGGTCCCCAAAAAATACAGAGCGGTCTCCAGCATCTTCGTGGTATCCGCGTCTTCCGGCTCGCTGCTCGATCTGTCCGACTTAAACTTCGGTACATCGCTGGCGAGAGACTATGCGGAACTGGTCACCAGCCGCACGATGCTCGAACGGGTAGCGGAAGCGAGCGGGACCAACTATTCGGCCACGGCGATGCGCAGCATGGTGGATGTTTCCAATACGAGCAATACCCGGATCCTCAAGTTTACCGTGACCACCAGCAAGAAAGAGGAAGCAAAGCTTCTGGCGGACACCTTCGCCCGGCAGAGCGTCATCTACCTGCCGGAGATCATGGGGCTGACGGACAACCAGCCGGTCATCGTGGACCTTGCTGTGGAACCCAACGGACCGTATAACATCAGCTTCCCGAAGTTCACGGCCATCGGCCTTCTGATCGGATTGGTACTGGTCCTCGGATTCTATACCATCCGGTACATCCTGAACGATACGATCAACTCTCCGAGAGATCTGGAGAAGTACTTCGGACTGGTGCCGCTGGCGACCATTCCGGAGAACGGACAGAAGCACCGGAGCGCAGAATACTACAAACGGTCGGAGAGGAGGAGCTAAGACGTGGCAAGACATGTACTAAACGTCGGGCGTCCCCCGGTAGCCGATTACTTCGTACAGACGGCAGTGGACCGGCTGAGAGCCAACGTAGGTTTCGCCGGCAGCGACAAGAAGGTCATCATGATCTCCTCCAGCGTGCCGGATGAGGGCAAGAGCTATGTAACGTCGTCCCTTTGGATGAACCTGGCAAACTCCGGCAAGAAGGTCTGTCTGGTCGATCTGGATATGCGAAAGACCAACCTGAGAAACACCCTTCGTCTGACCACCGGTTCGGAGATCAAGGGCGCGTCCCACTACCTGGCAGGCATCGCCTCCAAGGAAGAGGTCCTCTATGAGACCAACGTGGAGAATGCCTACCTGATCCCGACGGTGAGCTTGGTGAACCCGAGCCTTCTCTTTGAGGGCGATGCCCTCAAGAAGCTTCTCCTGGAACTGCGGGAGGAGTTCGATTACGTCATCGTGGACACCCCGCCTCTGACGCTGGTCTCCGACGGTCTGCAGGTGGCAAGACTTGCTGACTGCTGCATCCTGGTGGTGAGAGGACACTCCACTTCCAAGAATCAGATCCGTGAGAGCCTGCAGCAGATCGAAAGCGTTGGCTGTCCGCTGCTCGGGATCGTTCTCAACCGGATGAACGAACGCAATTCCACCAACCGTTACTATAAAGGGTCCTACTACGAGAAGTACTACACGTCTTCCGGAGGATCCCAGCCATCTTCCCCGGCGCCAAAGACCTCGTCCATCCCGAAAGGTCTGGAAAGGATCCGTAAATGAGGCGCTCCGGATCGGCAGCCAAGGTGATCTTCTGGATCTCCGTGGTCGTTGCCCTGGCCGCCATCGGCGTGCTGGTCTTCCGGCTGGTCACCAACTACCGGGGAGCGAACGCGTTGGAAGAGGCCATCAAGAATCAGCCTGTCTCCCAGACGGCGGAGAACCCGTCTTCCGGGACGAATGATCCGGAGACCAAGACCGCTACCGTCTTTGACAACGAGGCCTTCCAGACTACGGTGGACTTCAGTTACTGGAGATCCATCAACCCGGATGTCTATGCATATATCTCCATTCTCGGCACCGATCAGGGCTATCCGATCCTGCAGAATGAGGAGGATAACGATTACTATCTTCGCAGAGACCTGAAAAAGGAGTATTATGTAGGGGGGAGCCTCTATACCCAGTTCGTATATAACGGCAAGGAATTCGACGATCCCTGCACCATCATCTATGGGCATCACATGCCGAACGGGACCATGTTCGGACAGCTCGAGACGATGACGACCGGCCGGGATCTCACCGATGAGAACGATCTTGCCAACTATTTCGTCGTCAATACACCGAACGCCAGAAAGATCTACCGGATCGTGGCAGCCGGGACCTTCAATGACAATCATGTCCTCTACTATTATGATTTCACCCAGAAGGCCGACTTCAAGAGCTTTTTCGATGAGCTTGCCTCCTACGACTACGGCGTTCACAACGTTCCCGCAGAGCTTCGCCCTGAGTTGGGGACGAAACTGACCATCCTGAGCACCTGTTTCCAGAACGATTACAATTACCGGTATCTGGTCGTCGGGGCGCTGGTCTCCGAAGAAGAGACCGCAGGATCTTAACACTGTTCAAACGATCCTTCGGGGTCTTTTGAAAATCTTTAGAAAGGAGAATGATGTGTCATGAAGAAGTTACTCGCTCTCGTGCTTGCTTTGGTACTGGCTCTGTCCATGAGTGTTGTCGCATTCGCTGGCAGCCCTGTTGCAGAAGAAGCTGACGAGGAAGTCACCAACGTCACCGGTTCCGAGACCGTTCCCGGTACCGACAACATCTCTGATGTCGTTGTCGAGGCGGATGACAACACCTACATTGCTTTCGAGGATGCTACCGCTGCTTATGTTGCACAGAACGCCGCTCTGGCCAAGACTGTTGCTGCTGATGCAGTTGAGTTCGATTCCTTCGATGTCCATGCAATCAAGGGTTCCACCTATGTTCATACCGGCGCTACCGTCACCCTGACTGTTAGCGGTCTGAGCAAGCATATCGGCAAGACTATCATCGTTGTCGAGAACACCGATGGCAAGTCCGAAGTCGTTTACACCGGCAAGATCGATCGTCCGACGATGAAGATCACCATTGATAGTTTCTCTACCTACAGCATTTTCATCACCGGCGGTTCTGTTGGCACCGGCGCTAAGAAGAGCCCGAACACTGGTGTCGCCACCACTGCTGCTGTTGCAGCGATTGCACTTTTTGCAACCGGCTGTGCCTTCGTTTCCAAGAAGCACGACTAATTGCGAAGAGTTCTAATTAGAACTTTTTAAAGCAGAGACACCGAGCACGACTGTGCTCGGTGTTTTTGTATTCTGGCGCTGTTCTTGCGAAGGGAGCACAGGACAGATACAATAAAGACAGAATCAAACGGAAAGAGGGAAAGCAAATGGCACTGGTCAGCGGGATCCACCACTACAGCATGCGCTGTTTCGGGGAGGAACAATACGAAAAAACGATCGATTTCTATCAGAACCTCCTGGGGCTGTCGGTACGGCACCGTTGGGAGAAGGGCTGCCTTCTCGATACGGGCAGCGGGATCGTTGAGATCTTTCCCAATGCCGAGAAAGAACTGCCGGACGGGACCATTCAGCATGTGGCTTTCGCGTGCGAGGATGTGGACGGGACGGTGGAAGCCGTGCGGAAAGCTGGATATATGATCACCAAAGAACCGACCGATGTGGTGGTAGGCGGCGCCATTCCGGCGAGGATCGCCTTCTTCCGGGGTCCGGTGGGTGAGAGCGTCGAGCTGTTCCATGAAAAGCGTCCGGAGGAACTGCGATGAACATTCGGGAGTGCCAAAGAGAGGATCTTCCCCGGGTCTTTGACCTTTATCTGTCCTTACATGAGACCTCTGTCCCGTCTGACCGGAGGGCGGTCGATGCTGTGTGGGAGAAGATCGCGGGAGATCCGGGCCATCATCTTCTCGTGGCGGACGACGGCAGCGCGGTCGTCGGAGTGATCACCTGCGTCATCATCCCCAATCTGACCAGAGGGCTTCGTCCCTATGCCTTTTTGGAGAATCTGGTGGTCCGTCCGGACGCCAGAGGCAAGGGGATCGGAGATTCCCTCTTATCGGCGGCCAAAGCCCTCTGCGAAGAGGCCGGGTGCTATAAGATGATGTTGATGACAGGCGTAAAGGCAAACGCCTTGCATGACTTTTATCGCCGGAACGGCTTTAACAGTGAAGACAAAACAGCCTTTGTACAATGGCTGAGAAAGGACTGATCGTATGAAGAAAGCTTTGGTGGCATATTTTTCCGCCGGCGGCGTGACTGCCGGGCTGGCGCTGCGACTGGCGAAGGCGGTCGGCGGCGAATCCTATGAGATCGCGCCAAAGGTCCGGTATACCGAAGCGGATCTTGACTGGAGGGACAGCGGCAGCCGCAGCACCCTGGAGATGAAGGACCGTTCCTGCCGTCCGGAGATCGAGGGCGGGATGACCGAAACGGATGCCGAGGTGGTATTTCTCGGATTTCCCATCTGGTGGTACCGGGAACCGTCGGTCATCGATACCTTTGTCGAGAGCCTGGATCTTTCCGGCAAGACGATCGTCCCCTTCGCCACCTCCGGCGGATCCGGGATGGGCGAGACCTCGGACAACCTGCAGAAGCTTCTGCCCAAGGCGACTGTCGCAGAGGGAAAGCGCTTTTCGCCGGATGCCTCGGAATCGGAACTCCTCGCCTGGGCCAAACAGTGGCTGTAAGTATCCTTCCTCGCAGAAAAAACAACGCCTCCTATGAGAACGCTCATAGGAGGTATTTTTTATGGACAAATCAGAAAACCGCCCGGCAGTCCGGAGCGGTCGGACACTCTGTCTGACCGAACGAAGGCTTGAAGATATCCTGCCTGACGGAACGGGATGCGCCGGCTCCCATTGTACAATGGGGGTGAGGTGATGAGGGAGTTGTTTTCGCGCGAGGAGTTTGGAAGACGGCTTTCTTCCCTGCGCCTTGGAAAAGGGATCTCGGCCAGAGATATGAGCCTATCCCTCGGCCAGGGGGCGGGATACATCAACAACATCGAAAACGGCCGAAACCTCCCCTCCATGTCGGCATTTTTTGAGATCTGTGCCTTTTTGGAGATCACCCCGAAACAGTTCTTTTCTCTGGAAGAAGACGATCCTGCGGGAAATGATGCCATCTTCCGGGGAATTCGCCGATTAAGCGCCCGGCAGCGGGAGTTCATCCGGATGCTGACGGAAGAGTTTACGAAGGAATAAGGAGGATTTGACCATGAGAAGAGGGATCGCGATCCTGCTGGCGGCAGCGCTGCTGCTTTCATTGGCCGGATGTGCCGGTTCGAGCAAGACACAGGAGCCGGCTGCAGCGCCGGAAAAGACCGCACCTGCCGTGCAGGAGGCAAAGCCCGAACAACCTCCGGCCAAGGAAGAGACACAGGCCCCGGAGACAGAAACACAGGAGCCGGCGGAAGAACCGGAGGAGCCGGAACCGGCCGAAGAGCCAGCGGAGGAAGCACCGACCAAAGAGCAGGCGGCTGCCATCGAGGCCGAGTCACCGGACAAGGAGGAGACCGCAGACGGGATCCGTCCGGCGGTCAAAGAGTACGTTGACCGGTATGTGGAGTTCCTGGAGGAATACATCGCGTTCATGGAGCACTACGACGCCAAGGATTTGAGTCAGCTGTCCCGGTATATGGAACTGTATATGAAGTATCTGACCTATCTGGAAGAGAACGATGACGAGATCAGTGATCTCACAACGGAGGAGACCCTGTATTTTGCCAAACGCACGGTGGAACTGGAACAGAAGATGCTCGACGTTTTAAGCAAGATGAACTAAGCAGTCCTTTTCGGGGGATACCTTCCTGTGATACACTGTCCTCAAGAAACCAAGAAGGAGGAAGCCGGAGAACTCCGCCGCTCTCCGGGAAGATCATATGGAAGAGTATAGAGCAGATGAGACCCGCTCCGAAGACGTCCTGAGCGAGGTGCTCCGTTACCAGAAGAAGACCTTTCGGCATACGAGGACCGCGTCACTTCTCAACATCGTACTGGTCATCGCGCTGGTCGTGGCGCTTGTGATCCTGGTGCCCAGAATGCTGGGGG
>JAEEGL014585332.1_pt1 | contig 15368 bp, 19 predicted proteins | sample 9134231 | NCBI WGS metagenome assembly JAEEGL01 (sample SAMN16246548, study PRJNA631951) | gut metagenome | biome: gut microbiome; feature: rumen; material: fiber-attached | host: Bos | place: Iran: Karaj | collected 2018-10 | reverse complement strand
GTACATCAATTTGTAAATCTTCATAAGGTTCACATTTCACTCCATCTATTTCTTTAATGATAACAGCAGGTTTAGAAACTTGTAATTCAAAACCTTCTCTACGCATATTTTCAATCAAAATTGATAAATGTAATTCTCCTCTACCAGAAACAATAAATGATTCATTATCGGCAGGTTCAACCTTTAAAGCTACATCTTTTTCAGTTTCTTTCTTAAGTCTATCTGCAATTTTAGTAGCTGTTAAAAGTTTACCTTCTCTTCCAGCAAATGGTGATGAATTAACACCAAATGTCATTTGTAGTGTTGGTTCATCAATTCTTAAAATTGGTAATTTATCTTCTTTACCTACAGTACAAATTGTTTCACCTACGCTTATATCAGGTAAACCAGCAATAGCTATAATGTCCCCAGCTTCTGCTTCATTAATTTCAATTCTTTTATATCCTAAGAAACCATACATCTTTTGAATTCTAAATTGTTTAACTGAACCATCAAGTCTCATACATGATACCATTTCATTTACTTTAACACTACCACGTTTTACAACACCTATTCCAATTCTTCCAACAAAGTCTGTATAGTCAAGTAATGCAGGTTGAAATTGTAGACCTTCACCTTCATTAACAGTAGGATCAGGAATTGTTTTTAAAATTGTATCAAGAACTGGTTGCATTGTTTCTTCTTGAGTATTTTTATCAGGTGAATATGAAGAAGTTCCTGCAAGTGCAGAAGCATAAATAACAGGGAAATCTAATTGTTCAACTGACGCTCCCAAATCGATAAACAATTCCATAACTTCATCAACTACTTCTTTAGGTCTCGCTGAATCTTTATCAATTTTATTTACAACTACAATTGGTGTAATATTGGCATCCAAAGCTTTTTTAAGTACAAACTTAGTTTGAGGCATTGGTCCTTCATAAGCATCAACTACTAAAATAACGCCATCAACCATATTCATAATACGTTCTACTTCGCCACCAAAATCAGCATGGCCCGGAGTATCTACTATATTAATTCTATAATCCTTATAATCAATAGCTGTTGTTTTAGCTAAAATAGTTATTCCTCTTTCTCTTTCAATTGCATTTGAATCCATAGATAAATCATCAATATTTTCATTTGCTCTAAACATTCCTGATGATTTTAATAATCTATCTACTAATTTTGTTTTACCATGGTCGACATGGGCAATAATAGCAATATTCTTAATTTTTTTCATAATACCACTCCACAACTGCATAATCATACCATAATTAATTTAAAAAGTAAATATTTACTTGAATATCAGATGAAAAAATGTTATAAATGTATTAGGTGGGTTTTATGCAAGAAGAATTTAACAGACATCTATTAGGAATTTCATTTAAACTTAACAATGAAAGAATAATACTATTTGAAGATGATGATATAAAAAATCATGATAAAGGTATTAACAATATTGAAAGAAAAATGAACTTAAAATATCGTATCCCATATCTTACGAAAGAAATTCCAGAATTAATGGATAAGATATATGCACATACGGTGACAAATCATATTATTATATTAAATTATAAAGGTTCAAATTCTTTCAACATATATATACCTGAAAACATAGATGAAAATGATAAAGAATTTATAGAATATTGTCTTTCCGAATTATCAGATTCAGAAGTACACTTAATAAGACAAAAGGGTGAATATCTTTGTGGAGAGAACAAAGACGATTTTTTACATATTAAGAGAAAAAAATTAACATTTTCTTTACCAAATACAAAAAAGACTAAAAAATAGTCTTTTATTTTTTAATACATTTGGTAACATTTTTGCAAAACATACTAATGAATGATATTTTTTAAAATATAATCCATTGTAATTTTAATATCTGGAAAAATATCCAAATCTTCTAACTCTTCTCTAGAGAACCAACCTACATTTAAACTTTCTTTTGGATCATAAGTAAGTAGTTGATCTCTTATTGGAACAGCAGCATATATAACATCAACATGAACACATTTTTCACCATAGTTTTTTTGTATACCTAAAGGTCTTACATAGTCGCTTTCTCTTGGAAATCTATCACCAATTAATTTTATTTTAACTTTTGTTTCTTCATATACTTCACGCTCAGCTGTTTCTTCGAAAACCTCATTTGGCATTACATGACCGCCTGGTTGCACCCACTTATTAAACTTTTTATGTTTAACCAACAATATCTTCTTCGTTGTAGGATCAATTACAAACGCTGAAGCACAAAACTCTCTATTCATATTATCACCATATTCATTATAGCACATTATAAAAAACAAAAAAACTCCTAAGAGTTTTTCTTTTTTATATGAAATTTTTTAGGGAAATCAAATACCACATTCGTAGTAAGTACGAATATTATTACTAACACCATTAAAAATCCATATATGATATACCCAATTTTTGGACTATATAATAGATATATAACAGCGGCTGTAGAGAATAATATTTGAACTAAATATATTATTAATACTGTAGTTTTTTGTGATAATGTTCTATTAAGAATTTGATGGTGAATATGAAACTTATCAGGAGTCGCCATACTTTCACCTTTTAATTTCCTTCTTAAAATTGCAAAGATAACATCAAATAATGGAATTGCAAGAATTAAAAACGGAATAATAATTGAAGTCAATACAACACTTTTATAACCTAATAAAGCAACGATACCAACCATGTAGCCTAAAAACATTGATCCAGAGTCTCCCAAAAAGATGTCTGCAGGATTAAAATTGTGGATTAAAAATCCTAATGTACATCCCACTATTACTAAAGATAACACATAATAGATTCCAAATCTTCCCATTATAAAACTTATAACTCCGATGGTTAGAAAATAGATGCAACTGATTCCAGAAGCAAGTCCATCTAGTCCATCAATAAAATTCATACAGTTGATACATGTAAGTAAAAATAATATTGTAAACGGTATTGTAAGCCAATTAAAATCAATTACAAGACCAAATACAGTAAGTTGTGAAATACTAATTTTACCATAGAATACAACAACTAAAACAGCAAGAGTTTGAAATAAAAATTTTACTTTTGCTGGGATAGGATTTATATCATCGACAATACCTGTAACGACAATTATAAAGCTTCCTATCAATATTGAATTCATTAGAACGCTTGGCTCGCCAAATAACATATATCCAAGTAAAAATCCAGCAACTATTGCCAATCCTCCTAATCTTGGAATAGGTTTTGTATGCACCTTTCTTTGATTTGGTATATCAAGCGCATTTACATGAACTGCTGTCTTTTTAATTATTGGTACAAAAAGCGCCACAAAAAGCAAAGGAATCATTATATAAAACGCTGAATAACTTAACATTAAATAATCCATAATATCACCTAATGAAATTATAACACAAATAAATAGTAAGGTAAACAATTACTTAAATTCTAAATACTTCAATCGCGTAGATTCTCCCCCTCTAATATGTCTTACATCAAGATGATATTTTAATATTTCATCAACTTGTTTATATAAACTATAATCAATTTCTTTTAGTCTATACTGCAAATCTTTATGAACAGTACTTTTTGATACGCTAAATATTGTTGATAGTTCTCTAACTGTCATACCAGTTTCTATCATATAATATGCTTCTTGTATAACTCTAGAAATGATAATATGATTCATAATTCACCTCTAGTAAATTATATAGATTCATTCTAATTTTATACTAAAAAAGAGCCTAAGCTCTTATAATTCATTGATATTTTTTCCGTAGTATTCTTCCGCATTAACGTGTTTTCCATGGATAGTAAGTTCAAAATGCAATTGATATTTATTATTATCAACTAAATTAGAAATACCACTTATGCCAAGTTTATCACCTTTTTTGATTTCAGAATTAACACTAACATTTACCTCACTTAATAATTTATATGTACTAATGATATCATTTTCATGTTCAATGACTATAATTTTTCCAGCAATATCATTTTCGTCAATCTTAATTACTTTACCATCAGCGATTGATATTACGTCAAATACTTGATCTTTTCCATATATAATCCCAGTATTTTGCATATATGTTTTATCATAAAAGATAATAGAATTAAGCTGCTTTTCTAATACGTCATTATAGTTATAATAATCATTTAAAATAGAAACATCAGAATCAGTATAAGGACGTACAATAGATAAATCTTTCTGTAAAACTGGTACTGAAACGTCTTCCATTATTTCGCTAACAGGCTGAACTTTATCCTTCTTATAATCTTTTTTTATTAAATATAGACTCGTTAGAACACCACACACAAGCATCAAGCAAACAACATACACTATAGATTTTTTAAATACTATGCGCTTCATTTTTTTCACCTCTATTTAAAGTGTGAACAATAATGATTTTTTTATACTACATTTTTATAATTTGAATACCTGTATAATAATGTTTAAGTATTTCATCGTACTTATAGCCTTTCAATGCCATACCATATGCCCCATACTGACTCATGCCAACCCCATGACCATAACCTCGTACTGATATTTTGACAATTTTATTATCCTGATCAATTTCAAAAAAAGCCGATTTAAGCGATAATCGATTTGCGACATCTGAACCAGTAAAAATCGTATCATTAATTTTTATTTTTTTTACCCTCCCCGTACTAGTTTCTTCAATTACTTCACTGCTTATCTTATCTTCATATTCAAGACCAAGGCCGGCATAAAAATCATTTAATGAATATTCTATATAACTTTTAAAAACAGGCGAAACCTCCTCATCCCAAGTTGAATCTACACTTACCAAATATGGTAAATCACTACCAAACACGTCTTTACAATTTTCTGTTTTGCCAACACTAGTCGAAAAAAAGAAAGCATTTACTACTTTCCCATCATACACCATATATTCACCGCGTGTTTCGTTTACTGCTTTTCTAATTTTATCTATATTTTTATTATAGGAAGCTCCCCATCTTTCTCTAAGCAAGGCATCATCAAGATACACTTGATTTGAGATTGTGTCTACAACATCATAATCATTATATAAGTTCTGATTCATTTTAGTGATGGCATAGCTTCTAGCAGCCACGGCCTGTGCTTTTAATGCTTCAATATCAAAACTTGCAGGCATTTCTCCAGCTAATACACCAACAATATATTCTTCAAAATTAATAGACTCAATTATATTTTTCGTATTTCTTTTTACACGAATATAGTTATTTGAAGAAAAATTAAACTTTTCACTAACCTCTTCTTTAATCATACATCCAATAGCATATATCATTACTACTACCAAAAAAGAAAAAAGAAAAAGTTTTTTCATATATCACCTATAATCTTAAGAAATCAAATATAAAATTCGTAACTAAATATGTAATAGATAACGTCAATAGTAAATATACTATTCTTGCTTGTATATTCCTGTTTTGTTTAAAAATATCATTCAATCTAACACCATCTAGCGCCCACATCACAATAGCTGCAATAACCAAATAAGTAATTGTCTTAATCATGATATTCATCAATCATGTTAACTCTTCTAACATGCCTTTCTTCATCAGATGGCATTGTATTTAGATAATTATCTAATATTTCTTTAATTTCTTCAAATGATAAATGAGCAGAAAACGCTATGACATTCGCATGATTATGCAATGATGCGTACATTGCATCTTCCCCGCTTACTACTCTAGCACATCGGATACCTTTTACTTTATTAGCAGCAATAGACATTCCTATTCCTGTTCCACATAATAAAATACCCTTTTCTACTTCACCATCGACTACGGCATGGCTTACTTTAAATGCATAATTAGGATAATCCGTTGCTTCGCCTGAAGTCGGCCCATAATTAATAACGCTGTATCCTTTTCCTTCTAAGTATTTTTTTATTGTTTCAACTTTATCTAACCCATGATGGTCAGATGCTATTCCTATCTTCATATTATCACCATCTTAATTATATTATAAATAATAATTATTATCAATAATTGTCGAAAAAAAGAAGCATTAAGCTTCTTTTCCATTATTTAACCCATATTTACGATTAAATTTTTCAACACGTCCAGTTTTCTTAGTAGCACCTTGTACTCCTGTATAGAATGGATGACACTTGTCACAAACTTCTACATGTAATTCTTTAACTGTTGATTTAACAGTAAATTCATTACCACAAATACAAGTTACTTTAGTATCTACATAATCTGGATGAATATTTTTCTTCATACTCTAACTCCTTCCGCCATGATTTATAAAAATCATAGAAATTCAAATGCAAAAGTATTATAACATATATTTATTTAAAATAGCAATATTTTTTTATTTATTTTTTATATTATTGTCAATAACTTCTCTTATTTTATCAAATATTAGATGCTGTCCCTCAATATTAATATTATCTTCAACATAATAATCTTTAATAAATGATATATCAACAAATTCGATATGATACTTATTACAAATGGTTTTAACCCTATTGTTAATATAACGAATAATATTGTCATACTTAGAATCGTAACAATTAAAATAACCCAAAAATATTATATTTTCCTTATCATAAATTCTTAAAATATTAAATAATTTTTCTAAATCTTCAACATATGAATCTACCATATCGTACAATTCATAATTGTTATAATACGTAATCTTACTAATCAAATCATTATAACCAATTGCCAAAGTCAGTATATCTGCCTTTATTAAGATATTTTGCATAGTCTTTTGTTCTAACTCACTATTATCTTCAATGATTCGTATAATATCAATAATCCTATTATTACTATTTAAAATTTCACTAAAATCTTCAAAAGTATTCGACTCATATAAATAATCTTCCACATAATTATTAAACCCATAACCAGTCTTTTTATCTTTAAATGTAATATCACTTATACAAACATAATATATTTTCTTATCTTTTAGTAATAAATATATGGTCAAAACTGACACCAAGACGAGAATACCAATTAATATTTTTTTCATATTAACCCTCCAAAAAAAGTAGACCTAAATCTACTTAATTTTATGTTCGTTATTCAGAAATATCATTTATTTTTATCGATGCACCAACATTTTGCAATTTTAATACTATATTCTCATAACCTCTTAAAATATAATGGGCATTATCAATTGTAGTCTTACCTTGCGCAACTAAAGCTGCTAAAACCATACATGCTCCAGCTCTTAAATCTGTAGCCGAAACATGGCAACCTTTTAAGTTAACAGGTCCAACTATATTAATTATTCGGTTTGTTAAAGTTTCTATCTTTGCACCCATTTCAACCAAATATGGTATATGCTTAAATCTATTCTCATATATCGTTTCTTCTAATGTACTTTTCCCATTGCACATGCATAACAATGGTGTAATAGGTTGTTGCAAATCTGTAGCAAAGCCAGGATAACCCAATGTCTTAATTTTTACACTTCGAAGTTTTTTAACCTTCGAAACAACGACATAGTCTGTACCAATTTCTAGACTAACACCCATCTCTTGTAATTTAGATAAGAATGACTCTATATGCTCAGGAATCAAATTTTCTATTCTAAGTTTATTACCAACCAACGCACCTGCAACAATATATGTACCGGCTTCAATACGATCAGGAATTACTTCAGTATAACAGCTTCCTAATTCTTTTACACCAATAATCGAAATGTCACTAGTACCTGCACCTTTGATTTTTGCACCTGCATTATTTAAAAATGTCGTCACATTTACTATTTCAGGTTCTTTAGCAGCGTTATGAATAATAGTTTTTCCCTCCGCTAGACAAGCTGATAATATTATATTTATTGTAGCGCCTACACTAGGCATATCTAGATAAATTTCTGAACCCTTAAGTTTGGTAGCTTTAACTGATACCTTCTCACCCGATTCAATAACTTTGGCACCCAATGCCCTATACCCTTTCAATGTTTGATCAATTGGTCTAGCACCGATTGAGCATCCACCAGGAAAAAACATAGTAACTTTTTTAAAACGGCCTAAAAGTGATGACATGAAATAATATGAAGCACGCAACTTATCACTTATTTCTCTAGGTATATCTTTATTAGAAATCTTGGTAGAATCGATTACCATCGTTCCTTCATTACGCGTAACTTTGGCACCTAGATACAATAAAATTTCTTCTAGCGCCTGAACATCTGATATATCAGGAACATTATCAATCGTAACAACGCCTTTTACTAAAAGCGCCGCCGGTATCAATGCAACAGCACTATTTTTAGCACCGCTCACATGTATCGTACCTTTTAATTCCTTTCCACCATCTATAATTATTTGTTTCATAAATCCTCCACTACTATAAAATATGTCTTTTTTACTACACAGTGAATACTGTCTATATATATTATACAGTTTTTAAAAGAGTTTTACAAATAAAAAGAACTATTTAATCAAATAAATAATTCCTAATATTATTAAAATGAAGCCACCTAACAAATTTGCTATTTTACCCGTTTTAGAACCTATTTTTTTACCGAACTTAAAACCAATATAAGTCATAATCGCACTTACCAACATAAAAACTAGGCTGGCAAATATCATGTGATTAGTTATCAAGCTGAAACCAATGCCTGTTCCAAAACTATCAATGCTTACAGCAAACGCAAAAATAGTTTTTTCCAATATATTTACCAAAGTACTAGTATTATCCTTTGTCTCAAAAATCATGTTTATACCAATAATCATGAAAATCATAGCTACAATAATGCTTAACTTAATAGGAATCATATTTAATATATATATGCCAACGCAATTACCAAGTAATGGCATAACAAAATGAAAAATTCCGACTATACCAGCGATAGAAAATTCTTCTTTTTTCTTATATTTGTTTAATCCATAAACCGTTGCTAAAGAAAACGCATCTAATGAAAGACAAAAAGCAATCAAAAATACTATCAATATTATCACCTATAACATAATACGTAAAATTATTTGAAATATTTATTTATTATTTCTTTAACTGCCCATTTATATTCAATATCAGCTTTTCCATTATCATGAGCCTCAATAAGGCAAAACGGTGGAAACATAACACACCACCAATTATCTCCCTTACCTTCCCCTAAGGTTACTACTAAAGATTCATACATTCCTTCTTCATAAATAACTCCCTTATATTCTTTTTTAGGAAAATAATTATCCCCAAAGTCTATTTTGTAATTTATATTAAATTTGTTATCATGCAAAGTTCTAGAAATTGAATTATCGATATCAGATAAATTGTTATTAATTATGTTTCTTGCTTCGCTTATTTCTTTTACATCCTTAAGTAGATAGTATAAATTATCTTCTAAATTAGATTTAACAACTTTTTTTATTTTTTGATCTTCCGAAGAGTCCGATGCTGCAATAACTCGCACCCTGATAGCGTCTTTTGGTATCGTAATTTTTGATTTGTTTACTGCTATTAATCCTATAATAATAAATAAACTTATTAAAAATTTTTTCAAGAAAAATCACTCCCTAAAATATAGTGAGTGATTTATTTATATTTTATTCAATTATTTATGATAAGACTCATTATTAATTATCTTAAAACTTCGATATATTTGTTCTAATAAGACTACTCTAAATAATTGATGTGGGAATGTTAATTTAGAAAACGATAATGAATAATTACTTATCTTTTTAACTTCATCAGAAAGCCCATATGATCCTCCGATAACAAAGGTAAGTGTTGAGTTGTTAATCAACAAACTATCTATTTTTTTGCTTAATTCGCATGAATCAAGCATTTCTCCACCTATATCAAGTGTTATAACATAAGATTTGGGATTGATAGTTTTTAATATCAATTCGCCTTCTTTTTTTATGACGGTTTTTATATCGCCATCAAAGTCAGGTAACTCGATTATTTCTAATTTAGTATACTTACTTAGTCTTTTCTTATACTCATCGATGGCATCAATAAAATATTTTTCTTTTATTTTACCAACAACAACTAAGTTAATCATTCGTATATTGATAATGGATCTACACGGCAATGATCGCATTTTTTCCATAATTCAAAATGCAAATGCGGACCTGTCGCCCATCCAGTCATTCCCATATAACCGATTAACTGACCACGCGCTACGGTATCCCCAACCTTAACGTTAGCAAATCTAGACATATGTGCATATAAAGTCCAATAACCATTATTATGATTAATGGTAATATAATATCCATAATCAGATTGATATTTTTTTGTTACAATTATACCATTATTCGCGGCATATATAGGCGAACCATATCCCGTTCCAGAAATATCGATACCTGAATGGTGCTCACGTTGTCCAGTAATTGGATTAATACGTCCTACGAAATAAGAAGTAATTGTATAACCAGAAAGTGTCGGCCAAGCCCAGTTATTTAAATCTCCAATATAAGGAACTTGCTGGCTTCCAATTAATACAATCTTACTAATAGGTTGCTTAATTTCTTCACGTGCTACTGGTTCGATATACGTAATATTTCCGTTTATTGATTGAACATTTTGTGATACACGAATCATACCTTCTTGTCCCTCTTGTAAGACTCTTACTGTTCCTACATATAAATCCTTGTCATAACGTTGTTCAGTAATATATGAACTTGTTTTATCTAATACTTGATATTGTTCAACAACAACTTTAAGTTGTGGATTTGGTACAGCTACTGTCACTTGTTCACCAACATGAAGTAAATTGTTAACATCTTTAAAATTTTTATTCGCAATTAAAAATTCTTCAGGATTCATCGAATTAGCATAAGAAATAGAGCTGATGGTATCACCAAGTTTTACAGTATATTGATAAATATTGGCATTATCCCCATACAATAAATATTGTGATAAATCTTGTGCGTCAGTATATATTTTTTCATTTACAGGAACATGCATTTCTTTAATCGTTATGTCATTTTGAACATACACATTTTTAATTATACTTCCAGTTTGAGAAATTTCCTCTTGGGTATTATTTATATATTTATCATAATTTTCGGAACCTACATATGTTTTAATTAAACCTATTGTAGCTTCTTTAAAGACTTCCTCTTTTGTTACATAAATAATATGTGTCTTATCTTCTTCTTTTATAGAAATTTGATAGCCATCAATAGTTAAATTATCCAAAGATATGATTGTTTTATATGCAGATTGAACGTCAAGGACTTCTTGGTTGTATGAAGATAATTCCTCAATAATTAGTCCTTGTGGTCCATATACATTATCAACTTTATACTTATTTTTAATTGTATCACTCTGAGCATTAATAAATTTTTCTAGCTTTGTTTTTGATTCAATTACTCCAATTACTTCATCATTTAAATAAACTTTATAAAATAATTTAGGACTTTTAGTATTTCTATAGTCATATGCCAGAAAAAGAATTACCAATGCAAATATTATTACTAGAATAATATACATAATTTTTTTCATATATAACCCCTATTCTTCATTAGCTACATTATTATAATTTGTAAATGTTGATGTATCTCTTTTGAAGATTAAATCAATAGTTGGTGTACCACCATTACGGTTTTTAGCAAAAATAAATTCACTTTTGCTTGTAAATTCATCAATTGCAGTACTTTTATTATAATAATCGTCACGATATAAGAATGCTACCACATCGGCATCTTGCTCGATTGATCCAGATTCCCTTAAATCACTAAGCAAAGGTCTTTTATCTTCTCTACTTTCAACCGTACGTGAAAGTTGCGCTAATGCAACAATTGGTATTTCAAGTTCCATAGCTAAAGTTTTTAATGATCTTGAAATTTCAGCTACTTCTTGTTGTCTATTTCCGCCCCATTTATCACTACCAGAAATTAACTGCAAGTAATCGATAATAACTAAATCTAATCCTTCTTTAGAAGAAGCAAGTCTACGACACTTGGCTCTAATTTCACTAATAGTCATACCAGGCGTATCATCAATATACATATTTGTTTCTGATAACCTTGAAATTCCTTCGTGAACACCTTTCCAATCCTTGTGCTCTAATCTACCATTTCTTAATTTACCTTGATTAACTTGGCCCAAATTGGCAAGCATTCTAACAGCCAATTGTTCAGCACCCATTTCCATATTAAATAACGCTACCGTTTTACCAGTATTAATCGCAACATTCGTAGCTAAATTAAGGGCAAAAGCAGTTTTACCCATTGCTGGTCTTGCAGCTATAATAATAAGTTCATTCTTTTGTAATCCTGAAGTTACTCTATCTATATCTCGATAACCTGTCGCAATACCCGTAATATCGCTTTTTGATTCTGACAATTTTTCAAGATCGCTTTGCGTTTTAGATAAAACATCTTTAATAGTCCTAAATTCACTACCCTTGCGTGCTTTAACTACTGATAGCATTTTTCTTTCTGCGTCATCCAAAACATCAGAAAGAGTTCCTTTAGAACTGTATCCTTCTTTTGCTATATCAGTAGCAACATCAATAAGTCTTCTTAATACTGATTTTTCTTCAACTATTTTTATATATTCATCGATATTAGCAGCTGTAGGAACATAATTAATGATTTCAGCTAAATAATCAACATCACCAACAGCTTTTAAAATTTTTTGTTTGTCTAATTCTGCTGTGACTGTAGTCATATCAATAGGAATGTTTTGATTAGTCAAACTACATAACACGGAAAATATTTTTCCATTTGCATCTAAAAAGAAAGATTCTGGAGTTAAAGATTCCATTGCTTTTTGTAGTGCATATTTAGTTAAAAACATAGATCCTAATACAGATTTTTCGGCATCTATATTATGTGGTAATATTTTTTCTTGCATAATCTCACTCCTCACTGACATTTATTTTTAATGATGCAATAACCTTTTTATGTAACATTATTTTCACCGTATGAAATCCTAAAGATGAAATACTATTTTCTGCTATGATATTTTTCTTTTCGATATTATAACCATGCTTTTTTAGTTCTTCAGCAATTAATTTAGTACTAATTGATCCAAATACTTTGGAATTCGTTGCATGTAATTTAAAATCTAGTGTAATTTTTTCTATAGATTTCTTTACTTCTTCACATTCTTTTATACGTGCTTGTTCTAATGCATCTTCTTTTTTTAACATAATGTTTTGCAACTTAATATTTTCATCATTAGCCACTTTAGCTGCTCCGCTTTTAATCAAAAAGTTTGCATAACCATCTTTGATATCTTTTATTTCATTCTTTTTTCCTTGACCTTTTACATCTTTGATAAAGATTATTTTCATTTTATCACCATCAATCAAATATCTAATTAATATTATACTAAAATATAATTAATAAAACAAGAAAAGATAATCTCTTATTAAGAAATTATCTTACTTAGTTTTTATCTTGCTTGCTAAATCCTTAATTTTTTTCATTCGATGATATAAACCTGACTTAGTTAACGCTATACCTGTTTCGATACTAATAATTTCTGCCAATTCTTGTAAAGAAACTTCTGGATACTTCTTTCGATATATAGCCACTTCTTTTACTTTATCATCAAGTAAATCCAAACCACCAATTGACTCTATAAGTTCAATATCTTTAAGTTCAGTATTTGCTGATGCAATCATCTTATCTACATTGGCTTGCTCACAATTATTAAGGCGATTAGTCATGTTTTTATGATCACGATATATTCGCATATCTTCGTAATAGAAAAGTGCATTAGTAGCATTAATAATTCTTAGAAAATCACCTATCTTTTCTGCTTCCTTAACATAGACCATATATTTATTTTCATGTTTTAAATATTTACTATTAAGATAAAATGTATTAAGCAAATTGCATAAGAATATTGCATATTCTTCTTTAGCTACGACAAATTCTAAATGATACCTTGAAGTTTTAGGATCATTTATGCTACCAGATAAAAGAAAAACACCTTTCAAATAATACTTAATGACTTCTGTATCATCTACAATAAATTGTTTTGGAATTACACCAGTGGTCAAACCTACATCACGCAAAATAACATCTACTTTTGTATTTATTTCCAAAATATATAATAATTTTTTATTATAATTATAACCTCTACGTACAGTTACCTTCGTGTTTATATTATATAATTCCTTAATAATATTATAGATAAATCTTGCGACTGAAGCATTTTCAGTAGATATTTTAATTAAATCACTGGTAAAAGTACTATTACTTATAACAGCAGATAATAATGATATATTACCTGTACCATTAAAATCCTGTTTACTAACCTCATTTTTTACTGTATATGTAAACGACATTTTATCACCTAATTCTTTATTTTATATGTATCATCAAACTTGTTTCCTTTTCCCTTAACAAAGACAATTATTAATCCTGCAACAACCATTAAGATAGAAATAACCATTGAAATTCTTATATTTCCCAACTTTAAGTTAAATTCTGGGTCTCTCATTCCTTCAAGGAAAAATCTACCAATACCATACCAAATAAAATATAATCCTGTTACTTGTCCTACTTTTGTATATTTTAGATTTCTAAAGATAACAAGTATTATAAATCCAAGTAAACACCACAATGATTCATATAAGAATAATGGATGATGATATATTCCGTCGGAATACAAACCATTAATAATGAAATCTGGAAGATGAATAGCTTTCAAAAAATCATATGATGCTTGAATGCCATATACTTCACCATTAAAGAAATTACCCCATCTTCCAATTGCCTGACCTAGTATGAGACTCACAACTAAAATATCAGTCATTCTTCCTATTTTAATTTCATGCTTATAACAATATAAAATAACAAATATTAATCCTGCTATCATACCGCCATGGATTGCAAGTCCACCACCCCATATTGCAAAAATTTGCAACGGATCAGAACTAAACTTTGAACATTCGAATGCTACATAATAGATTCTTGCACCAATTATAGATATCGGTATAAGAAAGAAAAACATATTTATAAGTTTATCTTCACTGATACCATATTTTTTCCCCTCACGAAGCGCTAATGCTCCACCTATAAATAATGCAATAAAAATAAACAATGAGTACCAATATATTTGAATAAATCCTAAGTCAACCAATACTCTATTAACTAACAAATTCATACGATCATCTCCTATTTTATTATACTATGATTCGCTTTTCATTTCAAACAATATATCGCGTAGTTCTAAAGCTCTTTCAAAGTCTAAGTTTTTAGCTGCTTCACGCATTTCTCTTTCAATATTTAACATTAGTTTCTCTTTATCTTGCTTTGACATTTTTTCTTCAATCTTATTTTCTTGAATATTATTTGAAATAACTTCTTTAATCTCTTTTACAATTGTCTTAGGTGTAATGTTATGCATCTTATTATAATTATCTTGAATTTCTCTACGACGCTTTGTTTCATTTATAGCTTTTTCCATTGATTCACTTACAGTATCAGCATACATTATGACTCTACCATGTTCGTTTCTTGCCGCCC
>JAEEGL013808373.1_pt1 | contig 15368 bp, 17 predicted proteins | sample 9134231 | NCBI WGS metagenome assembly JAEEGL01 (sample SAMN16246548, study PRJNA631951) | gut metagenome | biome: gut microbiome; feature: rumen; material: fiber-attached | host: Bos | place: Iran: Karaj | collected 2018-10 | reverse complement strand
GCAGGGCTCTGGGAAACAGGAACCCGCCCCCAGGGGTTCCGGGCGCTGCGCGCCCTCCACCCCTGGCTATGGTCCAACGCCCCCTTCGGGGGCTTTCCCAGGCAGGAATGCCGCGCATCTTTTCGGGGATTGCGCCCCCCCTGCACGCTTCTGGCGTGTCTGCATTATGAGGGGCTGTTGCCGACCCTCTTGGGGAACATGGCATTCGTGTAATATCCATCGGGTTTCGGACGTATTGTCCATGGGCGGCAGGAATGTCACGCCTTTGTCACCACCCCTGACATCTTTTGGCAGAGGTGGTCGGATATCGTAAGTCTGAAGCCGCGCATGGAGTTTGGCGCCAGCGCATGGGAGCGCCTTTGGGGATGCAATGGATGTTTTCGATTTTGAGGCAACTTTTCGGGGGCGGCGGGCAGACGACGACGCAGAGCGCGCCGCCTCCCAGGGCTAAGCGGGTGAAGGTGGCGATGAATGCCAGGAAAACTCCTGGGCGGCAGACGCCGCCTGCCGTCGGCGGGGACTGGGCGTCGCTGGGGAGGGCGGCTGGCGTCGGTCGGAAACTGACCGTCTATGACGCGAAGGGCGCGCCGTTGACGCTGGATCCTGGGGACGAGGTCGCGCGCGGCGGCGAGGGCGTCGTTTTCCGCTTTGCGCTGAACGACGGCATCCTGATCAAGGTGTGCAAGCCTGAGACCCTGCGGGATTCGGCGAAGATGCGGGTCTTTCGGGAGCGCCTGGCCGCGATGTGCGCGCTGGAGGAGTGCCGCGCGGCGGAGTATCTTGCGTGGCCGTTGATGCCCGTGCGGGATGCGCGGGGCGGTGCGATCGGCTTCGCGATGCGCCGATGCACGGGGCGGACGCTGCGCGCGCTCTTCGCGCCGATGCAGGTGCGGCGCTTCTTCCCGTCGTGGAATCGGATTCACGTGGCGCAGGTCGCGGTGCGATTTCTGGACGCGGTGCGGATGCTGGCGCGCCACAAGGTGCTGGTCAACGACTTCAATCCAGGCAACTTCCTGGTGGACGCGTCGGGGCGGGTGCGGCTGATCGACTGCGACAGCTTCCAGATTCCCGTGGAGGGGAAGCCGCCCTTGATGACGCGCGTGTACACGCCGGAGTTCTGCGCCCCTGAACTGCTGCTGCACCCCGAACTCTTCGACCGCCCCAGGACGCCTGCGCAGGTCCGCTTCAGCCTGGCGGTGGTCATCTACATGATTCTGATGAGCGGGCTTCACCCGTATGCGCGATGCGGCGGGGGCGACCCTGCGGAGAATCTCCGCGGCGGGAAATGCCCGCTGGACAAGTCGAGCGGAGTGCGGATGCCTGTGGGCTGGCACAAGTCCGTGAGTTGGCTTACGCCTGGGCTGCGGGACTGCTTCGCCCGAATGTTCGTGGGCGGATACGCCGAGCCCGACCAGCGGCCGCTGCTGGAGGAACTGAGGGGGGAACTGCTGCATTTCATCGAGGTGATGGAGGCAAGCAGGAACGAGAACCAGCGGGCGATCCTGCCCGCAGTCGCAAAACGAGGAGAAAAGGCAAAATGAACAACTACGCAGAAGAAAACACGTTGGATGTCACCAATCCCGCCCCCCGCTGCCCAGTGGTGCTGCTGCTGGATGTCTCGGGGAGCATGGACGGCGAGCCGATTCGCGAACTCCAGAAGGGCCTGGAGCAGTTCCTGCGGGAGACGGGGGACGACGAGACCGCGTCGATGAGCGTGGAACTGGAGGTCATCACCTTCGGCGGCAGCGCGAAGATCGCGGTGCCGTTTGCGCCCGTGGGGGACATCCAGGCGGACGGACTGGCGCTGCGGGCCGCGGGCAACACGCCGCTGGGGGACGCGTTGGAGCTGGCGGTCCGTGATCTGAAGGAGCGCCGCCGCCTCTACAAGAACAAGGGCATCTCCTCCTACAAGCCCTGGGTCATCCTGATGACCGACGGCTATCCGAACGGCGACTGGGAGAAGCCCGCCGCCGCGATGCGCGCGCTGGGCGAACAGCGCAAACTCCAGTACATCGGCATCGGCATCGGCGAGGAGGCGGACTTCGAGGCGCTGCGCGCCATCCTGCCCGCGCATCCAGGCCCAGTGAAACTGAAGGGGCTCTGCTTCAAGGAGTTCTTCAACTGGCTCTCCGATTCCCTCAAGAGCGTCTCCGCCAGCACGCTGGCCGAACAGGACAAGATCACGCTGGGCAGCGTGGACACCTGGGCGGATCTGGCGGGCACGCCCGCGTCCAAGGAGGAGTAGGCGCAGATGGATGCCTGGAGTGGCCATGCGGTGTCCGTTCCTGGCAACGGGCACATCCGTCGGGAGATGCCGTGCCAGGACGCGAGCGGGGTGTGGCTTTCGCCGCGCCCGTGCCTGATTGTCTGCGACGGGCGCGGCAGCGCGAAGCATTCGCATCTGGGTGCGCGGGCGGCGGTGAAGGCGTTCCGTTCGCAGTGCGCGGTGATGGAGACGCGTCTGGAGAACATCCTGGACCGCCGTCGCTGCGACACGCGCGACTGGCCGCGCTTCTGCCAGTTGATGGCGCGCACGGTCTGCCAGCAGAAACTGGAACTGGCGGAGAAGCATGGGTGCGGCGAAAGCGAGTTCGACTTCACCATCGCCTTCGCCGTGCTCGGCGCCTGCCGCATCGGCTTCTTCCAGGTCGGGGACGGGGCGCTGGTGATGCGCCGAAACGGCGAGTGCCAGACCGTCTTCATGCCCGACAAGGGGGAGTTCGACAACCAGACGCACTTCCTGCACCCCGGGGACGAGCAGCGGCGGCGCTTCCACGCCGTCCTGCGGGATTCGGATGGGGTCACGGGGCTGGCCGCCACCAGCGACGGCCCCGAGTTCCTGATGTTCGAACTGCCCTCGATGAAGCCTGGCCCCATCTTCCAGCAGATGTTCACGGATCTGCGCCAGGGGCAGTTCCCGCGCCAGGCCTCGCTCGACTATCTGACTGGCGCGCGCTGGTGCCGCGACCCGCGCGGCGGCGACGACCGCTCGCTCGCCATCATGGCGCGGCTGAAGGAGCAGGAGGCATAGGGATGGGCGCGCTGGACTTCATTCTGGAGCAGTTCCTGCATGTCCCGCAGGACCATCGCCATGACTGCCCGTGGCTCAGCGTCTGCCGCGGCGACGAACTGCCGTGCCTGCTGCCAGGCACGCCCGTCTACTGCAACTTCTCCTTCGGGATCGCGGAGCACACTGGCATCTATGTCGGGGACGGCATCGTGCATCTGGACGGGGAGGGCGATGTGATTCATTCGGCGCCGCGGGAGTTCCTGGCGCGGCTGGACGGGCGCAATCTGGCGGTGAACATCTATTACGCCGCGTGGGGCGAGGGGCGGCCCCTGGGCGACGACGGCATTGCGGGGCGCGCGCTGGCGCAGGTCGGCACGCACCCTGGCTACAGCCTGCTCTCCGCGAACTGCCACGGCTTCAGCATCGGCTGCATCACGGGGCGAGGCAGCCGATCGAGCCTGACCCTCCACTCCGTCGAGCGCGCCATCTCGCGCGCCTTCGGAACCCGCCGCTGGCGGTGGCGCTGCTGGGGCGGCTGGCGGCGGCAGTGGGCCCTGCCTGGCGGCTACTCGTCATGAGTTTCTGCGGGCGATTTCACGGCCTGCGGCGGCGATCTTTTTCCGCAGGGATGGCGGTTCGAGGACTTGGATGCGGCCTGCTTCGGCGAGAATCCACCGCACGACCTCGTGCTCCACGGTGGGATTGAGGGCGAGGATGAGCGAGCCGTCGGGCTGGGGGTCGATGACGGAGTGGAAGACCTTCTGCTGCTCGTGGATATAGAAGGCGATGGAGGCGTCGCAGTGGAGGCGGATGCCCGCGACCTTCGGGTAGTTGAAGAGGCCGTTGCGTCGGGTGTCCTCCAGGATCTTGCGGTCGATGTCGAAGCGGTGGCCGTTGCCGCGGACGGCAAGCACCCGCTGGCAGGCGTAGAGTCGGATGTCGCGGGTGCCGTAGGCATAGCCCTTGAGATACCAGATGCCCTTGTGGAATGCGAGGATATGGGGCTCGAATTCATGCTCGGCCACTGCGCCCCTGGTGTCGCGGTAGGTGAGGATGACGGCCTGCTTGCGCCGCCAGGCGTCGAAGAGCGCCTTGAAGATACTGGCGTCGATGTCGGTCTTGACGCCGCTGGCGCAGAGGATGGAGTCGATCATCGCGGCGTCGAAGAAGTCGGAGGAGCTGCTGGCGAGAGTCTGGGTGATGGCGTTGTCGATGTCGGTGCGGAGCGGTTCGGGGACGAGGTCCTGGGCGAGGCGGGTGCCGAGCATGGACATGCTGACGAAGTCCTCCTCGAACACGGGGCATTGGAGGATCCAGCCTGGGTTGCGCAGATAGTATCCCTTGTTGGCGGGGTCGTATTCGATGGGGGCGTTGTATTCCTGCTGGAGTTGCTGGATGTCGCGCAGGATGGTGCGTGCGCTGCAGCCCATGGGGGCGCCAGGATCCCCTTCGGCGGCCTCGAGGATTCTGGCGAGGGTCTGGGTGTTGGGGAAGTTCCCCTTTTTCATCTCCGCGACGAGTTTCAACTGGCGGAGCATCTGCTGTCCTTTGCTGCCCATGTCGGTCGGGTCTCCAGGGAAGTGGCGTGTGGCAAATTGCGCAATGGAGAATGTAACCCGTTTTTCGACGAAAGGGGAGCGCGGGGGAAGATTTGACGCCTGCATTCTGGCAGGGCGGGCGGGGCGCGGGCGTGTCTAGCGCCAGGGGCGAGACGAACGGAAGCCGCATCCCAGCCCGCCCATGCGAGGCGATCGGATGCGCTCTCCCTACTTTTTCAGGATGGATGCGCCGAGCACGCCGAGCCCGACGGTGGCGGCCCCGAGCACAAATCCCGCGGAGGCGGTGATGAACTCCTCGTCTTCCATCAGGGCCTCGATCTTGTGGAGGATGTCGCCAAAGGGCCCGTCGCCCGTCTCGTCGCTCTCTTCCTCGTCGCTTTCCTCGGCCTGGGACTCCTCGGCCTTGCTTTCCGCCGCCTTCGCGGCTTCGGCCTCGGCCTTGCGCTTGAGTTCGTCCTGGAGGGCGGCTTCGAGTTGCGTCCGCAGCGGGGAATCCTCGGCGAGGGTCTCGATGAGTTGCTTCAGTTCGTCGATCTTGTCATTCATGTTTTGTTTCTCCTGTTTTGCTGCCTGGTTCATCCCCTGTTTTGGGGGAAGCCTCGTCGGTCTCTGGCAGGGGGACCTCGAAATCCTCAAGGCGGGCGCCGTAGCGCTGCCGCATCCATGCGAAGAACTCGTTCAGCGAAAGCTGGACGGGCAGTGCCAGCAGCCGCTTCACCATCTCGAATGAACTGCTGTATTGTTCGCCCGACGCCATGGCCGCCGACATCGCCTCGAACAAGGCGACCGCCACGCCATGCGCCAAAAAGACCTGGCTGGGCTGGAAGTCCGCCAGCGCCGCCGCCCGCACCGCCCCTGGACGGGGGACGGTCAGCACCACCCGATGCGAGAGGTAGAAGCCGAACCGCCTGCCCCGCATCAGCAGCAGCGCCCCGAAGCGCAGCTGGTTCATGGCCTTGCCTCCATCTTCAGCAATTCCGCGTCGAGCCTGCCCTGCATGCCGTCGGCAATGGCGTGCAGGCGCTCCAGCGTGCCGACGACCTGCCCGAGTCCGTCGGGGTCATCCCACTGCCACATCTCCACCACTGCGGGAAACACTGCCCGATGCCCCGCCTGCACCCGCTGGAAATCCGCATAGATGACACGCAACGCCCTGGCGTAGGCCGCAAGCAGCCGAATCGCCTGTTCCCTGTACTCAAGTTCCTCCTGGGAGGCCGCCGAAACCACGGCGGCGCTCACCCGCACAAAGAGGTCGTCCGCCAGCCGCAGCCGATAGCAGAGGTCCAGGATCATCTCCCGATAGATGGTGTTCTGCGCAAGTGTCGTCATGGCTCCATTCCGCCTCGTTCCAGTCGTTTCCCCTATTATAGAACCGCACCCCTGCCAAAACCTGTCAGGGTGAAGGCCCGCGTGAAATCTTTTTCCAGGCATCCGCGCGCCTGGCGCAGGACAGACCTGTCGCCGTCCGCGGATCCTGCGGCATGTCCGTCGGTTTTTTGTTGGGGGCTTACATTAAGCGCATTATGAAACGATGGCTGGGCATCATGGTGTTGGCGGCGGTGCTGTTGCGGGGGCAGTCGCTGGAGACGATAATGCGGTTCAACGAGCCGATGCAGGAGCGGTCTGCGCCTGCGCCGTCGGCGGAGGTGAAGCGCGAGGAGCCGATGGCGTTTGCGCCAGAGTTCAGCGCGGGGGTGGAGGCGTCGGGGCGCTATATGTACGAGGGGTGGGCGCGGAACGACCGTCCAGTCGGGATCGTGCAGGCGGAGTTCAGCGAGAGCATCGGGTATCTGGGCTTCTGGGGGGTGTATGACTTCAACGACCGCCTGGGGCGCAGATGGCGCTTCGAGGAGGAGCGCTTCTATGCGGGGGTGCATTGCCCGCTGACGCAGGCGACGGCGGAGAAGCCAGTGGAGCTGGATCTGAACTGGACCTGTCTGCGCTATCCACGTCGTTCGCGGCTGGACTCGGCGGAGTTGAGCCTGGGGCTGAACGCCCCTGAGATCTACCGTGGGCGCGACTGGCGCCTGGGCTTCGGGCTGGCGCTGGTGCATGACTATGAACTGGAGACCACGGCGATGGTGCCGCATCTGGAATATGAGCATTTCCTCAACGACGGCGGGACGCTGAGCGCATTGCTGCGCGGTGAGATGCACTGGGGAGACACTGGCAAGGTGCGTCGGCTGACGGACGGGGGTTGCGACGGCAACGCCTTCCACGCTGCGGTGCTGCGGGCGGAACTGTCGTGGCGCTTCCACAAGAACTGGGAGGCAGTGCCATACGTGGCGACGGCGCTCCATCCAGATCGGCGCGCGCGGCAGGCGGCGCGGGACTCCGCGCTGGATTCCGAGGCGGTGCTGTGGGGCGGGCTCCGCGTGAGCTGCCATTTCTGAGGGTAAAGCGAATATGCCATCCGATTCCGAATATCCGAACTGGCGGCAGAACCTGGCGGTGCTGTGGTTCACGCAGTTCTGTTCCAGCGGCGCCTTCGCGATCGCGCTGCCCTTCTGCTCGTATTTCATGCGGGAACTGGCGCCTGGCGCATCGGAGAAGCAGATCCGCTTCTATGCGGCGCTCTCGGCGATGCTGCCGCTGCTTTCATACACCGTTTGCGCCCCGCTGTGGGGGTGGGTGGCGGACCGCTTCGGCCGCAAGAAGATGATTCTGCGGGCGGCCTTCGGCGGCGGCATGACGCTGCTGCTGATGGGCTTCGCGCAGAATGTCGCGCAGTTCCTGGCGCTGCGCGTCATCCAGGGCTTCCTGACGGGCACCGTCACCGCGACCCTGACGCTGATCTCTGGGACGACGCCGCCGGAACGCCAGGGCTTTGCGATGGGGACGATCTCGAGCGCGGTCTTCGCGGGGGAGATGTCGGGGCTTTTCATGGGCGGGCTGCTGGCGGACCGTTTCGGCTACCGCAATTCGTTCCGCGTGGCGGCGATGATGCTGATTGTGGCGTCGGCGCTGATTCTGGTGCTGGTGCACGAGAAGCGGCGGGTGCAGGCGCGGTTGGCGGCGGGGGAGCGTCCGTCGTGGCTGTCGGTGCTGCTGCCGAGCCTGCCTGCGCTGATTCTGGTGACCTGTTCGGGGCTGGCGCAGCAGTTCGACGGTTCGCAGGCCGCGCTGTACATCGAATTGCTGAACGGCGGCAGCGGCGTCCGCGGCAAGGAACTCTGCAACAGCCTGGTGATGGGGGCGGGGGCGCTGGGGGCGATTGTGGCGGGATTCACGATCTCGCGGCTGATCGACCGCCACCCCGCGGGCGTCGCGAAGTCGAGCGGCTGCCTGTGCGCGGCGGCGATGCTGTCGATGGCGCTTCTGCCGTGGATGCTGCCGGAGACGCCTCGGGTGGCGCTGGGCTGGATGGGCTCCCCTGAGGCCTCGGCGAGCCTGGGGGCGCTGTCGCTGGTGCCGCTGCGCTTCCTGAAGAGTTTCTTCGCGGGGGCGATGACGCCAGTGTGCAATGCGTGGATATCGAAAGTGACGGTGCCGAGCCATCGCGGGGTGATGTTCGGGCTGGCGCTGGCGTTCCGCTCTGGCGGCGGCGCGCTGGCGCACCTGGTGGCGGGGACGGTGGCGTCGGGGATCGGCCTGCGGGCGGTCTATTTCATCGGCCCCGCGTTCTTCCTGTTCTTCGCGTGCGTGGTGCTGCTCTGTGAACGCAGGCTTGCGGCGCGCATCGCCGAGGTGCATCGTATGGAGCGCGCCGAGGCGGCCTAAAGCCCCTTGGCGGCGGCGTCGACCCAGTTGGGGTTTCTGAGGATTTCGGGGACGGGGTTCGCGGCGTGGTCGCCGAGCAGGTGGAAGCGGAACCACGCGGTCATATAGGCGTCGGCGCCGATGTTGCTGGAGGCGTGGCTGCACTCGCGGCGCCGCGCGCGCAGGGCGGGCGTGCCGACGGGCAGCGCGTCGTAGTAATGCACGAGGGAGGCGGCGGGGGCGATGCCCCGTGCGTCGGAGAGGCCAGTGGCGGCCATCTGGAACCAGGGGACGCGGAGGCGGGAGACGTCGCAGATCCAGGCGTTGAACTTCCAGGCGCGGAGCTGTGCGTCGCCAGGCATGCTGGCGGTGAATACCGCCTTGAAGGTGCCCGCGGGGGCGCGCTGGATGGCGTGGATGCAGCCGACGCCGCCCTGGGAATGCCCGTTGAGGCCGACGCGGGAGAGGTCGATGCGGCCTTTCAGGCGGGAGCGCGGGTCGGCGTTCAGCCGTCTGAGGAGGTCGAGGGCGAGGATGGCGTCGCGCCCGCTGGCGGTGTTCGGGGTGTCGTTGCCGATGACGGCGAACCCCCAGCTGGCGAGGTGCTGGAGGACCTGCGGAAAGTATTTGACGGGCGTGGCGGTGCCGTTGAGGAAGATGACCACGGGATGCGGCCCCTTGTCCCTGGGGAGGCAGAGAATCCATTCGGGGGGTCCTGGAAAGCGGTGCCATTCGGTGGCGTGCGGGCCAGGCGGGGCATGCTTCTTCTCGATCGGGCCGCCTGGCTTGAGGCACTTCCAGTAGTCGGCGGGCAGCATGACCTGCCCGATGAAGTTGGTCGGGATGGCGGCGGCCAGCAGGAACGGGACAAGCAAAATCGCGGGGAATAGACGGCGCATGGGAGGATGGCGGGGAGGTTGGATTTCCAGGTGGACGGAGGCGAATAGACGGCGCTTTTCGCGAATATGGAATATAATCGTTTCAAGGCGTCAATGCCAATGGAATGGAGGATTATATTAACAATCGGCTGAGACAGGCCGAGCGCCGATCCTGCGGTTCAGGCGCGGCGCATTTGGTTCCAATGTTCGACTGAAATCGGGGCGCGGTGCCCCAATAACCTCTGCAAGAGATTGATTGTGATGAAAAAAGGATTGATTTGGCTGCTTTGCGCGCTGTTGGGGAGCGCATGCCTGGTTTCCTGCGGCAACAACCCGAAGGGCGTGGCGAAGGATTTCTGCAAGGCGCTGCAGAAGGGCGATGTAAACACCATCGTGGAACTGATGAGCGAGGACGGCGAGGGCCTGCGCGGCTTCATTGAGGAAGCGGTGAAGCAGTTGAGCCTCTCCGACAAGGACGATGACAAACTGGTGGAATGGGAAGTGGGCGACATCTCCACGGAGAAGGGCTATGCGACGGTGAAGGCCACGCTGAAGCCGAAGGACAAGGACAAGAAGCGGAAGGTCGTCTTCACCCTGGTCCAGGAAGATGGCAAGTGGAAGGTGTACAGCATGGAGTCGAAGCAGGACAAGGACTAGGAGCCTGCCGAAGACATTGTCGAACCAACGTTAGAACAACCATTTTCAGGATGACAACCATGAAGAAAGCATTGATGATGACGGCGTGCCTCGCGCTGGGTATGCTGCTGTTCAATTCCTGCGGCAAGTCCCCCGCCGGGGTGGCGAAGAAGTGGCTGAATGCGTATGCGGACGGCGACGCCAACACGATGGTCAAGTTGACGGTGACCGAGAGTTGGCTGGACATCGATCGGGACGGCGAGAAGGTCAAGAACGAGCGGCGCGTCGCCGCCGCGCGCCTGGCCGCCAACCAGTTCTTTGCCCAGGATGACGAGCCCGCCGAGATGGAGGACATCGATGTCCTGCGCGAAGTGATCGACGACGACCTGGCGATGGTGGTGGTGAAGATCAGCAATGACTTTGCTCACCGCACGATGACCATCTATCTGGAGAAAGGGGACAAGGACTGGCAGGTCTGCTCCTGGAGCAACAGCGTGGATCCGAAGGCGCTTGACAAGCACCGCAAGAGCCGCAAGGAAAACAAGGAACGCGCCGAGAAACTGAAGGATAGCAAGAAGAAATAGGCACTCCTGCGCCTGACTGTGCGCGCGGCGCCTGGATTTTTCCAGGCGCCGCGCTTTTTTTTTCGGGTGGCGGGATCCGATGTATGGGCGGCGTGTGCCGCCAGGTGGCGGGCCAAGCACGGGCGGGTTGGCTTCGCGGCGCGGGGCATGGGCGCGGGCAGGTGCCATCATCCAGCCATGCAAACGACGGGGGGCAGATGCCCCCCGCACCCCCCGCTCCGCTCTCATCGGGGGCGGTGTGGAATCACGGGTGGTGGCGTGTGCCACCGGCAAGCCGGCGGGCCGATGGGCGCTTCACGGGCGGGTTGGCTTCGTGGCGCGGGCTGGCGCCATCATCCAGCCATGCAAACGACGGGGGACATATGCTCCCCGCACCCCCCCGCTCCGCTTTCATCGGGGGCGGGGAGGGATCGGGAGGTGCGCCGATTGCGGGCGGTTTGATATCGCGGGGGGCGGTGGTTACTTTTTGGGGGCGGCGAGATATTTGGCCTTTTCGTTGCCGTCCTTGATGGTCACGATTCCAGGGAAGGGGAGATGGGCGCCAGCGAGGGCGATGCCGGATTTGGCGGCTTCGGCGAAGATCTTGGTTCGGGAGGCGACGGCCTGGTCGGGCTTGGCGTCCCATTTGGGGCAGAGCTCGGGATGGGCGAACTGCCAGACCTGGGCATGGAGGAGGTCGCCGATGAAGAGAAGGTCGCTTTTCAGTTGGAAGGTGGCGTGCCCTGGGGTGTGGCCAGGGGCGAGGTGGGCGACGAGGCCAGGGAAGATCTCCTGGCCGTCCGTGAAATAGCGGAGGCGTTTGCGGTAGACCTGCTGCACGGCCTTGATGTGATGGGCGCTGGGGTGCTTTCCAGCGCCGACGAGCCCTGCGGCGGCAGCCTCGGGGCGGGAGATCCAGATGGTGGCCCTCGGGAAGATGGCGGTGCCGCGCGGCGCGAGGAGGCCGCCCACGTGGTCGGCGTGGAGGTGGGTGATGAGGATCGCGTCGATCTGGTTGGGGGAGATGTGGAGGGCGTCGAGGGCGGGGACGAGCTGGCTGCTGGGCTTGCCGTAGCCTGTGTCGACGAGGATGGTCTTCTTGCCGAGTTTGACCAGGAAGACGTTGTTGGAGCCTTCGGCTTCGAGGCGCGGGGCGAGTTCACGCAGCTTCTTGAGCGTCTCGGGGTTGTCGGGGAAAAGCGCGGCGGGGAAGGCGTTGCTGGTGTCCTGGATGGCGGTCACCGTGACTTCTCCGAAAGTGAAGTTCTGGAGACGCGGGGCGGCGAGGAGACTCAGCGTGGCGCCGAGGGCGAGGAGGGCGAGGAGGTGTTTCTTCATGGTGGCGGTTCCTTTAGTTGAGGTCTCGTTCAATGCGTTCAAGGTGGGTCGCGTGGCCAGTGGCCGTATCAATGGTGACAATGATGCCGTGCAAGGTGACGCCGCTGTCGTTGACGGTGAAGCGCGTCGGCATGCCAGTGGTGAAGCGCGTGAGGACGGGCGCGATGTCCCGTCCGATGACGGATTCACGGGAGCCGACCATGCCTGCGTCGCACTGGAAGGCGGTGCCGCCCGGGAAGATGGTGGAATCGGCGGTGGCGACGTGGGTGTGGGTGCCGAAGACGGCGGAGACCTTGCCGTCCAGGAAGCGTCCCATCGCGATCTTCTCGCTGGTGGCCTCGGCGTGGAAGTCGACCAGGATCACATTGGTCTCCTGGCGGAGTTCGGCGACGGCGCGCTCGGCGGCCGCGAACGGGCAGTCGGAGGGGACGCCGATGAAGACGCGTCCCAGCAGGTTGAGCACGCCGACCTTGGTGCCGTCGGCGGCGGTGAAGACGGCGTGGCCCCGACCTGGCTGGCGCGGGGAGAGGTTCTCGGGGCGGAGGGCGTTGGGGATGCGGTCGATCTGGCCTGGGAACTCCTTCTGGTCCCAGGTGTGGTCGCCTGCGGTGAAGACATCGACCGTGCCAGGGGCGAACTCGTCGACCAGCGGCTTGGTGAGGCCGTTGCCGCCCGCCATGTTCTCGCCGTTGGCGACGCAGAAGACGCAGCCGTATTCCTGGCGCAGGGCGGGCGCGAGCGCCTTGACCGCGTCGCGGCCGCCGTGGCCGACGATGTCTCCGATGAAGAGGATGCGTAGCATGCTTGACAGATGCCGACCAGCGGCTTAAAGGCGGTTCAGGGGTTCGAGGACCAATCTCCCGAGTTTGGGGTTGACATCCTGGATTCGGACGCGGAGTTCGTCGCCGACGTATGGCCTGTCGCGGGTCATGACGACGCCGCGTTCGTAGAAGTCGTTGAGTTCGGCGAGGACGAGGCTGCCTTCGACGCGGACGACGGTGGCGTCGAGGGGCTGGTGGAGGTAGTTTCGGCGGAGGTATTCGAGGAGCCAGAACTTTTTCGCCTCACGGTCGTAGGAGCGGTTGGCGGAGGCGGTGTGCTCGACGTTGTCGAGGATGCCGAAGAGTTCGGTCTGGGTGTATGGAGGGGGATTGCCGCTCAGGTGCGCCTCGATCTGGCGCTGGATGACCATGTCGGCGTAGCGGCGGAGCGGGGAACTGACCTGGGTGTAGAGGTCGAGGCCGAGGCCGAAGTGCGGCTGCGGGTAGGTGGAGAGGCGGGTGCGCTTCATCTTGCGCACCTGCTGGTCGAAGTCGATCGGGTCGTAGTGGACGACGGAATGGACGTCGTCGAGGGGGGGATCCTGGCAGCGATAGATGATGGGGAGGTCGTTGCGGAGGGCGTATCGGGCGGCGAGGTGGTTGGCGAGGATCATGAACTCCGCGACAAGCCTGTGGCTGGGGGTCTCCTGGTCGTCGAGGGCGGCGGTGATTTCGCCTTTGACGACGGTGAGTTTGATTTCAGGGCGGTTCAGGCTGACGGCGCCTGCCTCCTCGCGGATGGCGCAGCGCTTTTCGGCGAGGTCGCGGAGGGCGGCGAGGGCGCGCGTGAGGGAATCATCGCCTTTGGCCTCGAGCAGTTCGTCGGCGCGGATGTAGGTGAGGCGGTGGGCGACCTTGACTTGCGAGGCGGAGATGCGCCAGTCGAGGAGTTCCGCGTCGGGGGAGAGGGTCACGAGGAAGCTCATGGCGGGACGGAGGAGGCCCTGGTTGAGGCTGGCGGCGTCGCAGCCGAGTTCCTCGGGGAACATGGTGACGGTGGTGGTGGGCAGATAGAGCGAGAGGGGGCGGTCGACGGCGCACTGGTCAAGGAGGTCGCCCTTGTGGACGAAGCAGGATGGGTTGGCCAGGTGGATGCCGACGCGGAAGTTGCCGTCGGGGAGGAAGTCGAGGGAGAGTGCGTCGTCGATTTCGCGGGTGGAGATGTCGTCGATGCTGAAGATTTCGAGGGAGGATAGGTCTTCGCGGGCGCCGTTGGCGGCGTAGGGGGGCAGGGCGATGGCGGCGTCGCGCACATCGGCGGTGAAGCCAGTGTGGATGCCGTTGACGAGGAGGAACTCGTCGGCGTCCTCGGGGAAGCGCCCCGTCTTGCGGAGGATGGATGCCGCCAGTTCGCGGGAATTGAGTTTGGAGGAGGCCGCGGAAAGGAGGTTGACGGCCTCGCAGTTCTGCCCCTGCATCAGATAGGCCGTGCACTGCTGCACGAAGGGCTCGATTTCGGGGGGGATGGCGAGCGGGGTGGCGGCGCAGGCCTCGGCGCTGGCGGCGATGGCCTGCTGGAGCCAGGCCTGGACTTGCGCGCGCCAGGCGGCCTTTTCGGCGCGCTTGCGGCGCAGTTCGCGGAGCTGCTCGATCTCTTCCGAGGTGCGGGGGGAGAACTCGTTGCCGTTGCGCTGGAAGCGCAGGGAATCGGCGAGGAGGGCGCGGGCGAGCGCGGAGATCTGGATATGCGTGGGCTCGGCGCCGAAATACTCGTTCGCGATGTCGTCGATGGGTTTTGCGCCAGGGTTTTCGGAGAGGACCGTCCACAGGAACTCCAGGTCGATGGAGGTCTGCTGGTCGCTGATCTGGTTCTGGAGGTCGACGAGGCGCGGCACGGGGTTGTTGGCGGTGCAGAGTCCGTACGAGCAGAGCACCTGCTTCGGGAGGACGCGGACGACCTGGTTGGTCGCCCCCCGCACCTGCATGCGGTCCGTCATGTCCTTGGTGACGATGCCGAGGCAGAGTTCGGAGTTGCCGAAGTAGTCGAGGATGGTGTTGGCTGGATAGGTCATGGCAATTCGTTAATATAATACGCGCGAGCGAAAGACGCCGAACAGCCGTGACTCACCGTCCCGCGAAGCGGTCGAGTTCGGCCTGCTGGGCGGGGGTGAGGCGTCTGGGGGCGCCGAGCTGGGAAAGGGTGAGGGTGAGGCGGGCTGCGTTTTCGACGAGTTCAAGGCGGTCGAAGGCGGCGAGGAGCGTCGGGGCGGTGGCGACCACGCCGTGGTTTCGCAGGAGCACGCAGGGGGCCTGTCGGATATGTCGGGCGGTGAGGGCGGCGAGTCTTTCGGTGCCCATCAAGGCGTAGGGGACCATTGGGATCTTCGCGCCGAGGAGGGCGTAGCTTTCGGCGGTCAGCCGGGTGTCGATGACCTTCCCGGAGGCGCAGAAGGCGGAGGCGGTCATGGGATGCGCGTGGACAATGGCATGGATCTCGGGGCATTCGCGGTAGATGGCGAGATGCATGCCGGTCTCGATGCTCAGCTTGAGGCCGCGGGTTAGCAGGTCGCCGTTCAGACGCACGATGCCGACGCCCGCCTCCGTCAACTCCGCCTTGTCCAGCTGGGAGGCGGTGATGGCCACGAGATCGCCTCCGCAGCGCATGGAGATGTTGCCGCCCGACGTGGTGGTCAGCCCCTGGCGATAGAGCCGCCGCATGAAATATGCGACCTGCGTACGCGCCTCCGCGGTCTCTTCAAGATGCTGTTCCATGACAAAACTCCTAAAACATGCCGTTCGGCGCTCCGCTTACGCCTGGAATGAACCATACTGTAATGCGCCGCATGATGGCTGACGGGATATCCGTAAGGGGAAGGCCTGGAATGCAATGTTCGCCATAATAATACTGAAAATAAGGATTGATT
>JAEEGL010960961.1_pt1 | contig 15368 bp, 12 predicted proteins | sample 9134231 | NCBI WGS metagenome assembly JAEEGL01 (sample SAMN16246548, study PRJNA631951) | gut metagenome | biome: gut microbiome; feature: rumen; material: fiber-attached | host: Bos | place: Iran: Karaj | collected 2018-10 | reverse complement strand
GGGCACAGCCGGGGCAGTACCGTCGATTTGACGCTGTTCGACATGAAGACCGGAAAGGAAGTCGACATGGGCAGTCCTTTCGATCTGTTCAGCGAAGTGTCTCATCCCGGGTATCGCGGCATCACCGAAGAACAGTACCGGAACCGGATGCTGCTTCAGCACACCATGGTGCGGAACGGCTTCCTGCCGTTAGATTGCGAGTGGTGGCATTTCGTTCTGAAAGACGAGCCCTATCCCGATACGTATTTTGAATTCCCCGTATCCTCCGCATATTTACGGAAGACCTGAAGATCAGGGAGGACACGATGCATCATTTTCAGGGTCATTGGATCACGAACGGCGATTTCGCGGAAGTGCTTCCGCGGGATCGCTTTTATCAGCATTCCCGAAAAATGCTTGCCCTGATGGCTGCGAGGGACAAACAGCACAACGTCCACGTCCTTTTCCGGAAAACGGCGGTGCTCGAACCGTTCCGCCGTGCCGTTCTTTTCATTTCCGCAGACGATTATTTCAAGGTTTATGTTAACGGCGTTCTCGCCGGAATGGGGCCGTCGCCGTCGTACAAATGGGCGTACGCCTATCAGCGGATCGACGTGACGAAGTATCTGAAACCCGGAGAGAACGTCATTGCCGTGCATACGTATTATCAAGGACTCATCAACCGCTACTGGGTCTCGGGGGACTTAAATCACGGCATGATCCTCGATCTGGAGGCGGACGGGAAAACGGTGCTTTCCTCGGATGAGACGTTTCTCACGGCCGTGCACAGCGGATATGCCGTGAGCGGAACGTACGGATACAACACCTGCTACCGGGAAGATTACGATTCCCGTGCGAAAGAGACCGGATTCGAACGCCCGGACTACGACGACAGCGCGTGGGAGCATGCCCGGATCAAAAAATACGCGGAGTACCGTATGGTCCCGCAGAAAACGAAACCCGTGGCGCTTCGTGAGATCCGGCCGGCCGTTCTGAAGACGGGCCCGCTTCCCGGAGGAAAGCCGGGAGAGCGGCTCGTGTTTGCCGATTTCGGCGAACTCTTTGCGGGGTATCTTTCTCTGATCGTCCGCGGTCCGGAAGGCGCCGTCGTCACGATGAAGAGCGGACAGGACCTTTCGGAAGACGGGCGCGTCCGGTATGAACTCTGCACGACGAACGTGGAATACCTCGAGCATTGGACGATCGCCGAAGGGGAAAACGTTCTGGATCTCTATGATTACAAGCCGATGCGGTACGTCGAACTGGAATTGCCGGCCGGCACGGAAGTGACGAAGATCGGTTTTACGGTGCGGCATTATCCGTTCCGCCTGCGGACTTCGCTCCGGCCGTCGCTTGCCGGGGCCTGCAGGACGAAAGAAGAGCGGACGAATCTCCGGAAAATCTGGGATCTTTGCGTGAATACGCTTCGTCTCGGACCGCAGGACACGATCCACGACTGTCTGGAACGGGAGCGGGGCACGTATCTGGCCGACGTCGGACTCGCGGCCGCGACGCATGCGGTCATTTCGAAAGACGAGAGCCTGCTCCGCGGACTCATTGAAGACGCATTTCAGCAGATCCCGATCATTGACAGTCTGGGCGCAGGGACCTGCTGCAGCCTCATTCACAATACGGCGGAGTACCCGCTCGTATTCCTCCGGCTGCTGTGGTTTTCCTACGTCGTGACCGGGGACCGTAAGGCCCTGGCGGAAGATTATTCCCGCATGACGGCGGTATTGGACGCCTACCGGCGGGATTATGAATCGGACGGGCTGATCCGCGAGATCGACAAATGGTGCGTCGTCGAGTGGCCGAAAGAGTACCGCGACGGCTATGCCGCGGATCTTTCCCAGAAAAACGAGATCGAGCCGGACACGCACGTGGTGCTGAATCTGCATTATTACCGCGCGATCAAAACCGCAAACCGGATCGCGAAGGAACTCGGACTGCCGGCATACCGGGATGAAAACGAAGTCGGCGAAGCGATCGTCAATGCGTTTTACGACCGTGACCGTCACCTGTTCCGTGACATGATCGGATCGGATCACGTAAGCTACATCGGGAATCTCTATGAGATGGCTTTCGATCTGATCCCGGACAATAAATTCAGGGAGAACATGGAGCGGATGATCGAAGAGCGGAAAGTGGCGTCCGTCAATGAATTCGGCCCGTTCCCGATCCTGGAATACTATGCGAAGGCCGGCAATGAGCGGATGGTCCTCGAAATGCTGACGGATCCCGGCGCATGGCTGAACATGATCGACGAGGGCGCAACGGTGACGTGGGAAGCCTGGGGAAAGACGAAAAAGTGGAATACCGCATTGCTTCACAATTCGCTCGCCTATGCGGCGCTCTTCATGGCGGATACGGATATGAAGCGGATGTTTGAATGACAGGTGAGGGAGGAACAGAGATGAGTAAAATCGCCATCGTGACCGGCGCGTCGTCCGGCATCGGACGGGAATTCGTGAAAACACTGAAGGACCGCGGGCCCTTTGATGAAGTTTGGGTCATTGCAAGAAACGAGGAGCGGCTGAAGGCACTGCAGGAAGACGTTCCGTTCCCGGTGCGTCCCGTACCGGCGGATCTTTCCGATCCCGCATTCATCGGGAAAATCGAGCAGCTCCTCGCCGCGGAAAAACCGGACGTCAGACTCCTCATCAATGCGAGCGGCTACGGGAAATTCGATGCGGTCGAGAAACTGTCGATGGAAGACGACCTCGGAATGATCGACTTGAACTGCCGGGCGCTCGTCGCCATGACGAAACTCGTGCTTCCGTACATGGGAGAGGGCGCGAAGATCATTGAGATCGCCTCGGTGGCGGGATTCCAGCCGATCCCGTACATCAACGTGTACGGCGCATCCAAAGCGTTCGTCTTAAGCTTCTCCCGCGCATTGAACCGGGAAGTGAAGAAGCGCGGCATTCAGGTCATGGCGCTTTGTCCGTTCTGGACGAAGACCGCCTTTTTCGACCGGGCCGTGAAAAAGAACGAGGAAGCAGTGGTGAAGAAGTACGTGGCCATGTACGAGCCTTCGTTCATCGTGAAGACGGCGTGGAAGGCGCTGGACCGGAAAAAAGATCACGTCGTTCCGGGCTTCAAGGCGAAAATGCAGGTGGCGCTCGTAAAGATCCTGCCGCACAGCATGGTCATGAGCGTCTGGATGAAGCAGCAGAAACTGAAGTGAGAGGTGAACGTCTTGACGGTCAATGTATTTGAACAATATCTGGAAGCGGAAGCTGAGGTGAACGGCGTAAAACGGCGCGGAGCGCTCGTGATGCTGATCTCGGATTCGGAAGCGGGGCAGATCCGCTACGAGGCGGCGGTCTCGTTTTTCCCGCACAGAGACGAAGAGGATTTCGCCGTTTCCTATGACGCGTATTACAGCGAAGTGCTGTTTGAGGGCAAGGGGCGGAGATCGAAGAAACGGGAAGCGAAGCTCCTGGAAGGATTTCAGGAGATCATTGAGCGTCTTGTGGAAACCGCTGGCGGAAAGGTCTTTTTCGACCGGCCGCTCCGGGAAGCGAGAAGGGGGTAAGAATGATTGCCAGGCGCATCATCACCGTGCTACTGTTTTTGATTTTCTTTTTGATTCTGGAATTGAATCAGAACACAGTCCTCGGCTGGGTCCTGCTTTTTATTCTGACGGTCGCCTTTTTCGTGCTTTGGGAAACGGGCGTTTTCAGACAGCACGTGCTTTGGAAGATCGGCAGCTGGGTGCTGTTCTTCGGAGCGTTCCTCGGGATCCTTTTCCTTACGTGGCCGCCGATGAAACGCGTTCCGGCGGCGGCAGTGAAAGATCCTGTGAAGACGGAAATCGTCTTGCTTTCCGACGGCGACGTCCGGGGCGTGGTCAATGAATCCGGCACCGTGGAAATCTTCGCGGGCATTCCGTATGCGGCGCCGCCGGTCGGCGATCTTCGCTGGAAGGAACCTTCGGATCCCACCCGGTGGGAAGGCGTTCTGGAGGCGGATTCCTTCGCGCCGATGGCGATGCAGCCGAGAAACATGCCGATTTATTATTCGCTCGCCCAGATCATCGGCTATCACGATTATCAATGGCTGAGAACGGACGACAATTACGAACCGGCCGTCAGTGAGGACTGCCTTTACGTGAACGTGTGGAGACCTGCCGGAAAGCAGGAAAACCTGCCGGTACTCGTTTATATCCACGGCGGTACGTTAAAGACCGGTCAGCCCTGGTACGAGGATTACAGCGGAGAGAACCTGGCGAAAGAGGGGATCATCGTCGTGAACATGGGCTACCGGCTCGGCGTGTTCGGCTATCTTGCGACGGAAGAACTCCGGGCGGAATCGCCGAACGGTTCGACGGGCAATTACGGTTTGCTCGACCAGATCAAAGCGCTCGAATGGGTCCGGGAGAACATTGCCGCTTTCGGAGGAGATCCGGAAAACGTGACGCTCTCCGGAGAATCCGCGGGGGCGGCCAGCGTCAGTGCGATCGCGACGTCGCCGCTTGCGAAGGGATTGTTCCGGCGGATCGTCCTTGAAAGCTCCACGCTGGCTTCCAAGGAGCCCCCGCATTCCTACCGGCCGATGGCGGATGCGCTGAAGGCGGGAGAGGCCGTGAAGAAACTGTACGGCGCGTCTTCGCCGGAAGAACTGCGCACCCTCGATGCCAAAAAAATCGTCGGTTCGTGCGAAACCGAGCACTACATGACGGTCGACGGATATGCGTTGACGGAGACGCCCTACGAGTCCTACAGGAAAGGCGTGTTCAATGAGTCCGCGATCCTGCACGGATACAACAGCAAAGAGAGCGGTCCCTTCCTTCTGTTCGACAAGGTGTCTTTGAAGAATTATGAAGAACGGGTCAGGCACTATTTCAAGGAGTTCTCAAGTGAGATCCTGGAACAGTATCCGGCTGCGACCGACGACGAAGCGGCGGAAAACTGGGCGGAAATCTACGGCGCGGTCTTTTTCGATTATCCGCATTACTGCCTGAACCGTCTGGCCGCGGAAAACGGTATTCCGGTTTTTGAATACTATTTTTCAAAGCAGAACGGCAGGCTCGGAAGCTGGCACAGCGGAGAAGAGGTGTATCTGTACGGAAACATCCCGGAGGATTCGAAACTCTACGACGGGGAAGACTGGTCGCTGATGCGAACGGCATCCCGTTATTATCTGAATTTCATCAGAACGGGCGACCCCAACGGCGAAACCCTGCCTGTATGGTCTGAAAACAGCGATTCCCGGAGCTTGTTGGAACTCGGCGAGAAAGTCTCCATGATTCAGGAAAAAGCCCGGAAACAGGCCCTTTTTGCGATCATGGACCGCATGGAGGGCTGGCAGGACCGCTAAGCGGTCAGGCCGGTACATTGGGAGGACTGCAAATGACGAAGACGCTTCTTGCAAATATGGAATGGGAGAGAGCACCGAAATCTTTTTCGGTGACGGAAGACTCGGTCACCCTCGTGACGGAACCGCATACCGACCTCTGGCAAAGGACGTATTATCATTTCCGGAACGACAATGCGCCCGTGCTGCAGGCGGAAACGGAAGAGCGCTATTTCTCGTTCGTCGTCAAAGCGGACTTTTCGGACTGCCGTCACCGCTACGATCAGGCGGGCATCGCCGTTTACCTCGACAGTGAGAACTGGATCAAGGCTTCGGTGGAATATGAGACGGAGGAGTTCGGCCATCTCGGGAGCGTCGTGACGAACGGCGGCTATTCGGACTGGGCGACGACGGAGTTTTCCGCGAAAACGAAATGTCTGTGGTTCCGGCTTTCCCGAAGGGAGGATGACTTCCGGGTCGAGTGTTCTTTGGACGGAGAACGGTTCTCTCAGATGCGGATCTGCCACCTTCAGGCTGCAGACGGGAAGGTTCGGTTCGGCGTGTACGCCTGCAGTCCGGAGGACTCGTCCTTTACGGCGCGTTTTACGGACTTTGCTTACGGCGACTGCGTCTGGGCGGCCCACGACGGACAGCAGCCGGACGAAGCGTAAGGATCAGAAATCAAATGATAAAAAGCGCCTCCGGCACGGGCCGGGGGCGCTTTCGCATTGTCGCATATTTATTGATCGGCTTATTTCTTCTCGTAATCGTAGAAGCCTTTTCCGCTCTTTCTTCCGAGCCTTCCTTCATCCACCATCTGCTTGTACAGGTCGTATCCGCGCGGCTTCACTCCTGTTTCCTGATAGCGTCGGTTCATGATGTCGAAGGTCAGGTCGACGCCGGTCAGGTCGTTTAAACGGAACGGACCCATCGGGTGTCCGAGACCGTTTTCGCAGGCTTTGTCGAGGTCCTGATAGGTGCAGTAGCCTTCGTCCACGAGTTTTCTGGCCTCACCGTAAATGGCCGAAAGGATGCGGTTTGCTAAGAAGCCGTCAATTTCTTTTTCGACGCGGACCGGCGTTTTTCCGGTCGCTTCCGCAAACGCGTAGACCGTATCGACGACTTCATCCGCCGTATGTTCGCCGCGGCAGACTTCCACGAGTTTCATGACGAGCGCGGGGTTGAAGTAGTGCATATTCAGAAGACGGGACGGGTTCTTTACGACGTCCTTGAACGTGGAAGAGACCATATAGCTGGAGTTCGTCGCAAGGATCGTGTCCTCCCGGACAAGTCCGGACAGTTCCTGGAAGACGGCCGTTTTTACGTCTTTCCGCTCCACGACGGCTTCGATCACGAGATCCGCGTCCTTCACGGCTTCCGCCATCGTGTCAATGATGTGGAAACGGGATTTGATCCCGGCAACCTGCTCCTCGCTCATGCGGCCTTTCGCGATCCGTCCGGCGAGGTATTCGTCCTCCCATTTCTGAACCGCTTCCCGGACTTCCGGTTTTAAGTCGAAGATGTTCACGTCGTAGGGGTAGATCGCCGAATTCAGTGCGATCTGCCGGCCCATGAGTCCGCCGCCGATCACGGCCACTTTTTTGATTTCCATCACAGGTTTGTCCTCCTTATACTTTGACTTTGTCTGTTCTTTGTGTTATTTTGACGGGGGCATTGCCCGAAAATACGAGGTGAGATCCATGGAAACGATACAGATCCTTTGGCTGAACCGCTCCTTCACTCCGGAAAATACCGGTGTGAAGCCGCATACGCATCCGTATTACCATTTCTTCGTCATGACCGAAGGCACGCTGAGCGTGACCGTGGAAGGCGTGACGAGCGAAGTGTCGAAAGGGAGTTCGCTCCTCGTTCCGAAAATGGCGGAACACTCGTATCTGAATCATTCTTCCGAGACGGCAGAGTGCATCGAGATCAAGTTCACGCTGCAGAATCCCGGTCTCGAATCCCGGCTGACGGACGGGAAACAGGCGGTCGTCACGTCGGATCCCGCAGTGGTGATCCTCAGCGAGAAGCTGACGGAAGAGTATTCCTCTTTAGGCGCGCTCGCCGACGAAGCGGCGAAATCCTATCTCAACGCCATCCTGCAGATCATGACGCGGCCGAACCGGATCAAATCCGAGAAAGAGACGTACATTGACGTCACGGGATGTTCGGAACTCACCAAAGAAGTCGTTTCCTACCTCGAAGCGCATTACGCGGAGCAGTTCTCCTTAGAAGAACTAGCGAAGGCACTGTCGTTCAACAAGGCCTATCTCTGTACCGCCTTCAAGAAAGACATGAAGGTGACGATCGCCGACTGTCTGAACCTGATCCGGATCCGCCAGGCCGCCAGAATGATCTCCTACAGCGAACTTTCGATCGGAGACGTGGCGAAGGCCTGCGGCTTCGGGACTTCCAGCCATTTCAACCACGTATTCCAGCATTACATCGGCACGACGCCGTCCGCCGTCCGGAAGGCTTATCCGAATCACATCCTGCTCGAATCCGAGGAAAAGAACAAGAGCAAGACCTTCCACCCGGGACGCATGCTATACAACGTGCTCGCCGGTAAGATGATCACGCCGGAATCCACCAGAAAGAATTAAGACGTCACCGAAGCGCCGCTGACGATCATGATGTTTCCGTTCACCCAGGAAGCCTCGTCGCTTGCCAGGAAGAGTACGGAATTCGCAAGTTCGTCCGTGGTGCCGAAGCGCTGTGCGGGAAGACCGGCAAGTCTGGCCTCCAACTTTTCCGCGGGGATCGTCCGGAGCATGTCGGTATCGATGTAGCCGGGCTCGATCGCATTGACCGTGATGCCTTTCCGTGCGGATTCCTTCGCGAGGGAACGCGTAAAGCCGTTGATCGCCGCCTTGGACGCCGCATAGTTCGTCTGGCCGACGTTTCCGTGCTGGGAAGTGGAAGAGATGTTCACAATCCTGCCGTAATTCTGATCCCGCATCGGCTGGATGACTTCCATGCAGCAGTGCACCATGCCGAAGAAGTTCACTTCAATGACCGAGCGCATCTGTTCGTAGGTCATTTTGTGGAACATCGCGTCGCGGTTGATGCCGGCATTGTTCACGAGCACGTCGATCCGTCCGAGTTTCTCATAAAGCATCTGAAACGTTTCGTGCACTTCGTCCCGGTTCGAGACGTCGCATTTCACAGCAAGCGTCCTCACTCCTTCGGGATCCAGCGTTTTCGCCGTTTCCGCCACCTTTTCCCCGTTGTAGTCAAGCATCACGACGCATTTGGCTCCGTTCTTTATAAACCCTTCGGCAATGGATCTGCCGATGCCCTGAGCTGCGCCGGTGACGACCACGTTCTTCAATGAAAAATCATACATGACAGTGTCTCCTTGCACTTATTTCTTCGGCTCCGCCTGAAATACGGCGCCGGTCTCCTTGAATCCAGCGATTTCTTCTTTCGTGAATCCCGCCGACTCCAGCACTTCGTCGGTATCGTTTCCGATCGGCGGCACCTGATGCGTCGAGACCGGCGGCATCGTATCCATGTGGAACGGAGCGGTGGCAATGACGTCGGTGTGCCCGTTCGGATAGGTCACGTTCTCGACGTATCCGTTCGCAATCGCCTGCTCGTCTTCGGAAATGTCCGCAAATCCCTTGTATTTTGTGGCTGCAAAGTCGGATTCCTTCGCGATCTGAAGCCACTCGTCGCAGGTTTTCGTCAGGAAGATGTCGGAGAGCAGTTTGTAAAACTCCTTCCGGTTCTCCCACCTCGCGGCAGCGGTGTTGTATCTCGAATCGTCGATGAGATCCGGCCGGCCGATCGCAGGCGCCATCTGGCTGAGGAGCCGCTGGACCATGCCCGCCGCGATGAAGACGTATTCGCCGTCTTTGCATTTGTAATAGCCGCCGAGCTGCGCGTGGTCCGCCCGGGTCTTCGGAAAGACGCGGCCGAACGGACGCTGCGAGGTGACCTGCATCGTGCCCATCGTGAAAATGCCGGTATGGAAGAGGCTGGCTTCGACCCGCTGGCCCTTTCCGGTCGTCATGCGCTGGTAAAGCGCGGCATTGATCTCGGAAAGCAGAAGATAAGCGGTCACCGTGTCGCCGACGCTCGACGGCGGATAGATCGGATTGTAAATGCCGGTCTCCTCGTCAATGACGGCGAGGTCCCGCATGAAGCCCGTGCGCGACCAGAAGGCCGTCGTGTCAAAGGCGGGCGTTGCGGCTTCCGGACCGTTCGGACCGTAGCCCGTGACCTGCGCGAAAATGAGGCGCGGATAGCGATCCTTCAGATCGTCGTAGGCGACGTGCATCCGTTTCAGCGCCCCTTCGCGGACGTTCGTCAGGAAGATGTCCGCGCTTTCCATGAGACGGTGGAACACCTTCTGACCGTCCTCGGTCTTTAAGTTCACCGCGATCATTTTCTTGCCGGTATTGTAAATGTCGAAAACGGGGTTCTCTTCTTCATTGAAGCGGGCAGGCACGTAGCTGATGCCGGTGACTCTCCAGCCGTCGCCCGACTGCGGTTCGATCTTGATGACTTCCGCGCCGAGATCGGAGAGGAAACGGCCCGTGACCGGCGCCGCGACGAAAGTGGAGAGATCGATGACTCTGATTCCTTCTAAAGGTTTTCCCATAGGTCCTCCCAAGTCGTTTTTGATCGGGCGATCCCGTGGGACCGCCACGCTTTCTTTATAAGCGAAAAGCGAATGAAAATCAACACATTTGAAATATCTTCGGGGAAAAAACCGTCAATAACAAAATACGAGACAATTTCAGAGCTGAAAAGCGATTGACACCGTTTCCGAATCGTGATACCTTGAAAACAAGGGGCATCCCCCGAAAATCGAAAGGACAGAGGTGGCTTATGAGAAACGTGGTATTGGTGGACGGCGTTCGGACCGGATTCGGAAAGATCGCGGGCACATTGAAAGATTTTTCCATGACGGACCTCGCGGCGTTCGCAGTGAACGGTCTTCTGGAAAAGACGAAGATCCTGGAACGCGGAAAAGTCGACGGCCTGTACATGGGCGGCGCGTTCTACGACGGCGAGACGCAGGCACCTGCACGTTATACCGTGCTGAAATCGAAACTTCCGTGGGACGTCTGGACGGATTTCATTGAGCGGCAGTGCGGCTCCGGCATCGAGTGCATCAACCAGGCCGCGGCGAACATCATGGTCGGCAATGCGGACGTCATGATCGCCGGCGGTGCGGAATCGTTCAGCCAGGTCTCTGCGAAGATCTCCATGTCCACGACTCCGTACAAACTGACCCCGCCGAAAGTATACTGGCCGCAGAAACTGTCTCCGGTCCCGGAAGACAACGTCGACATGATCCAGACCGCGGAAACGCTGGCACAGATGTTCAGCATCACGAGAGAAGACTGCGACGAGTTTGCCTGCCGGTCGCAGCACAGAGCGGCGGCCGCATGGGAAAAAGGATATTTTGACGAAGAGATCGTGCCCGTCACGATCCCGGCGACGCGGAAGACTCCGGAAGTGATCTTTAAGACCGATGAATTCATGCGTCCCGAGACTTCGATGGAAGGCCTGGCCGCGTTAAAGAGCGTGAAGCCGAACGGCGTCACGACCGCCGGCAATGCGTCCGGCCGGAACGACGGCGCGTCGATGGTGCTTTTGATGAGCGAGGAAAAGGCGAAGGAACTCGGTTACGAGCCCTATGCCCGTTTCGTGCAGGCCGGCAATTCCGCGCTCGATCCGAAGATCATGGGCCTCGGTCCCGTGGGCGCGAGCCTCGATGCATTGAAGAGAGCGGGATTGAAGATGGAGGACATCGACCTCTGGGAGTGCAACGAAGCGTTTGCGGCGCAGAACCTCGGCGTCATCCGCCAGCTCGAACAGGTCACCGGATACAAACTGGACATGGACAAGTGGAACGTGAACGGCGGCGCCATTTCCTTCGGTCATCCGAACGGCGCTTCCGGCCCCCGGATCTGCATGTTTGCGATGCGCGAACTGGAGAGAAGAGGAGCGCGGTACGGTTTGTTCACTTCCTGCTGCGGAGGCGGACTCGGCGTGACGGCGATCATCGAGAACCTGAGAAGATAGGGCAATTTCGTGGGCAAAAATGCGGAAAAAGGCGTATTTTTCCTGAACATTTGACTTTCAAGACAAAGAGTATAAAAGAGCCGCAACCCTTGTAAACACTGCGTTTTACAGGAATTGCGGCTCTTTCTATTCGTGGAGTAGGCGGGAGTTGAACCCGCGTCCGAAAAATCATCCAACGAACTTTCTACCATTATAGCTTATCTATTTTGATTCCCTCAAGTCTGCACCGGTAAGCAGGAGAGACTCTTTCGGTAGCTTCATGGATCTCCTCAGCGGTCAAAGCTTTCCGCAGAGGGTTCCCCGTAAGACGAGAGCCGCACCCCGCGTTACGGGAACCGCGGACGACTCCGCTGCATTACGCAGCGTATGCTAAATTTTCGTTAGCGTTTATTTTTGTTTCCGGCTTTTTATATGATCCGGTACATAAATGGCTTATCCGCATTCAGAATCCCCGTCGAAACCGGTACTACCCCGATGCATTACTAATATACGGCCCGGATCGGAGAATGTCAAATAAAAGTTGTAAAAAACAGGGGCTTGTGATATACTTTTATGGATTATAAGTATCGCTATGGTGGAAGGATGTGCTTTCTTGAGAAAAAGCAACGGTCTGCCGGCGATTTTCCGAAGAGGAGCATATGTTTAAAAGCAAGGGGTTTACGGCAGCATTCATCATCATGTCGCTCATCGCGGCCGCATTGGCGGTCTTTCTCTGCACGCTCGTGTTCGGGCAGGGAAAGGAGAAACTGCTGACGCAGCTCGCGGAGAGCAATTCTCCCACGGAAGCGGAGGAATTTCCCGAGACCACGTCGGAAGAGGCCGTGGTTTCCACGGAAGTCCGCGGCCTGCACAGGACGGAAGATCACATTTATCCGGTCATGGACGATGAGATCAAGGAAAGCGGAAAGCTGACGATCGTCACCGGCGGCGCGGCGAACGGCGTGGTGTTCCACAAGCGTCCTCTGTTTGACGACGCTTCGACGGAAGGAAACGTCGTTCATGCTTCCGGAACGTTCGACGTGGTGTCAAAATTGTACATTTACGACGAGGAGACCGCCTATCTCATGTATCACGTGGCGGACGGCTATTACGTGACCAGCAATCCGAAGTACGTTTCGTACAAGCCGGATTCGGTCAAGGTGCTTCCGGACGCGAAGAAAAAGCGGGTGTACGGCTATGACGACGAGAGCGGAGTCGTTGTCCGGATCTTCCAGGAAGACGGCAACCATCTGGCGTTTTCCGCCTATCACCTGAAGGGCAAGGTGACGGAACCGGTGCTGGAGAACATCATTGCCTCGTACGACGCCTTCGGTACCGCGCATTTCGAGTACAAATGCGGCGACGATGCGGCGGAGGGCGCGATCGTGTTCGCGATCAATGAGGACAACGGAGATTACATGATCAACTTGAGATTCGATGCGCCGGTCACCTTCGGCGGCAATGAAGTGACGGAGATCAGACTGAAGTAAGCCATGGAACAGGATCGCGCGGAACTTCAGAGACAAAGAGAATACATCGGGAAGATGAAGGAACTGCTCCGGGAGGAGGAGATCCTGCTCGGACGGAAGGAAACGTACCACATCGAAACATTCGGCTGCCAGATGAACGCGAAGGATTCCGAGAAATTCGCAGGCATTCTGGAAGAGATCGGCTATCTTCCGACGGAGGAAGAGACGGAAGCGGACCTCGTGCTGTACAATACCTGCACGGTGCGGGAAAACGCGAACGAAAAACTCTACGGACACCTCGGACAGGTGCATTCGTCGAAGCGGAAGAAAAATCCGAATCAGCGCATTGCACTCTGCGGCTGCATGATGCAGGAACCGGATGAGGTGGCGACGGTCAGAACGAAGTACCGCTTCGTCAATCTCGTGTTCGGAACGCATAACATCTTCAAACTGGCGGAACTCTTATACCGGATGAAGACCGAACCGAATCCGGTCATCGACGTCTGGGAAGGCACCGACGAGATCGTGGAGGATCTGCCGGCCGTACGGAAATACAGCTTCAAGTCCGGCGTGAACATCATGTACGGCTGCAACAATTTCTGCAGCTACTGCATCGTGCCGTACGTCCGGGGCAGGGAGAGGTCCCGCGAGGCAGCGGACATTCTGGAGGAGATCCGGTCTCTTGCGTCGTCGGGCGTAAAGGAAGTCATGCTGCTTGGACAGAACGTGAATTCCTACGGGAAAACGCTGGCGGAACCGGTGTCGTTTTCCGAATTGTTAAAGTCGGTGGCGGCGGTGCCCGGGATCGAACGGATCCGCTTCATGACGTCGCACCCGAAGGACCTCGGCGACGACCTCATCGACGTCATTGCCAAAGAACCGAAGATCTGCCGGCATTTTCATCTGCCGCTCCAGTCGGGAAGCGACCGAATCCTGAAGGTCATGAACCGGCATTACACGAAGGAACGCTTCCTCGACCTCGTCCGGAAACTCCGGGAGAGGGTACCCGGCATCTCGATCACGACGGACATCATCGTCGGGTTTCCGGGCGAGACGGAAGAGGACTTTGAAGAGACGATGGACACGGTACGGAAAGCCCGTTTCGAGTCCGCGTTCACCTTCATCTATTCGAAACGGACCGGCACGCCCGCGGCGAAAATGCCGGATCAGGTGCCGGAAGACGTCGTGAAAGAGCGGTTCGACCGCCTGTTAAAACTCGTCCGGCAGATCGGCGAGGAGGAGTCGGGAAAACTGAAAGGCCGGACGGAAGACGTGCTCGTCGAGGAAGTGAACAAGCAGGACCCCGGCATGGTGACCGGGAGGCTGTCCGACAATACCGTCGTGCATTTTCCGGGCAATGAATCGCTGATCGGCGAGATCGTGCCCGTACTGTTAAAAGAAACCCGGGGCTTCTATTACCTCGGCGAGGAAGTGAAGCCCGAATAGAAGGGTGGGAGGACCGGAACATGGCGCTTTCTCCGATGATGGAGAAATATCTGGAAACAAAAAAGGAGTACCCGGACTGTATTCTGTTTTACAGGCTGGGGGACTTTTATGAATTGTTTTTCGAGGACGCCGCGCTGGCGTCGAAGGAACTCGGACTCACGCTGACCGGGAAGGACTGCGGACTGGAAGAACGCGCACCGATGTGCGGCGTGCCGTTCCACGCCGTGGATTCCTACCTCACGAAACTCGTGGAAAACGGCCACAAGGTCGCCATCGCGGAGCAGATGGAAGATCCCAGGTTCGCGAAAGGACTCGTGAAGCGCGAAGTCATCCGCGTCGTGACGCCGGGCACCCTGACCGACATGAGCGCCATCGACGAAACGAAAAACCGCTACATCATGTCCGCCGTTTACGACAAGGGGCGGTTCGGATTTGCGGCGGCGGACGTGACGACCGGAGAATTCTACGTTTCCGAAGCGGAGACCGGAGAAGACCTGAAAAACGAGATCTTCCGGTTCTCGCCTTCCGAAATGATCATCAACGACCTCTTTGAAGTGTCCGGCGTGAACCTAAAACCGCTTCAGGACCGTCTGAACTTCTCGTTCTCCGTTCCGGACCGCAGTCTGTTCCGCGAGGACAAGGCGGCGGAGACTTTGTGCCGTCATTTTCAGACGGCGTCTCCGGAAGGCCTCGGTCTTTCGGGAAAAACCTCCGGACTCATTGCCGCCGGCGCGCTGCTTTCGTATCTCTACGACACGCAGAAAAACGATCTCCGGCACATTTCGCGGCTGAACGTATTGCAGGACAAGACGTTCATGGCATTGGACGTTCAGACGAGAAGGAACCTGGAACTCACGGAAACGCTCCGGGAAAAGGAAAAGAAGGGCACGCTGCTCTGGGTCCTCGATAAGACGAAGACGGCCATGGGCGCGCGGATGCTCCGGAAATACACGAACGAGCCCCTGCTCGTGAAAAAGGAGATCGAGAAGCGGCAGGAAGCCGTGAAGGAACTGCTGGAAGATCCGATCCTCAGGGACGAAATCAGGGAGTACTTAAATCCGATCTACGATCTCGAGCGTCTTCTTTGCAAGATCAGTTATAAAACCGCGAATCCGAAGGACCTCATCGCCTTCCGGAATTCCATCGAGATGATCC
>JAEEGL017342370.1_pt1 | contig 15369 bp, 11 predicted proteins | sample 9134231 | NCBI WGS metagenome assembly JAEEGL01 (sample SAMN16246548, study PRJNA631951) | gut metagenome | biome: gut microbiome; feature: rumen; material: fiber-attached | host: Bos | place: Iran: Karaj | collected 2018-10 | reverse complement strand
GATGTTGATGAATACGCCAAAGCTCATTTTGAGAAGTCAGTAAGAAAGACTCTTACCATTCCGGCATGGCTTAATACAGCCGCTCAAGAGCGTAAGATCAACTTCTCGCAGACACTCCAGGAAGCTCTGATTGCAAAGGTTCGTATGTGAAGCATACTTACAAATATAATAGAATACATTTGCAAAGGAGTGTGTTGTCACACTCCTTCTTTTATGCTATAGTCAAAACACGTACAGGAATAATAGAGCAGACAAAGCACAGAGGTTCATAACCACATCTTTTATGAGCCGTTCTCTACAGGATCAGTACGTAATTTCCCACAATAATCAGAATACAGAATTCGGCATGACAGACGCCGCATATATTTTGCTATGCCCATCTATGCATGCCGGGAAAGAAAGGTTTTATATGAAAAATGATCTATCAAAGGCTAATCAGCCCAATGACTATGAACATGCAAGCGGAAAACTAATCTATAATATGACTAACAACTACATGTTTATGGCAATCCTACAGTCTAACGAGTATGCATTGAGAGGGCTTATAGCATCTTTGCTTCACATGAGCCCTGATGAGATTAAGAGCATAGAATATCTCAACCAGATAGAAGTTGGAAAGTATATTAATCTTAAGGAGTATATCTTAGATGTTAACCTGAATTTCAATAATAACAACATAATGAATCTGGAGATGCAGGTAAGGAAATACTGTAACTGGGTACCGAGGTCAATCAGTTATCTATGCCGCGAATGGGATAAGCTCGATAAAGGAATTGATTATGAAAAGGCATCAAGCGCATATCATATAGGCTTTTTGGATCATACGCTCTTTGCAGATAGGCCGAAATTTTATGCGACATATAGGTTGTGTGACATTGTTGACAATTACCAATACAGTAGCAGATTCAATCTGTCTGTGGTAGAATTAAATAACATAGAAATGGCAACAGATAAAGATAAAGCCTTTGGAATAGATGAGTGGGCTAGGATGTTCAAGGCAACGACATGGGAGGAAATCAAGATGTTAGCAGAGAAGAATACATATATTGATTCCGCGGCCAGAGAGATGTTTGTAAGAGGACAGGACAATAAATTCATAGATCTATGCAGAAAGACAGAAGAGGAGATAGCCGGAGAAGAATACCGAAGAATGCGGATAGCTGAATTAGAGTCTGTTGTAGCGGACAAAGATGCAGTTATAGCAGCCTTGAAGGTGGAGATAGAACAACTCAAAGCGTCTCAGGAGTAGTACCGATAAGACATCAAGGAGTGCGCTCGTGACATATCACTTGCCCGTTCCTTCTCTATTGAAAAAAACGTAAACCTCTGACTATCCCCCTCGAACCGCACCTCACCATCCGGGCGAACTGTCCCTCCCTGTGACCTGCCACACCCTACGGCATATACTTCTTCAGCGACTCTGCATCGTCGGCTTGCATGATGTAGTACCCGTGCCGCGACGAACTGTCGGTGACTGAATCCCATGAATCATAAGAGATGTTGCTTTCGATTATATAATCCGTATGCTCTTTGCGGAGAGATTCGTATGCATCCAGGTCGGACTGCTCCAATATATATCTGATAGCAGCAGACTTAGCGTATTTAGGCTGCGTATCCGGATTCGCTCCAAGTGCAACATTAATAACGCCTTTCATAAAATCAATCCCCGTAGATAACTCCACAAGCGAACTACATATACAATCGCCGCCACCGCGGGCGCCAATCTCTATTATCCGGATATTGCCGAGCTCATCTATTTTCAATTCTGAGTGTGATGCACCGAATCTGATCTTCAAAGCATCAAGAGCCTGAAAAACCACATCGCGAATCAGCGAAGACATACCCGTATCTAGTCCGGACGGTTCTATATGACCAGTTTCAATGAAGTGTGGGGTTCCTGTTGTATATTTCTTTGTTATAGCCAATAACTCATGATGTCCCTCCCAGGATATGCATTCCACGCTGTATTCTTGTCCTTCGGCAAATTCTTCAACCAGAGCCTTTTTCTCGAATCCATATGAAACAGCGCGCTCAATAGCTTTACCCAGACCATCGAAAGAGAATAACTGTGTGATTCCGCGGCTTCCGGAACGGTCCACAGGCTTGACAATTATTGGATATACCAGAGAATCAATATCTACATCGTTTATAGAAGAGACCTCGACACTTTTGGGCGTCGGAACAGATGAAGCATAGAAAGCCTCTTTCATAAGATGCTTATTGGTAGATATTGAGGAAGACTCCATCGAATTCCCAATCAGTCCCATTTCGGCAGCAACATAATTCACAGCTCCTACCGCAAGGTCAGAAGCTATACTGCATATCCCGTCGATTCCGATTCTACGGCATTCAACTAATATAGCCTCTTTCTCTGTGATGCTGATAGGATAGAAGAAGTCGGCACTTTTTTCGCCGACATCATCAGCCGCCCATGCGAAAACATGGGTCTCAAGATCCATGGCTTTGGCCTTCTGTATCAATGGTTCTTGCAGATATGATGCACCGATAATAGCAAGTTTCTTCATACGATTACTCCTTATCACCCTTATCATCGTTGAGTATCTGTCTTACGACATACAGAGGCCTCTCCTTTGTCTGCATAAAGATATTACCGACATATATGCCTACAATCCCTATTGTCATTATCATCAGGCCGCCTATTAAGAAGTTGCTGACGACGATACTGGTCCATCCGGGTGATACATGTATGGTAAAATATTGGATAACTATGATGATGATAGCCAAAAGTGATATCAAGGTCATGAGAAAACCAATCCCCACTGTGAGCTTCAATATCTTATCTGACTGTGAGGTCAGAAGTTCAAAGGCCATATTCAACCTTTTTTTGAATGTATAAGATGAGTTGCCTTCGTATCTGGGATCGCGCTCAACATCCACTGCCGCATGTCTGTATCCCAGCCAGTTAAGGTACATAACATACCCTCGGTGCTGTTCACGCATCTTACAGTAATTGACTATCACATTGCGTTTAACAACGCTGAAGTTGCACAATGCACCATCGTAATTACCGCTTGTAGCAAAATCATAGATTTTATAGAACAATCCGGAGATAAGTGATTTGAGTATAGGATCTTTGCGCTTGGATCTCTTGGCAAATACCACATCGTATCCCTCTTTTGCCTTTTCATATAAGAGCAGTATATCTTCGGGTTTGTCCTGCAGATCGCAGTCCATTACAGTGATCCACTCACCGCTGCAGTAGTCAAGTCCGGCCAGTATCGCCTTCATCTGCCCGAAATTACGAGACAATTCGATTCCTTTTACATGAGTATCTTTACGACATATATCCTCGATCACTTCCCATGATCCCTGAGGGCAGGCATCATTGACAAGAATAATCTCGTAATCATCAGTGATCTGTGTGAGAGTATCTTTCAATCTCTTATGAAGTTCAGGAAGTGCGGCCTTGCATCCGTATATAGGAATAACTACTGAATAAAACATTTCGCCTCCGTCAGTTTTTCTTTCTTGACTCGGTCAGCAGATTCCATCTGCCACTCTCAAGTTCAGTCTTGTAATCTACCATCATATCATTATAGTCCGTGTATTCCGGCACAAATCCGAAGTCCTTTTTAGCTTTTTCCATACTATAGAGGAATGAAGGAGTGTGATTAGGTTTATCCGGGCAGTATTTGATATGATTGTAATCTCCGTCCCCGAACACATCTATCACTATCTCGGCCTGATGCTGCAGCGTGAGACCGACCCCACTTGTCATATTATAAAGCCCCAAGGTCTTATCACTTTCAAGAGCCATGGTATATGCTCTGGCTACATCTTTGACATAAATGATATCCCGGCTTATCTGAGAATTGCCCCATATCTCGATATCTTTTCCTTCTTTGGCATTGTCAATCCATGTTGCTATTCCTGACTTATAAGGTTTGCCGTTGACATATATCGTACCGTGAGGACCCACACCGTATACGGGAGGGAATCTGAACCACGCACATTGCATATGGTGTTGCTGATTGTAATACTCCATTACATCATTGCATGCATTACGGCTGATGACATATATTGCGTGATCACCGGTAAAACTGAATGCTCGGGATTCTTCCTCGGTGATGGCATATCCCTTGTTCCATGCGCCCGATACATCACTGTAACTGCAGCTGCCTATAACTTTTCGAATATCGTTCTTGCGACAATATTCCAGTACATTGATCGATCCGATAACATTGACAGAGAAATAGTCTGCTGCATTCTCCTCGTTCTCAAGATCCGCCGTCGTATTGGCAGGAAGAAGACCGGCAAGCAATATCACACCTTCAACATCTTCTGTCGGAAGTTTGTCAAAGTCGGCCTTATTGGTGACATCCAGTTCAATGAATGTTGCACCCATCTGCTCCAGCACTTGTCCCAGAGCTTTATTACGCCCTGTAGCAACCACTTTTTTGCCGGATTTTATAAAAGCCTCCGTAGTATACATTCCGATGAAGCCAGTGGCTCCGATTATTATGACCATTTTTGATCCTTTCGATAACTTGACGCAAAAAAAACACTTGTGTATCATTGATAACAACACTTTATATACTATCACGGTGAGGAGAAGAATGGAAGAAACAATCGACGTAAAGAGTGCTGGGCAGGAAAAAGTGTTTGGCCCACAGATTAATGAAATGGATTCAATACTAGAGGAATCAGAGACTACAAATACTAGTGATGTAGCTTATGCATATAAGGCTCCGTCAAGGAGAACCATCGCGCTCACCATGATTTTCTCGTTTGTTGTACCGATGATCATAATGGCCTTGGCTTTATTTAATACGCAGATTTATCCGGGCGGAACGAATACACTTCTTACATATGATATGAAGTCGCAGTTTATGCCTATTTATGCTTCGCTTCGTTATCTTGGAAAAACTCAGCATTCGGTATTATATACATTTTATGGTGCGCTGGGTAATAATGCCTTATCGAATTATTCTACATATCTGATTAATCCTTTGTCGTGGATAACGGTTTTCTTTTCGCTTGAAAAACTTCCTGATATCATATACTATTTGACGGTTTTTAGGATAGGTCTGGCAGGTTTAAGTTTCAGTGTATTCCTTTTTTTGGGAAAAAAGAAAAACAGAGAAAAAAGGTATCCTTTGGCAGTGTTTTTGCTTTCATGCTGTTATGCTCTTATGTCGTTTAGCATAATGTATAGCATATGCATGAATTGGTTGGATATAGTTGCTCTCCTTCCCATTATGTTGACTGGGATTGAAAGGATTATCGAAGGGAGAAAGGGAGCATTATATCTTTTTACATTGGCTTTTTCGTTACTAAATTCTTTTCAGTTATCATATATGGCCGGCATATTTATGACCATGTATCTGATATATAGGTTGGTGGAAGAGAAAAAAAAGAAATGGTTTAGTGTGGTAATCAGATTTGCATGTAGTTCATTATGCTCATTGGGATTAACCATGCCGGTTTTTCTTCCTATGTTGTTGAGTATGCAGGGAGCCAGAACAAGTTCTGATGTTCCAGTTGCATCTCTAAATGCATATATCAATTATCCGCTATGGAAGGTCCTTAAGCAATTATCTTCGTGCCAATATGATAAGATCGATGTAGGTGGACTTCCGTATCTCTTTTGCGGTAGTTTTACTGTTTTTTTTGTAGCAATCTTTTTTGTTAAAGCCAAGCAGAATGTATCAAGTAAAATAATCGCTACTTTGATAATTCTGATTTATTTTGCGAGTTTTTGCATTGTTCCTCTTAATAAAGCCTGGCATGGCTTTATAGATCCAATGTGCTTTCCAGGAAGATATTCCTTCACCTTCTCGTGTTTCCTTTTATTACTGTCGTATGGAGCGGCACCTATTTTCTATGAGGTAATTAAAGTGCTGGGAAATTTGAAAGGTGTTATGGGAACAATTGTCGTGTTTATAATCATATGCGAGGAATATATGAATTCAGCATATATAATTGCATCGCATAATACTGAATTAAATTATAACTCTGTACAGGAATATAATTCATATGTAGCACGAATGCAGGATATATTGGGACATATTGATGATGATGGGTTTTATAGGGTCGGGAACAATGATTCCTATATTATAGTAAATGATGGTATGATCTTCGGATATAATGGTATGTCATACTTTTCTTCTTTTTTTAACAGAGGGACCATGGAATTTTTGAGTTCACTGGGTTTTGCACAAAATGAACATGTTTTATATGATGTTGGTGGAACACCAATATCAGAGGCTATGTTTGGAGTGAAGTATATAATAACTGAGCAATGTGAAAAAGATGGGTATACAGAAGTATTCAACGGTAACTATCCGTATTCATTATATCGTAACGAGAATGCGCTCCCCTTAGGTTATATTATGGGTGCGGGAGAAAGAATCATAAATGGTGAATATATCTATGTTGATGATAATAATCTAGGGAATGCTTTTTTGTATCAGGAAATATTGCTTACAGAAATACTTGGCGAGCAATGTGATGTCTATAACGGCATAAAGTATACTATAGAGGATATAAATGATGAAAATGCCAGACATGTTGTTGTTGAATTTACTGTTGATGAAGAGAAGCCTATATGGGTATTCTTTAAACCTCCTACAAAAGAGGAATTGGATAATAATATAGTTGATGTAGAAATTGAGGAAAAAACAACAGTTAATGGGAAGCGTATCAATCATATTAAGACAGATTTGTCTACGGTATGCACTTATATTGGGACATTTAAGAAAGGTGAAAGAATTATACTTGAGGCAAGTGATTCAAAGTATTTTGGTAACCCTTGGATAGTATATTACGATTCGGAAATCGGGAATACGGCATTAATGACAATAAAGAAATATGGACTCGATATTACTGAGTGTAGAAATGGTGTCATTAAGGGTAAGATTCTTTCGCCTGCAGATAATACCTGTGCGCTTATTACGCTACCATATATGGATGGATACAGAATCCGTGTTGACGGTGTGTTGACGGATTATACTGATTACAGAGGATCGCTTATTCTTTTGCCACTAATGTCAGGAGAACATAGTTTGGAAATATCATATATACCCCCGGGATTTGAGATTGGCATAGTAATATGGTGTGTTTCGTTGTTAATAGCTGTTTTTTTGCTTCTTCAGCCGTGTGGCCGACTGATAAATCATAAGATATATTTGACAGGGGAATTATAAATTTACAAAAATTTAATAAAATATTGTATATAGCTTTATAATTGTGGTAAAATAGTCACAGTCGGGAGATGGGGTATTGGTCTCCGTTTCTTTTTGAGACAGACTGTTAAGGTTTTAGCAAGGAGTCGATGGACATGAGAATGTCATTACATCGAGACACAGGGTTACAAGAAGGAGACCGGAAGGTCTCAAATATAAGACAGAGGCACGCAGCTCAATGTGGATTTTCTCTCATTGAGCTTATTATCGTCGTGGCGATTATGTCGGTTTTGATAGGACTGACTGCCCCTTTGTATATGAAATATGTAGCAAAACAGAGACGTGAATCGTGTGAGCGCAACAGAGAAGCAATTCTTCGAATATATGAGAGGGCTCTGTACGATAACAGCATAGATGATATTCACCTTAATGAAACTGACCTGCAGAAGGTTGTGAATGGTACCTATCCTGCGACAAGCGCAGAAGTGAGCAGATACAGGGAATGCCGCAATCATGCAACGGGCGGAGCAGTCAGTTGTGATTACCAGGCAAAATTCAACAGCAGCACGGGAACGGTTTATATAGAATGTAAAGATTGTATGGATAAATGCGGTGATGATTACACCGTGGTTTCTTTGGATCTGCTGGGTTGGAACGGTGAAGCTAAGGCCAAGTCTGCGGATGATCCGCGAGAAGAGCCTGCTTCTTCTTCCGAGGAGCCACCGCCGGATCCTGAGAAATGGACTGTCTCGTTTGATGCGCAGGGTATCGGTAATAATCCGGCATCTGTGGAAGTTGAGGACGGTGATAAGGTTGACAATCCCGGACGACCCAAGGGTTTAGGCATATTGGATACTGTTTATGAGTTTGGCGGATGGTATGAAGATCCCGGATGTACCGGTACGGCATATAACTTCAATACACCGGTAACAAGTACATTTACACTTTATGCTAAGTGGACAGAAAAAAACGGAGATTCTATATGGCCATATCCGGACCAGGATGGCTGGTGGACTCAGGCAGGTATTCAGCAGCAGATAGCAGCCGGAAGAGCAACCAACGATTACAAGTTTAGTGATGATCAGTATGTGTGCATCTTAGGGCCCACCGGAATTTTCAAATCAAAGGATACAGGGGCATTATTCTGCATTATAAGGCAGAATAGTTCGGGCGGTACCAAGATATATAAGTCCATGGCATCATCACCCGAATACTATTCATCTATACAGGGTACTCTGAATCAGTCGCTGGTACATTTGACAGGGACCAGGGATACATATGATATATCCGGTTACAGGAATAATGACAGGATATCCGTATCTGCATATACATATGGTGATCTGATAGAGTTTATCAATAACGGTACGAGTTATCTTTATGTATATTGGCATGTCAATGACGGTGAGGCAGAAACTGCGACGGTAACAAAAAGCCAGATAATGGGTTATCCGTATAAGTTGGGCAATTTATACAGAGTAAATCCGTAAAGGAATATTATGGAATTAAAGCGTAAGAAAAGATTAGGTGACATCTTAATAGACGGCGGAGCCATCACTCCGGAACAGTTAAGCCAGGGCCTTGCCAAGCAGAAAGAGACAGGTCATAAGCTTGGCGTGACGCTTGTGGAGACAGGTATCACTACCGAAGAAGCCATAGCTACTGCTCTTTCCAATCAGCTTGGATATGAGATAGTCAATCTTAACGATATAGAAGTTGAAGAGCAGGTTAAGTATATAGTCGACGAGAAGATACTTATGAAGTACGGAGTACTTCCCTTCGAGATACCTTCTGACAATCCCAACATACTCAAGGTTGCGATGTCGGACCCCATGGATCTAGCGGCTATAGATGATATATCGATCATCACCAATCTTACGGTAGAGCCTTATGTATCTACGCCGAAGGCCATATCAATGGCGCTTGACAGATACTACGGTCAGAATGAGCTTGAGAGCCAGCTTGATGAATATACCAAGGGCAAAGAGCAGGATGAGCTTGACGAGACTGACGATATGTACAGTGAGGATGTCAATAACTCACCTATCGTTCAGCTTGTTAAGACGATGATCGAGTCTGCGGTACGTAAGCGTTCATCTGATATACATATAGAGCCTATGGAGCGTCAGGTACGCGTAAGATACCGTATCGACGGTACGCTCTATGAACAGAAGACCTACAGCCACAGGATATTACCGGCACTTGTTGCCCGTATCAAGATCATAGGCGGTATGGATATAGCCGAGAAGCGTAAGCCTCAGGACGGTCGTATCACTCAGGTGGTCGACAGAATGGAGTACGATATTCGTGTATCCGTGCTTCCTACGGTATATGGCGAGAAGATAGTTATGCGACTTACGTCCAAGACCGCTCTTACCAAAGAAAAGAAGGATCTCGGACTTAATGAGCAGGAGCTTAAGGTATTCGACCATATCATCAGTAATCCTCACGGAATACTCTTGGTTACGGGACCTACGGGATCAGGTAAGTCAACTACACTTTATACGGCATTATCAGAGCTTAACAGCTCGGAAGTTAATATCATCACGGTCGAGGACCCCGTCGAGGCTAATATAGACGGTATCAACCAGGTTCAGACGAATAATAAGGCGAACCTTACATTTGCTTCAGCTCTAAGATCCATCCTTCGTCAGGACCCGGATATCATCATGATAGGTGAGATCCGAGATACCGAGACTGCGGGTATAGCGGTTCAGGCATCTATCACGGGACATCTGGTCGTATCCACACTTCACACGAACTCTGCGGCAAGTTCGGTCACACGACTTGAAGATATGGGCATTGAACCTTATCTTATAGCGGATTCGGTAGTAGGTATCATAGCGCAGCGACTTGTAAGAAGGCTTTGCCCCACATGTAAGGAAGAGTATGAGCCTGAAGAGGAAGAGAAGGAGTTGCTCGGTCTTAAGCCTGATGATCATACGAAGATATATAGGGCCAAGGGCTGTAAGTTCTGCGATGAGACCGGATATAAGGGTCGAATCGGTGTCTATGAGATAATGGAAGTCACTCATGATCTTAAGAATGTTATCGCCAGAGGCGGCAATGCGGATGAGATCAAGGAACAGGCGCTTAAGGAAGGCATGAACACACTTCGAATGAGTGCCACAAGATATGTAATGGAAGGCATTACGTCGGTACCTGAGATGAGGAAGGTATCGTTTGATGTATAGAATAAGGGAAGAGGAGTAATAAGATGGCAGATTTTGGATACGAAGCCATTACTAAGGATGGTAAGACCATTAAGGGCAGTATGGAGGCCGAATCGGCAGAGGCTGCTACAGCCGTACTTAAGGCGAAGGGCTATATTGTAACTGATATAACCGAGCAGTCGCTGCTTAGTAAGGATATCAGTTTCAGCTTTGATAAGAAGCCTACCCCCAGAGACTTAGCGGTATTTTGCAACCAGTTCGTGGCTATGTCAAGAGCGGGTGTATCGATTCTTGAATGTCTTAATCTATTAAGAGAGCAGACTGAAAATAAGACCCTGGCGAAGGCCATAAGAGAGACACAGGCAGAGGTTGAAAAGGGTGAAACTCTTGCAGGCGGATTATCTGAGCATCCCAAGGTGTTCTCGGATCTGATGGTCACCACAGTCAATGCCGGTGAGCAGTCAGGTTCGCTTGAAGTATCCCTTCAGAGAATGGCGGAGCAGTATGAGAAGAGTGCGAAAACGGCAGCTCTTATTAAGAAAGCCATGATCTATCCCATAGTTGTGGCGATAGTAGCTGTAGCGGTAGTTGTTGTAATGCTAGTAAAAGTCATTCCGGCCTATACTGATATGTTTGCTGATTTAGGGACGGATCTTCCCAAAATAACGAAAGCAGTTGTTGCCATGTCTGACTTTATAATCGGATACTGGTTTATATTGATTCCAATAATAGTAGCGTTGGTGATTGGAATAAAGACATATCTTGGCACGCCGTCCGGTAAGAGACTGAAGGGTACTTTGGCGTTGAAATTGAAACTCACAAGAAATCTAACAACTAAGAGTGCATGTTCTCAACTGGCTCGTACTTTATCTACTCTTTTGTCTGCCGGTGTTCCACTTGTAGAAGCCGTAGATATAGTTGGCGATACAATGCAAAATGTGCTTTTCCGTGATGCGGTTAAATACGCAAAAGAAGAAGTTATAAAAGGTGTTCCTTTATCACAACCCCTTGAGGAATCGGGGCTCTTTCCTCCTATGATGTATCATATGGTACGTATAGGTGAAGAAGCCGGTAATACCGAAGAGATGCTTACAAAGCTTGCTGACTACTATGATGAAGAAGTTGAGCTTGCCGTTCAGTCATTGATGGCGGCTATGGAGCCTATGATAATCATCGTACTTGCAGCCATAGTCGGCGTACTTATCGGTGCCGTTATGAGTCCTATGCTTAGCATGTATCAGGCACTTGATAATCTGTAAATTTGAATTAGCCCCCATGGGTAGGGACATACGACTGAAAGTACATCCGTGTACTTTCAAACAGTCGTGGCAACATCCTGTTGCCGGGGTTAAGATATAAAAACCATATTTTATACAAAGGAGAACTAATTATGAAGAAGACAAACAACAAAGGTTTCTCGCTTGTTGAGCTTATCATCGTTATTGCCATCATGGCAGTTCTTATCGGTGTGTTGGCACCTCAGTTCATCAAGTATGTTGAGAAGTCAAAGCAGTCTAAGGACATCACAAACCTTGATTCGTGCGTAGAGGCTGTTAAGATTTACTATGCAGATAAGTCATGGCCGGGTGATGTTACTGTTAAGCCGGATGGAAATGACTTATACTCAAGCAGTGATAGCAATAGTGCTTTGTCGGATGCTGGTTCTACAAATTCGAAAGTTACCGGCTCGTGGACAACAAAGCCTTCGGCTAAGGTTTCACCCGATGGAAAGGTTTCTTACACCGGTGAGTCAAAGTACTATAGTGTTGTGAACGACCAGTTCTCAGCTAAGTAATCTAACGATTGTTTATGACCACGCCTCTTTATATACTAATCCTAATAGTAGTATTCTTATTCGGCACTGTAATCGGCTCATTTCTCAATGTAGTCATATACCGTGTACCGAAGCATGAAGATATAGTGGTGACAAGGTCACACTGTATGGAATGTGGATATCAGCTCGCCTGGTATGATCTAATTCCTATAGTAAGTTACCTGAGTTTAAGAGGCAAATGCCGCAACTGCGGCACCAAGCTCTCGGTTCAGTACCCTCTTATAGAGGGTACGAACGGAGTGCTATATGTACTGATAGCAGTTATTAACGGGTTCAATGTAGATTCCCTACTCTACTGCCTGTTAATATCAGCACTTATCGCGCTTAGCGTGATTGATTGGAGGACCTATGAGATCCCCATTGGAATCAATGTATTCATACTGGCACTGGGGCTGATCATGACAGCTCTTCATTATGAGGACTGGCTTAATCACGTGATCGGCTTCTTTGCTGTCAGTATATTCATCTATATTATCATTCTCGCCACGAAGGGCAGAGGCATGGGCGGAGGAGATATGAAGCTCATGGCGGTCGCAGGGCTGATGCTCGGGTGGAAAGAGATAATTCTTGCATTTATCTTGGGTTGTATACTTGGTTCCGTGATCCATGTGGCACGTATGAGGATAAGTAAGGCAGAGCATACGCTCGCATTCGGACCTTATCTGTCGCTTGGGATATTGATCACAGTATTATTCGGACAGTCGATACTTAACTGGTATCTCGGACTGCTTGGACTGTGATATATTTGCCATGGACAAAAAAGTAATCTCTTGTATATCGAGATATTACCTTTTTGCCCAAGGCGTATGTAATAGCAAAATGAGTAAGGGAGTTTAAGGAGAGAAAATGGCAGAGAGAGTATTAAGTATTGAAGTCGGACACTCGTTGACCAAGGTCTGCGAGGTAGAGTCTGCGGGCAAGGCCCCTAAGATATTCAATAGCTTCGTTATCCCTACACCGGATGGAATGGTGCGTGACGGAGCAGTGGATGTCAATGACGAATTCGTCAATCAGTTCCTGCGTATGATGACGGTCAAGAAGATCAAGACACGTAAAGCGATCTTCACCGTATCAAGCAATAAGATAGCGACAAGGGAGGCGGTATTGCCTTATCTTAAGGATAAGCAGATACAGCCTGCTATCCGTGCGAACTTAAGTGAGTACGTCCCTGTTGATGTTACTCAGTATCTTTTCGCACATACTTTGCTTGAGACAGTATATGAGCAGGAGGCAGCAGCACCTGCAGTTGATACAAAGGCGGCTGATGCTGAGACACCGGCTGAAGACATAGAGCTTGATGAGAACGGCAAGCCGATCAAGAAGAAGGCTAAGTCCGTGCCCAAGCCTGTTAAGGCAGCTAAGCCTACGGGACTTAAGTTCCTTATACTTGCAGCGCCCAAGCAGCTCGTTCAGAGTTATGAGAGACTTGCCAAGGCATGCAACTTAGAGCTTGATACGATAGACTATAACGGTAATTCTATATATCAGGCAGCAAAAGAAGAATGTTCTGAAGGTGTTCAGATGATCATCAAGGTAGATGAGAGAAGCTCTCTTGCAATGGTCCTTGAGGATGGTGTTATAGCACTTAACCGTACGATCGCTTACGGTATAGATGAGGCTATATCAACTCTTCAGCAGACGACTGAACTTGGCGATACCAAGACTTATGAGAAAGCACTTGAGATAGCAAGACGTAAGACTGTTATCTTGAGTGCATTTGATGATAAGAATGACGTAATAGACCTTGACAATGAGACCAAGGATACCAAGATTAAGGCTGACAAGAAGGCTGTAACAGAGTCTATGAGAACACTTGTTGGCGGTATCATAAGAGTTATAGATTTCTATAATTCCAACCATTCTTCGCGTCCTATAGAGAAGTTGTATATCACAGGTATAGGTGCTGATTTCTCAGGTCTTTCGAATTTACTTACCAATGAGTCGGGTCTTAAGATTAAGAACCTTACCCATCTTGCCGGAATAGATATAGAGAAGACATTTAAGGATGTGACATACGGAGAGTATGTAGCATGTATCGGCGCGTCCATCGATCCTCTTGACTGGTATCCTGATAAGGAAGAGGCCAAGGGTAAGGGTGGTAAGTCAGGCGGAGCGCTTGGCAATGTCAACACTACATTGATTGCTCTCTGCGTATTCGGTGTCTGCCTTATTGGTTCCATAGTAATGGTTCTTTTAACATTACTTCCTTACCTTAAGGTTAAGAAGCTTAATGAAGGCTATAAGAAGACCATTGAAGAACTGCAGCCTTCATATGATGTATATCAGGAGTTTTTAACTAAGAAAGACAATGTTGAAAAACTCCATTATATCAATTACGCAACGCGTAACAGGAATCTGGAGTTACTTGAACTTATCAATACACTGGAAAAGGAAATGCCTTCTTCGTTCATGTTAAATGAGCTTACATCGGATACAGAGGTTCTGACTCTTGATGCTACGGTAGCAAGTAAGGAAGAAACGGCATATGTAGTAGATAAGCTGATGAAGAACGGCTTATTCTCTTCGGTTGAGATCACATCGGTGTCATACATAGAGACAGATCTCGGAGAAGTGACATATGGATTCACGGTAGATTGTACATTTGCTCCTTATGATGATGGGCAGGATACGGAAGAGGAGGACGCATAATCATGGATATGACGATCACTAAAACACAAAGAGACCTGCTTATTGGACTTGCAGGAGTATTGATAGCTGTGTTGTGCTGGTTCCTTGTAGCCAGTCCGACGATAGAGAAGAGAACTAATCTTGAATCAGAGAATACGACTTTAAGACCCAAGGCAGAAGAGTATCAGGCTGTACATGCAAGGGTGGATGAGTATAAATCAAGCATAACTGCTTTGGATGTTGAGATAGACGAGCTGGTAAGCCATTTACCTCCCAAGGTGGAGAGACCGGATCAGCTCATGTTCTGGGCCAATATGGCTGCTTCATATCCTACGGATCTAAGGTTCGATGATATTGAATTGGGGGACTGGGATGCTGTTGCAGTAGCCGGGCTTGATGAGAGTAGTGTTGATAGTACCGATGTTTCGGTTGATGAAGATGGTAATCCTCAGATTGCCGATGCAGCAGTTCCGGACCTGGAAGCTGATTACAAACTCTACGGAGCCACTATGGATATGAACTTTGCAAGTTCATATACGGGTCTTAAGCTTCTTCTTAACTATATTTATTCTCAGAATGATAAGAATTCCAT
>JAEEGL017259613.1_pt1 | contig 15369 bp, 12 predicted proteins | sample 9134231 | NCBI WGS metagenome assembly JAEEGL01 (sample SAMN16246548, study PRJNA631951) | gut metagenome | biome: gut microbiome; feature: rumen; material: fiber-attached | host: Bos | place: Iran: Karaj | collected 2018-10 | reverse complement strand
TTTTCCGAGACCGAGAAACTTAATGAGTTCATATCCAAGAACACTAGCGGAGCTGTAAAATCGTGGTCTGAATGGAAGACAAAATTCGCTCTTTGCATGAAAAAGAACACGGACTACACAGGGGGAGGCCGGCATGCTGGTATTGACTCTTCTATGGACAAGTATTTTGGGACTCTTCTGAACAAGTGGAAAGGTGTTGTTTTGCTGAATGTGGCGAGCGATACGACTATTATCGGGCTTGACGGCTCTTCAGGGCTTAAGGGCGGCTCGCTCCAGCTTTCAGGCGTTGAGAATGTCGCAATCCGTAACCTTATTCTGCAAGATGCGTTCGACCCGTTCCCGCACCATGAGGACGGTGATGGCTGGAATGCGGAGTACGACTGCCTTTGTGTGGTTTCGAGCAAAAATATCTGGATAGACCATGTTACTTTCCAAGACACAATTTCCGTTGGAAAAAATGCGTTTGCCCATGTGAAGCTTGGGGACAAGTCTGATGAGAAATATCAGACGACTGACGGTTTTCTTGACATAAAAGGAAGTTCAGCGGCAATAACGATTTCTTACTGCCATTTTTTGAACCATGACAAAACCTGCTTGTGGGGAGCGAGCGACAAGGAAAGGCTTTCTGAGACAAGAACCATAACGGCTCATCACAATTATTTCCATAATTGCGTGCAGAGACTTCCGATGGTACGCCTTGCGGATTTGCATTTGTATAACAATTATTATGATGTTGATAAAAAAAGCACGTTCCTGTCATCTTATGCGATTGGCGCAAGGTTTTCGGCGAACATCAATTCTGAGGGAAATTATTTTGGCAGCGGAATAAAATATTCTGTTCAGGGCGCGTCCAAGAATTATGGCTCATTTTATTCATCGGGCGATGTTGATAAGTCTTCCGGCGGAAAAAGAACTGACCAGTTCACTTCGGCAAAAAAGCCTTTGTTTGAAGTTCCTTATGAGTATTCTGTTGAAGAGGCAAAAAATCTGAATAAGGTTCTTCCTGCGCAAGTTGGTTCAGGAGTCCTTGAAGTTGAAAGATAAGGGAACTGAGATTCTCAAAATAATCGTTCCTTTTGGTCGATTTAATCTGCGGTAATATCAGGCGTGTTCGCAAACTCAAAGAGTTTCCGAACAGGTCTATTCGTATCGAATCTTGCCGCAGATTTTTTTGTCGAAAAAAAAGCATCTGCCAGAGCGGTGGTTTTAAATACTCAACCATCGTGCGGCAGATGCCTTTTCTATATCAGCCTGTCAGGACTTATTGTGCGCCTGCAGAAGAGCTATTGTCGCTCCATGTGTTCTTAATCTCAGGCTCACAGATGTTAATTTCTGTCTGCAAGTCAAAGAACTTTGCCTTTGTCATATCTGGAACAAAGTTGATTGCATCTCCAAGCTGAACAACAACTTCTGGTGCAACTTTTGCAACAATCGTCTTGTCCTTAACCTGAACGAATACATGTGTTTCGGCACCAAGAGGCTCTTTGTTCGTAACTTTGAGCTGCATATTGTTCTCAATAGCAGGTGAAGCCTGATACTGCAAGTCCTCTGGACGAACTCCGAAGTAAACTTCTTTTCCGACATAAGCCTTCAAGTGTTTCTGCTGTGCTTCTGTTGGAATAAGTGTGAATGTTCCTTCCTCAGCAACAACTTTTCCGTCTTTCTCAGCGATTCTGAGAGTGAAGATGTTCATTGGAGGTGTTCCGATGAATGTTGCAACGAATTTGTTGATTGGGTGATTGTAAAGATACAATGGCTCACCAATCTGCATGATTCTCTTGGCACACATAACTACGATTTTTGTACCCATTGTCATGGCCTCAACCTGGTCATGGGTAACATAAATCATCGTAGCCTGCTGTGTATGATGAAGGTTTGAAATCTCAGCGCGCATCGTTACGCGGAGTTTTGCGTCAAGGTTTGAAAGTGGCTCGTCGAACAAGAATACTTTAGGTTTGCGTACAATAGCGCGTCCTACAGCAACACGCTGTCTCTGACCGCCCGAAAGAGCCTTTGGTTTTCTGTCAAGATATGTTGTAAGGTCGAGCATACGAGCAGCCTCTTTTACGCGGCGCTCAATCTCAGCTTTGTCCATTTTGCGGATTTTAAGACCGAATGCCATATTGTCAAATACGGTCATGTGCGGGTAAAGAGCATAGTTCTGGAATACCATAGCGATGTTTCTGTCTTTCGGCGGAACATCGTTCATCAGCTCTCCGTCAATAAGAAGCTCACCAGCCGTGATGTCTTCAAGACCAGCAATCATACGGAGCGTTGTGGATTTTCCACAACCAGAAGGACCTACGAATACACAGAAATCGCGGTCATCAATCGTTACATTTGATTTTTCAACGGCAAGAACATTTCCATCGTAAATCTTTGTAATGCCTTTAAGTTCAACCTTTGCCATTTTGGCCTCCAAGGGATTATATTTATTTGCGGCTTGCCTTTATTAAGAAACAAACCTTTTATAATTGTAATCTACTTTTTATCAGAGCGCAAGGAAAATTCCTACCAAATTCAGAAAAAAACGATTTTTAACAGAGCGGTACTTGTACGCTATTTCCGCGTAATCGTCACTTTTCTTATTCCGTCGGCGTAAGAAGCAACCTGATACGGCTCAAAGTAAATGGTGACAGTTTTCTCAGAGATTGTGAAATTAGAGAAATTCTTCTCATAAGGACCGGTTCCTTCCATAACCATGCCGCTGTCAAGCCCTTGTGAAACAAGAAGTTTCCTTGCTTCGGCGGAAATTTCCTTGAGCGACATTCCTGTTGCGGCTGTCACTGAAATTTCTTTTTCTTTTGATGAATCGAAATTAAATGATTTTAATGTCTGGCTGTAGTGCGCGCCTCCCGTGTAGGACTCTGTTTTTAGAATTACGCTCCGCATACTCTTTGCCTTACCTACATCAAGAACCGTTAGCTCATACGAATATTTTCTGGGCGCAGGATTCCTTGGGTCTGTGAATTCTGTCTTGGCTTCGTCCTTGTACATTTTGTATTCTTTTTCTGCGAACGATTTTATGCCCGAATTCAGTTTTGATAAACTTTGGTCTAAGAACTGGGGGTAGCTCATCTTGCAATCGATGTACGGAAAACTTTCTTCCGTCGATACAATTTCGTAATCCTTGGTTTCTTCCTGTGGTTTTGTTGAAACGCACGATATTAGAAACATCAATATAATAGAAGAAAATAAAAGGCAGAATGTTCTTGAGATTTTCATAGAATGATTATATCACAGTTCCATGGATTTTTTAAGATGGCTAGCCGTTGTGCTTTGCAATCACAAAATCAATGTTGCCGATTTGCGTGTATTTGTAGGCTTTGAAATAATCGTCTCTGACAGCGTTTTTGAGAGGTTCTTCACGGAGCTTTCTGTAATTCATTTAGATATTATAGCACAAAAAAGCCCCTCAGCCAAACAACTGGCATAGGGGCTTTCTGTAGAAATCCTAGATGTGAGGAGTTAGTTTTTAAACTATGCTCTCTTCAAGTGGATAGCGAATCCGCCAACTTCTTTGTCCAAGTATACAACCTTGAGCGGAGAAGCGTTCTCTTTTCCCATCCATTTTGCAGTTTCCATAACAGGCTTGAATCCGTATGGCTCCAAGAATGCCAGAGCGCGCTCAACATTGTTGCAGACCATTGAGATATGACCGCAAGTTCCGCGACCGTTCTCTTTCATAATCTCAACCTGCTCTGAGGCGAAGATTGACGAGTTTCCGATTTTTGAGCAGAATCCGAAAAGCTCGAACTGTTTTGCAATCTGGAGAGCCTCTGCTTCGTTCTTTGCGTTGATTCCCATGTGGTCAATGTGGAAGTTGTGCATTGCTTTTACGGCATCTTTACAAATCTGTGTGATTTCGTCCCATTTGCAGCCTTCGATGAGTGGCTTTTTGACCATCCATGTTCCGCCCATGCAGAGGATGTTCTTGCGTTTTGCGTATTCAGAAACATTCTCAGTTGTAACGCCACCTGTTGGCATGAATGTACACTGTGGGAAAGGTCCGCCGAAGTCGTCGATGATTTTGTATCCGCCCTTGCGCTCTGCAGGGAAGAGCTTCAAGTGTGTAACGCCCTTGTTGATACAAGCTGTGATTTCTGATGGGTTTGAGATTCCAGGCATAGTCGGAATGTTGTTTTTGATGCACCAGTCAACGACATCAGGATTGTAGCCAGGTGATACGATGAATTTTGCACCTGCCTTGACAGCTTTTTCAGCCTGCTCAACATTGAGGACTGTACCAGCACCAACGAGCATGTCAGGCTCAGCCTTAATCATAGCTTCGATAGCCTCAGCAGCGCAAGCTGTGCGGAATGTTACCTCAGATGCAGGAAGACCGCCCTTTACGAGAGCGTGTGCCAAATCGGCTGCTTTTGATGCGTCTTCGATAGCGACAACAGGGATAATACCGATGTCACGGAATGTGTCATAAATGTCTTTTGCCATTTTAATAGCTCCTAAAAATAAATATGCTTACTAATACTATAAATGTTTTGTCTGCTTTTATCTATAATTTGCTGCGTGTTTTTTTATTAGACGTGTTCAGAAACATCAGTTTTCCGAACAGGTCTATTTAATGAGATAGACAAAATATCCGGCGTAAGCGCAAAGCATTATAATTCCGCCTGCGCGGTTCAAAGTTTTTTTCTTCGTAAGGACGACGCAAAGCAGAAGTAATACTGCCGTCAGAATGCACACAATACTGTCCGCGAAGAATCCGCCCTGATACGGAATATTTCTTATAGTTGCGGAAACGCCGCCGACGAAAAGCATGTTGAATATGTTAGAGCCTACGATGTTTCCGATTGCTATATCCGCGTTTTTCTTCAATGCGGCGGCTATACAAGTCGCAAGCTCCGGAAGGGATGTTCCGAAGGCAACAATCGTAAGACCGATTATTCGCTCTGAGATTCCGAAAAGGCGCGCGAGCTTTGTGGCAGAGTTTATAGTGTAGTTAGAGCCGAGTACTACGAGTGCCAGACCCACCAAAAGAAGGAAAATAAGTTTTATCCAAGATGTGTTTTTTCCGTCAGGGACTTCCTCTGCTTCCGCTTCGCCGCGCTTTACCATAACGAAAAGGTATGCTAGGTACGCCACGAACAGAATGAGGAGAATGATTCCGCATGAGCGCGAAAGAACGCCGTCTGGGGCAGAGAGTCCTTTGAGTACGCCGGTTCCAAGTCCGAGCAGCATGAAGATAACGGAGATTACGATTACGAACGGCATTTCGTAGCGCATTGTGCATTTCTGAACTGCAAGCGGTGTTATTATGGCTGTAATTCCGAGTATCACGAGAACATTCAGAATGTTCGAGCCGATTATGTTTCCTACGGCAAGGTCTGCGCTTCCGTGCATCGTAGCCGTAAGCGAAATTGCGGTTTCGGGCGCGCTCGTTCCCATCGCCACGATTGTAAGCCCGATTATCAGCTGCGGAACTCCGAGCTTGTCCGCAATTCCTGCGGCTCCTTCAACGAACCAGTCAGCTCCCTTGACGAGCAGGATGAAGCCGAATACCAAAAGACCAAGAATGTCCAGAATCTGTGCGTCCATAAACGCCTCCTTGTTAAGTGACCGCCCTCGGGAGCTGAGTTTTCTGGGCTGCCCATAAAAAAAGACCTTTTGCCGATGTGACGCGCACATTTTTCGGCAAAAGGTCTTGTTATCCGAAAATCGAACGCCCGAAACCAGTCTTGCGACGGGTATGTTGATTCCGAGCCGTAACTACTCCCCTTTTGTTTATAAGTTCTAGTAAAGCAGATTTTGTTTTTTTTTTTTAGTTATAGAATTAAGGCAAAAAAAAACGGGCTTTTCTTGAAGTACGCTGTTTTTCTTCGCTAGCTTCAATCTGAAAAAGCCCGTTTCTTTTTTTCAGCCATATTTTGATTATGCGTCAAGACTGAAAATCATACCGACTTGCGGAGCTACTCCTGCAAGTCCGTAACCAGTTGCCTGAGCTGTCTGAATTGTAGTCTGTAGTTTTGTTTGGAAATGCTCTATCAGAACATCAAGCTGCTTGTCAGTGAACTCCCCGTCTTTTACATTGACCTTAGGGTTCGCTTTCATTGTGTGAAGCTGGTCGATGAGCGAGTTCAGAATGCGAACTTTGCTCACAGGCAGTCCCTGCTGGTTCGGTCTGGCAGCTACGCCCGAAACATGGTCAAACTGCGAGTAAATCACCATCGCAGGCTTCACAGGAACATACAGCTTGCTTGTCCCTGAGACAACGTTATTATACGTATAAGAGTTTATCCCAAGCGAATTTATCATAGCTCATAACCCCCTTTTATAAGATTCATATTTCTACCCACCTGTTTTTATTCTCGGCTGACCGCCCGAAAGTATTAGGTTTTTGTTGCAAATTTTATATATTTAATGAAAGAATTTTTTTTGTGTGATTAATGAAATCTCCAAAAACTTTAATTTTTAGATATTAATTATCAATTTAATAGACATAATCGAAAAAAAAGACTACATTTTATGTTATGAAACTTTATTCGCGTCTTCAAATGATAAAAAATACTATTATCGGTGTTGTTTTGGGGCTATGTCTGGCGGCTGCTGGATTTGCGGTTTATTCTATCTCAAAAAAATCCGGTTCTGAGAAGGCTGAGCGTCTGCCGGAGGTGTCAGCCGTACAGGAGCAGGAGAAGACTGCGGAACCTGAGAAAAATGCGGGGGAGCCTGTCACTGCCGACTCAAAACGGATTGCCGCGCTTGAGGCAAAATATGACTCCCTTCTATCTAAGACAATGGAAATTGCAAACTCAAATGCCTCGTATACTCAGGACGAGCTGCAGAATATTGCGGTCTACGAAAAATGCAACGAGGCCGTAGTGAACATAACGACGCAGGAAATGGGCTACAACTGGTTCTTTGAGCCTGTCGTACAAGACGGCGGCTCTGGCTCGGGGTCTATCATAGACAAGCGCGGCTATGTCGTAACTAATGTTCATGTCATTTCAAAGGCGAACAAGATAAATATTTCACTTGCCAACGGAAATACATACGAAGGTGTTGTTGTAGGAAAAGATATTGAGAGCGACATCGCGGTTTTAAAATTTGATCCGCCGGCTGATGTCGCGCTTAAAACAATTGACTTCGGAAACAGCGAGAATCTAAAAGTAGGACAAAAAGTTCTTGCAATCGGAAACCCTTTTGCCTTGGAGCGTACAATTACCACAGGAATCATTTCCGGGCTTGGCCGCCCTATTCAGGAGAGCGCGAATGTCATCATAAGGAATATGATTCAGACCGACGCTGCCATAAATCCTGGAAATTCTGGAGGACCTCTTCTTGATTCGACAGGTAAGATGATTGGAATAAACACGATGATAATATCGAATTCCGGAAGCTCCGCAGGGCTGGGGTTCGCAGTTCCTGTGAGCACCGCCCGCCGCGTTGTGAGCGATCTTATCCAGTACGGGAAAGTGCGGCGCGGAAAGCTCGGAATAAAGCCTGTTCAGATGACGGCTGACATAGCGAATTACATCAATACAACTGGTCAGAATGCGGGACTTTCAAAAGTTGCCATTTCATCTGGCATTATCATAAGCGAAATTTCAGCTGGTTCTGGTGCAGAAAAAGCTGGTCTTGTCGCAGGTCCGCTCAGTGTGCGCTCACGGTATGGCTTCAATACGGTCACTTTCAATATTGGCGGTGATATAATCACTGGAATTGACAACATCACGGTTTCTTCTTATGCGGATTATATGAGCGCGCTTGAGTCCAAGCGTCCCGGAGACACGGTTACTGTTACTGTTTACAGGAACGGTGAGTATAAAAAGATAAAAGTTACTCTTGACGGCTCTTCTTCCAGCACTTTGTAGTCATGGTGTCGTATCGTTGAGAAAAATCCTATTCTTTTTTCTGCTTGTTTGTGTCCGCTTTTTTTCCGCTGCCAGCACGGTTCAAATACCTGTTTCGGGGCTTGAAACTGCTGGCGGGGAAATGACTCTCATCGATTTTGAGTGGAGCGATGACTGGTTTTTCTCAAAACCTGCAACTGAATATAATCACAATCTTGCGCGTATTGCATGTGTGTTTTCTGAGAACGCTTACTGCGACTATTTTCTTGAGCGTCCCCACGATTCTCTCACGCTTTCCTACAAGGCGGTAGGCGCAGATATTTCCTCACTTGAATACCATTATGATGTGGATTATTCTGCCCCAATCATGGGGAACAATCAGGCTGCGTTCAGTTTTGCCACAAAAACCGTGAGAAATTCATCGGAAGAAAGGACTCTTGTGTTCGTTATTATACGCGGAACTCCTCTGAACGCGAACGAATGGATTTCTAATATCAATGTGAGCGACACAACAAAAACTGCGGAAGCGTTCCATGAGGGCTTTTTCAAATCTGCGCAGCAAATCCACAATGCCCTTGTTTACTATCTTCTCAAGCGCGCCGTAGACCCTGACTCCTGTTGTTTTCTTATTGCGGGGCACAGCCGGGGGGCGGCTCTTGCAAACCTTGTCGGCGCGCTTCTTGCCAACGAGGGGCTTTTCAGTGCTGAACGGATATATGACTACACTTTTGCGGCTCCGAATGTTTCTTCCTCAGAAAAAACATCAGACCACAAGTACGATTTCATCTGGAACATAGTCAACGCCGAGGACATAGTTCCCAGTGTTCCTCCGTGCAGGGGAGAAAACTGGAAGTATAAAAAGTACGGGCATGTTCTGACTACGGTGAATTTCTGGAACATGGATGAAAATACATATATCAATGATTATCTTCCGCGCGTGAACGAATATTACAACAAATTCCTTAAGCGTGATTTTTATCCGTTCAAGCTCGGAACATATCTTGCGTCCATGATTGCGCGTCTTTTGACCGGAATGTGCAAGGAGGTCGGCTCGTACTATGACTCAGGCTTAAAATTGCGCGAGAAAGCGGAGGGGCTTTTTTGGAAAGTTTTCCCCGAGAATGCGGAGGAATCCATTCCGCTTGAAGACGATGCGCCTGGAAAGAAAAAAGGCACGAAGCGGCTCGTTGAGAAAATACAGGCAAGCCTGAACAAAAGCACGAACGGACTTCTTGATTATGCCTCCAACGCATTTGTCGATATGCATGCGTGCGAGGCGTATCTTTCATGGCTTTTGGTGCTTGACGAGAACGAGCTTTATTCTGATGTGGGAAGCAGCGCAGTTATAATAGAAAAAAGCTACGAATGTGCAGTGCTTAACTCTCATGGCGAGGTTATGGCAAGAATTATCGACGGAATATTGCAGATGAAGAGTGTAAAAGCTCCTATAGGCGCCTCAATTGCTTTCGGAAAAACAGTCATATATTTTCCGTCCAATGCTGATTTTACCGTTATCATTTACAAGGACAGCATAGTTCCGTCAATAATACCAACTACAATCGAGCATTATGATTCTGCTGGCTATCTGATTGAGTCGTGCGAGACCAAGCGGCTTTATCCGTCACGATTTGTCGCCTATAAGTTTCATGCAGGATTCGTTACTTTGCGCGAAGATAAAATTTCTGCTGAAAAAATCTACGGATTGGAGCTTTTTGAGCTTGTGCGTGCCGGAAAGCTCAAGCAGGCGCAGCGTTTCAGGGTGCAGCCTGAATTCAGCGTTGATGTTAACAACGGAATCTTCGGCGGTTTCCATTTAGGGTGCAGAAACATTTTTGGAACGATTCTTGTCGGAAAAGCCTTGACAAAGTTCGATGACGGAATCTTCGTTGCACTGGGGATAGGGCGTGAGTCCAATTTTTACGGACATATCATGCTGAACACGGAGTTTTTCTCCAAGTATGTTTACTCTACTGCCAGCAAGGTTGGAAAATCAGCTTATGTTCCCGCGCTTCGGTTCGCTTTTCTCGTAAAACCGTTCAGAAGGCTTGAGTTTTTTTCCGCTGTAACTTTTGATGCCCATATTCAAGGATTTAACGACGGAGCGTTTTCTTCTAATGTTCAGAGCAGTTTCTGGGGTACATGGCGTTGGAACGATGATTTTGAGCTTGTGCCGGCATTAAGTTTCGGGGTGAAGTTTTGATTTTTTTGATAATTCATAAAGATTGCGCTTTTTTGAATATTCCTATTAGACCTGTTCGGAAAACTGAAGTTTCCGAACAACTCTATTGTAAATTTTAGTTATAATTTACAGAATTCTGTGGAAAAAATATGAAATGAGAATTAAAATGAGATAGTGAATTCGTCTGAAAATATAATTTTCATGGTGAATATTGATTTACGGAGTAATTAAACTTATTTCAAAGACAAGGTGGAATATGGAACAGGAAGTTGTTACGACTAAAAGACAAAATCCGGATGATGCTGCAAAAGATTTGATTTCACAATTGAAAAATCCGTTGGATTCTTATAAGGCTGTGATTTTTATGGCCGCAATAAATTATGATTTTGAGGCCCTTTCGATTGCAATAAAAAATGAATTTCCACGGGCTGAGGTCATAGGCGCAAGTACGGCTGGCGAAATAAACATGAACGGATTTTTGAATGATTCCGTCGTACTTACGACGCTTTCGGACAACTCCACAAAAGTAAGCGGAGTTCTTATTGAAAACGGAAGCAAGTACCCAATCGGAAACAAGGGCGATATTGAGAAAGCTCTGTCAAAAGCAGGGATTGCAGTGGGAGATTCAAATTCTCACAGGAATGCGTTCGCAATTACTTTCATAAACGGTGTTTACAATGCCGAGGAAACAATTCTTACTACATTCTATTCAATTATAAAGAATGATAATTTCCCGCTTGCTGGCGGAACGGCAGGATTCACTGGAAATACGCCAAAGACATTCGTGAGCTACAACGGAAAAACGACTCAGGACGGAGCTGTTATGCTTTATGTCAAAACTCAGTGTAAATTCGATATTCGTCAGGAAGATATTTTCAATCCGGTCGGAAAGCAAGTTTTTGTTACCGAAGCTGATCCTGTCAACAGGATTGTTTCAAAATTCAACGGCCGCCCGGCAAAAACTGTGTATGCGGAAATGCTTGGCGTAAGCGAGAGTCAGGCTGAGGGAATGACTTTCGAGAATCCTTTCGGAAAGCACCTGAACGGCTCCGTTCATATCGCAGCTCTTGCAGGATTTACGCCTGACCGCAAGATTTCGCTTTTTGCGCGCGTTGTTCCGAATTCAACACTTGAAATTATGAAAATTGGCGATCCTCTCAAAAAAGCCGATGATACATGCAACGGAATTAAATCCGTCATAGCAAATCCGCGCTTTACGCTGATGATGACTTGCATTACGCGTACAATGGCTTTCGATCGTATGCGCATTGCGGACAAAATCATTGAGAAATACCGGGGAACATTCCCTACTTTCTGCGGATTCTCCTGCTACGGGGAGCAGATTGGTCGTATGCACTGCAACCAGACGCTGGTTACTGTCGTCATTGGAAACTAATGAGTTTTACGGGAGATTCAATCTATTATGGAAAATATTGACCTATTAAAATGCGGAATAAATCTTGTTGAGTCCTTGACGGAATATCTTCAGAAAGATGCAATTGGTGCGGATTTCTTTATGCACTATCTTACTTCAAGAAACGAGCAGTCGAAAGTTTCTCTTGAGCAAGAGATGGCAATTGAAACGCTTCTTATGAAGACCGCCGATATGGAAGGCGAAACAAAGCATATTTCTGAGAACGCAAAGGAAAACTCAAACAGGCTTGCAATGATTTCTCAGGCAATAGCCGAGCTAAAAAAATCTGTTCTGGCAATCGAGCTTGAGCAGAAAAAATATGTTGAGGAATTCAAGAGCCTTATTACGCAGACGGCTACGATTACAGCCCAAATCAACGATATTCAGAATATTTCTGCTCAGACGAACCTTCTTTCATTCAACGCGTCTATTGAGGCTGCCCGCGCCGGAAACGCCGGAAAGGGATTCCGCGTCATTGCGAACGAGGTCAAGAAACTGTCCAATGACACGAGCAAAACTTCGGAAGAAATCAAGAAGAATGTTAACAACCTTGTTGCGTCAATCAGCAACATGGAAAAAAAGACGCTCAAGAATTCAAACGCGCTTACTGATTTGGCAAATGAAACGAACCAGACGCTTGAAAGCTTCGATTCCGTTCGTGACATAAATTCAAGGAACAATGAGAATGTTGAGAACATCACAAACTTCATAAACACTACTTTCGATGGTCTTAACACTGTCATAAATGCTATCAAGAAGACGGAGGATGAGAGCAATAAGACGCTTGAGCTTTTTGCGAAGTGCGCTTCTGACAACGAGATGCTTTTCAATGACTTCTATTCGTTCGCCTTCCAGATAAAGGCTATCCTGAAAGAAATGAACAAATAAGGTCGGTTTGTTTTTCTAAACTCTCGGATTTGAAGTAAAAGTCCCCCTAGCTGGGGCGATTTTGCGGCTAGTGATTCTGCCTGTAGACAGGTAGAATCACAGCTACCGTATCTTTCCGAAAATTAAGGACAACTCTATTCTACGCTGTAGCTCCACAGTCCAAAGTAGCTGTTCGAGTCTTTTGATGCGAATATCGTAACTGAATCCGAATTTTCAATCGTAGATTCGAATTCAAAAAATCCTGTTGAGGAATTTTTCTCCATTTTTAACAGATTCCCTGAGATTTTTACTGCGAATTTATCGTAATCGGAGCTTTTCACTGAAAATTTTATCTTGCTTCCTTTTTTTATTGAACCTGAGAGCGGCGCGACGGGACTTGTGTTCGTGGACAACGAATAAGACAGGTGGGCGAGCGGGTAGCGGGCTTTTTTTGCGCCGAATCCGCGGTACTGTTCTTCTGCTTCAAGCTCAAAAGTGATTACAGGCTCAAAGTCAGTTCCGTCGGTGTCGAAAAAAGAAAAAATCTTTTTGAGCGCATCGTTTCGTTCATTATCCAAAGAATCATCGTTCAGATAATACCTGTTGTTTTCATCTACTTTGAAATAGGACGAAAAGAAAAAATCGTGCTCTTTCTGAGTGATTTTTTTATCAGAAAGAAGTTTTTTTACTTCCGAAACTGTTTCTTTTTCAAATTCTTCGGCGGAGAACACTTTTGAAATTGCAGAAACGCCTTTTTTCTTGGCAAAAAGAATGCCCTTGTATTTTTCGCTGTCTGGCACATCGTATTCGGCACAGACTTTTTCGTTCGACCTTGTTATCCATGTTGCGCAAGGAACATACGAACCATCTTTTTTGGACTCTATCTCAGCCATCAAAATAATGTCGCGGTCTGTCAGAGAAAAATCGAATTTTACGGAAGATGATATTTTGTTTTTGTAGTCAGGGGATTTTTCGGTAAGGCGCAGCCCCAGCTCAAAAAATCGTGCCGGAACGAAAGGTTCTTTTACAAACTGCTCTCTTGTGCGTATTTGTGTTTTTTCTAAAAATTGATATTCGTCTTTTTCAGGAAGGTGCGAGTAGATAAAATATTCGGGCGCAAGAAAGAACCATTCGCTTGAATATGATTTTATCCATGTCTTAAAATCAACGCGCCCGGCATCCCATGTAACATCAACGAGCTTCCAGACTCCTCCTGCTTTCACCGCGTTCCAGTCATGGTCAGTCTTGCTCATAAGTGCGCCAAGATAGCCGAATCCTTTTGAATATCCGTGGATTACGACTGATTCGATTCCGGCCGCTTTGCACATTTCGTAAAACAGAGCTGAATATCCTTGGGAGAGGGCTGACTTGTTTTTTAGGACGGACACAAAATCCTGCTTTTTTGTTTGTCCTGAGAAGTACATTTTCGTGTCGAACGAAATATTGTCGCAAATCCAGTCGTGAAGAACTTTCACTTTTTCTTCATCGTCCGTGATTCCTGAAATCAGGGTGGAAACAAGTAAGCTCAGTTTTTCTTTTGGTCTTTTCATAACAGCCTGCGTTATGCTGTCCGGAATATCCCTTGCTTTTGGACTCAGGGACTTTTCTTTCCATGCGAAAATCTGGAGCGGAAAGAGAAAAATCAGTGCAAAAAGAATTCGTTTTTTCATGTCGCTGCCTTTTAGTTTTGGGTCAGGCTGCTTATGCAACCTGACCCAAAAATCAGTTGTTTTTTTGCGAATCTAGATGAGTTTTTTTGCGATTTCTTCTATAAATTCCCAGCTGTTTAGGACTTTTGAGGCTTTTGGTTCTGCAAGTCGCGCAAGGTCGCCTGTCATCACTCCGCTTTCGATTACATCGAGAGTGGCTTTCTCAAGTTTTTTTGCAAAGTCGCCAAGCTCTGGAGTTCCGTCGATTTCGGCTCTTTTTGCGAGCGCGCCAGTCCATGCAAAAATGAGGGCGACCGGGTTCGTGCTTGTCTTTTCTCCCTTCTGGTAGCGGTAGTAGTGCTTTTGAACAGTTCCGTGGCTTGCCTCGTACTCAAACTCGCCGTTCGGTGACACAAGAATTGATGTCATCATTGCAAGGCTTCCGCACGCTGAGGCAATCATGTCGCTCATAACATCGCCGTCGTAGTTCTTGCAGGCCCAGAGGAATCCGCCTTCACTTTTCATTACGCGAGCAACTGCGTCATCAATCAGAGTGTAGAAATATTCGATTCCTGCTTTTTCAAATTTATCCTTGTACTCATTGTCGAAAATTTTCTGGAAAATTGCTTTGAAATTTCCGTCGTAAGTCTTTGATATTGTGTCTTTAGTTCCAAGCCAGACGCTGATTTTCTGGTCGAGTGCGTATGAAAAACAGCAGCGGGCAAAACTCTCAATCGAAGAGTCCATGTTGTGGATTCCCTGAAGAATTCCAGGTCCTTTCATTTCCTGAATCGTCTTTCTGATTACAGTCCCGTCGGCTCCGGTAAATACAAGCTCCGCTTTTCCAGGCTGGTCTGTCTTAATCTCGCAGTTTTTGTAAACATCACCGTATGCATGGCGGCCAAGAACGATTGGCTTTTTCCAGCTAGTTACGCAGCACTGGATGTTTTTTACGAAAATCGGAGCGCGGAAAACAGTTCCGTCAAGCTCTTCGCGGATAATTCCGTTGGGGCTTCGCGTAAGCTGCTTCAAGTCATATTCTTTTACGCGGGCCGCGTTCGATGTGATTGTGGCACATTTTACGCCAACCTTGAGCCTTTTGATTGCAGCGGCAGATTCATAAGTTACCTTGTCATCAGTGTTGTCACGATTTTTCAGTCCCAAATCATAGTATTCGGTCTTAAGGTCAATGAACGGCTCAAGGAGCTTTTCCTTGATTACAGCCCAAAGCACACGGGTCATCTCATCGCCGTCAAGCTCGGCGATTGCGTTTTTCATCTGAATTTTTGCCATAGTAATCTCCAAACTAAGAGTTTTTAATTTACGGGCAGTTCTAAAAAACAAGTTTTGAGCTTGCCCGATTGCTGCGACAAGGCACAGCAACAATTTTATAAGAAATTATAACGAGAATGAACTAATTGCTCCACATGTCAAAATCTGTGGCAGAAA
>JAEEGL016262474.1_pt1 | contig 15369 bp, 15 predicted proteins | sample 9134231 | NCBI WGS metagenome assembly JAEEGL01 (sample SAMN16246548, study PRJNA631951) | gut metagenome | biome: gut microbiome; feature: rumen; material: fiber-attached | host: Bos | place: Iran: Karaj | collected 2018-10 | reverse complement strand
AAGCATTCACCCTTCCTCTGCATAGAGCCCTGGAACGGGCTGCCGGCAGGGGTGGACGAGACCAGGGAGGCCTCCAGCAAGAAGTACGCTAAGACCCTGGCCCCCGGCGAATCCTATACCGTCGGATACAGCATAGAGATAATATAGGGCATGCATTACGACCTTTGCAACATGAGGACGGTAAGGGAGCTGATGGATAAGTATTCCGTCAGCACCAAGAAGTCCTTCGGACAGAATTTCCTCGTGAACCCGGCCGTTCCCCAGAGGATCGCCCGGGCGGCCGCATCCATGGCAGGAAGTCCCTCGGGTGTCATCGAGATAGGTCCCGGCGCGGGAGCTCTCACCCAGTGCCTGGCGGAGGAGTTTGACAGGGTGGTGGCGGTGGAGCTCGACAGAGGGCTCATCCCGCTGCTCGGCGAGGCCTTAGGGGAGTATGACAACGTTTCCGTGGCGGAGGGGGATTTTCTCGCAACGGATCTGCCCGCCTTCATTGAAGAGCATTTTTCCGATATAACCGGGGCCGGAGGGACCGTGGGCATCTGCGCCAACCTTCCGTATTACATCACGTCCCCGGTCATAATGAAGATAATGGAGTCCTTCGACCCTTCGAAGCCAATGCCCCTCGCCTTCATGACATTCATGGTCCAGACCGAGGTGGCGAGAAGGCTGGCCGCCCAGGCGGGCTCGGCCGATTACGGCTCCATAACAGCGTCCATAGCCCTGAGAGCGGACGTCTCGAAACTGTTCGACGTCTCTCCCGGCAATTTTCTGCCGCCGCCGAAAGTCACCTCGTCCGTCGTGATGATGGTGCCTCACAAGGGGATCACCGGATTTCCCGAAACTCCGGCCGATGAAGTGGAAATCAGAAGATTTGACAGCAAAGTTAAGAATCTGATCGCTCTTGCCTTCGGTATGAGAAGGAAGACTCTTGTAAACGCGCTCTCGGCGGCCTACGGCAAGGCCGAAGTGGCGGAAGCTCTCGGAAAATGCGGCCTCAGAGCCGACATACGCGGGGAGAAACTGTCCGCCGCCGACTTCTGCAGACTGGCTTCATATCTATAGAGAAGAGAAAAACCTCGGTTCCCGGGATCCGGGGTTTTCTGTTAGGAGGTGCTTTTGTGAAACAGAAATATCTTGAGTGCGGCAGGGCCGTGAGCACCCACGGGATAAGGGGGACCCTCAGGCTAGAGTCGTACTGCGACACGCCCGAGACCCTGGCGAAGCTGCGCACTCTGTACATGAAGGACAAGGCGGGAGGCTACGCCCCCGTGAGGGTAAGGGCCGCGTCGGTCCAGAAGAACATGGTCCTCATGTCCTTCCACGGGATAGACACCGTGGAGCAGGCCATACCCTTCAAGGGCACCGTGTTTTACTGCGACAGGGACGACATCCGCCTGAAGGACGGCGGGGTCTTCGTGGCGGACATAATCGGGCTCGACGTAATAGACCAGGCCACCGGGGAGAAGACCGGGGTGCTCGAGGACGTCATATCCCCGGCGGGCCGGGAGATATACGTGGTGAGGGATGTGAAGGGCGGATCCTTCATGATCCCCGTGGTGGACGAGTTCGTGAAAAGGATAGTCGACGAAGGCGAAGGCGCCGGAATATACGTGAAGCTGATCGAAGGGATGAGGGACACGGTATGAGGATAGACATCATGACCCTGTTCCCGGAATTCGTGGACTATATCCTTTCCGAGAGCATAATCGGAAGGGCCAGGAAGGCCGGGAAGCTGGATATACGGACATATAACATAAGGGACTATTCCCAGGACAAGCACAGGCGGGTGGACGACACCCCCTACGGCGGAGGCAAGGGCATGCTGATGGCCGCTCCCCCGATCTACAGGTGCTACGAGGCCATAAGGGACAGCTGCCTGTCCGAGGATGCCGGAGAAGAGCCGCCGGAGGAGACAGGCGCCGAGCCCTACGTCATATACATGTCCCCCGCCGGTAAGGTGTTCACCCAGGAGGACGCGAAGAGGCTCTCCAAAAAAAAGGAGATCGCCATACTCTGCGGGCACTACGAGGGCGTGGACCAGAGGCTCATAGACGAGATCGTGGACGAGGAGATATCCATAGGCGATTTCGTGCTGACGGGCGGGGAGATCCCCGCGTGCATCGTGGCTGACGCCGTGGGACGGCTCTGCGAAGGGGTCCTGTCGGAGCCCGAGTGCTATGAGAAGGAGAGCTTCGAGGACGGGCTCCTGGAATATCCCCAGTATACCAGGCCTCCGGTCTGGATGGGAAGGGAAGTGCCGGAGGTCCTCATAAGCGGGCACCACGCGAACATAGAGAAGTGGCGGACGGAAGCAGCCCTTGAGAAGACCAGGGAGAAACGGCCCGATCTTCTGGAAGCGGACGGGGAGGAAGAACAGTGAATCCCCGGGAAAACTGTCAGAAGGAGCTTCAGCAGCTCATGTCGGGCGCCCGGAAGGCATTGCAGCACTATTCCATGATAGAGGAGGGCGACCGGATAGCGGTTGGCGTCTCCGGGGGAAAGGATTCCCTGGCACTGATGTGCACCCTCGCTGAGATGCGGAAGTTCTACCCGGCAAAGTATGAGCTGAAGGCGGTATCGGTGAACGTTGGTTTCCCGGAGCCGGTATCCTTTGACGGGGTCCGCAGGCTGGCGGAGAGCCTTGACGTGGAATACAGCGTGGTGGATACGGAGATATACTCCATAGTGTTCGAGGAGAAGAAGGAGAAGCAGCCCTGCTCCCTGTGCGCCATGCTGAGAAGGGGAGCCCTGAACAGTGAGGCAAAAAGGCTCGGATGCAACAGGATCGCCCTGGGGCATCACATGGAGGACGCCGCACAGACCGTCATCATGAAGCTGATTTTCGAAGGGGTCTTCGGGTGCTTCTGCCCCGTGACCGAATACCCGGACACCGGGATCTCGGTGATAAGGCCCTTCATATACACCCGTGAGAAAAGCATCCGGGAGTTCGCGAGAAAGGCCGCGCTTCCGGTGGTGGAGAGCACATGTCCGGAAAACGGCAGGACGGAAAGAGCCGCGGCCGGGGACTTCCTCCGGGAGAAGGAAAGGGAGTCGAGGGGCGTGTGCAAGAGGATCATCGGGGCCCTCGAGAAGGCCGGCACGGACGGCTGGCACGTATAGGACAGAAATATATATATTATTTGGAAAATATATATTATAAACCTGGTTTAAGAATAAATTCCGGGGAACTTAACCGGAACACATACGTCATAAACAGAGAAAAACAACTTATAGTACGAAGAATCGAACCTGATATGGATAAAACGGCCGACAGAGGCGAACTGAGGCGCAGCAGACGCGCCCGGAAAGCCGAAGACAGAAAACTGATGAAAAGATCAAAACGGGAACGCCGGGAGGTCCTGAACACCATAGTGTTCATGCTCCCGTCGCTTCTTGGCGTTTTGGTCTTCTTTGTGCTGCCTTTCCTCGTGGTCATCGTCTACGCCTTCGTCAGCGACAATACCAATTACGATTTCGTCGGGTTCGAGAACTTCATATCGCTCTTCGGCAACAGCGCCTTCAGGCTGGCTCTGAAGAACACGGGCATATTCTCCCTGATCTCCGTGCCGCTGGTGGTGATCATACCTCTGATGCTGGCGGTGCTGCTGGAGTCCAACATACCGCTGAAGAGCACCTTCAGGACCATATTCCTGTCTCCCATGATCGTGCCTGCGGCATCGGTCATACTCATCTGGCAGGTGCTGTTCGACTACCACGGGGTGGTGAACGAGCTGGTGCAGAAATTCGGGGGCATGTCGGTGGAATGGTTCAAGAGCGACTACGGCATCATCATCGTGGTGCTGCTGTTCCTCTGGAAGAACATAGGATACAACATGATCATGTTCATGTCCGCCCTGTCAGCCATCCCCCGGGACATAGTGGAAGTGGCCATGCTGGACGGGTGCAGCAGCGTGAGGAGATTCTTCTCCATCAAGCTGAGATATCTGGCGTCCACCATATCATTCGTTACGATCATGTCCCTCATAAACTCCTTCAAGGTGTTCAGGGAGGTGTACCTGCTGACCGGCGACTATCCCTACGAGGCCATGTACACCCTGCAGCATTTCATGAACAACACCTTCGGACGCTATGACTACCAGAAACTGTCAAGCGCCGCCATAGTCCTTTCCCTCATAATGATCGTGATAATCTCGGTGCTTCTGCTGGTTGACAGCAAGGTAGGAAAGGGGCTGGAAGAATGACAGGCGACATTACCCTCAACAGCTCCCTTTTCCCGGAAAGACCGAAGAGAAGGAAAAGGATAAAGATCAGGCGGATCATCTTCCTGGTACTGGCGCTGCTGGTGCTCATCACCTTCGCGGCCCTGTTCCTGTTCCCCACGGTGTTCACGTTCACGAACTCATTCATGTCCACTACCGAGATTTCCGCCAACTACGGCAAGATATTCACCGGCCTGGGGCTTTCAGGCGACGGCGGGCATACCTTCATCGGGGAGAAGGTGAACCTTCAGCTGATACCCCTCAGGGTCTCGTTCTCACAGTACGAGACGGTGCTCTTCAAATCCCCGCAGTATCTCGTGAAGTTCTGGAACTCGGTGATCTACGTGGTGCCCATCGTGGTGTTCCAGCTGGCCGTGGCGTCAGGCGCCGCCTACGCCTTCGCCAGGATGGAGACCAAGTTCAGGGCGGTCGTATTCTTCGCGTACATAGTCCTGATGCTGATGCCGTACCAGGTGACCCTGGTGCCGAACTACATCATACTTGACAAGCTTTCCCTCATAGACACAAGGTGGGCCATCATCCTGCCCGGCATATTCTCCCCCTTCGCGGTATTCATACTTACCAAGTTCATGAGGAGGATACCGAAGGCGGTGGTGGAGGCGGCCAAGCTGGACGGGGCGGGTGAATGGACCATATTCTGGAGGATATTCCTTCCCCTGTGCAAGGGAGTCCTGTACTCGGTGGCGATTCTGGTGTTCATCGACTACTGGAACATGGTGGAGCAGCCCCTGGTGCTGCTGACGAACACGGAGCTTTACCCGCTCTCGGTGTTCCTATCGAAAATAAACGAGGGCGACACGGGAATCGCGTTCGCCACGGCTACCATATACATGATACCTCCTGTGCTGCTGTTCCTGTACAGTGAGGATTACCTGATAGAAGGAATTGCCTATTCCGCATCGGTGAAAGGGTGACAAAGATGGAAAAAGAGAAAAAGAAATCAAGCCGGAAGGACATTATAAAGAACATCGCGATCATATTCCTCATCGCGCTGCTCATACTGACGTTCTTCTCGAACACGATCCTGAAGGCCTCTCTGCCAGAGGTGTCGGCCCAGTATCCGAAGTACACATCCCTTTCATCCTCCGTGAAGGTGTCGGGGACGATCAGGTCCCGGGACACGGTGGACGTGGTCTACGAGAACGTGAAGGACGCGGACATGGTGCAGACCAGGAAGGTCCTTTCCGTGTACGTCAGGGAGGGCGACATGGTCAGCGAGGGACAGGTGATCATGACTATATCCCAGGAGTTCAGCGACGAACTGAAGGCGGCCATAGAACAGTACAACTCCCTTAAGAACCAGTATGATCTGGCGGTGCTGGACGACAACATCGACAGCATGAGGGACAGCCAGAGCCTGGAGAGCGCGAGAAAAGAGATAGAGAACGCGAAGGACAGCCTCCAGAGGATGAGGGAGACCTACCAGGCGGCGCTCCAGGGACAGGATACGGGAGCGGTGCTGGAGGCCCAGCTGGAAAAACTCCAGAGCGACCTTGAAAAACTGAACGAAGAAATAAATGAAGTGTCCGCGGACATATCGGAACTGGAGTCCTCGGTGTCTCAGGCAAAAATGCTGCTTAAGGAGTCCGGAGTGAGCTCGGAGGAGCTCACGACAAGACTGCAGGACGCCCAGTGGAGCTACATACTCGCCGAGGAGGACTACAACACCCAGAAGAACGCATCCGACAGCCTGGAGGCACAGATCTCGGAACTGCAGGAGCAGATCTCCGACATGACCGAGGCCTACGGCATCACACAGGTGATAGCCTCACTAAATACCGAGATCGAGTCCCTGAAGGAACAGGCGGCCGAGCTCAGGTTCCAGATCTACAATGCGGAGGAATACGACGAAAACCTGGTGAAGCAGCTTGACGATATCTACGATCAGCTGTCTGACAAGAGGAGCGACCTTGAGGAGCAGTACATCAAGCTCGATATCATAGGCATGGAGACCGTGGACGAGCTGACGCTGTACGCATTCAACAGGCAGCTCAGCGAGATGCAGAAGGATCTCGACAAGAAGAGGGCGCCTCTCAGCGAGGCCCAGGAGAAATACAGCACCGCAAAAGCGGAGTACGACAATCTCACGAAGATTTACGAGGACGTGGAGACCCTGCCCGAGAGCGAGGCTAAGCTCGAGACCCTGAAAAGCAGGCTGCAGCAGCTGCAGGCGGACCAGAAGGCTCTCAACAAGGAGATAACCGAGACCTCGAGAAAGATCGACAGCAACGTGTCGCAGGATCCCGAGACCCTGGCCGAATCCATAAAGAGCCAGGAGGACAGCATAAGGTCCCTTGAGACCCAGTACCAGATCACCGTGGCTCAGCTTGGCAGATCCAACGAGAGCACGAAGCGGGAGAGGGAAGAGCAGAGAAAGCAGATGGACGAGCTCCAGGCGAAGATCCAGAGCTACGAGAACGCCCCCTCCACCACCGATGTCGTGGCTCCCACGGCCGGACGGATAGTCTCGCTTTACAATACGGTGGGAAGCCGTGTCTCATCGGGCAACACCGTGGCCACTCTCGACATAACCGACAAGGGATACACCTGCGAGGTGACACTGTCGGCAGAGGAGGCGAGAAAGGTCCAGGTGGGATCCCCGGTGACGGTGCTCAATTCCTGGTGGTACTCGAACATCGAGGCCCAGGTCACTAACATCCGCTCGGATCCCCAGACCCAGGGCAAGCAGAGGATCATCACCCTGAGCGTCACCGGCGACGTGTATGACGGAATGAGCGTCAACTTCCAGATAGGCGACAGTTCCCAGTATTATTCCTGCGTGCTTCCCAATTCAGCCATCAGGGAGGACAACGACGGCAAGTACGTGCTGGTGGTGGAATCGAAGAACACGCCTCTCGGGACCAGATACAACGCGAGAAGGATCACGGTCCAGGTGGTGGCGTCAGACGACACCCAGTCGGCCGTTTCCGGACTTGAGGGCGGGGAGTTCGTCATAACGAACGCCACATCCCCCATAGCCGACAAGCAGCAGGTAAGACTTGCTGATGACAAATAGCCCCGGAGAACTGAGATGTTCAAAGATCTTGACAAAAAGAAACTCAGGATATCAGGCATCATATTCCTGATCTGCGTCGCGCTCCTTGCGGCGGTGCTCATAATGGAACTTGTCATATCCGGTTTCTCGAAGAAACTTGAGTTCATACACGCGGGCGACAGATGGTCCTCGGACTCCCAGCGGTACGCGGCCGTGGACCTCTATTCCGAAGAAGGCGCCATGGAACGGCAGACCGTGGAGAACTGGGTCCATTCCATCGACGAGGAACTGATCGAAGCGTCCGTGACTCCCAATGAGAACGCCAGGTCCTGGACCTGGTGCGCCTCGGGAACGGCAAGCCTCAGGCTCCTGGGACCCAAGTCATCGGAGAGCGCCGTGGTCACCGTGACCGCGGGAGACTTCTTCGTCTTCCATCCCATGACGTTCACATACGGCACATCGTACCTCAACGATGATTCCAATCCCATGGGGATAGTCCTTGACAGGAACCTGGCCTGGAGGCTGTTCGGCTCGGAGAACGTGATAGGCATGACCCTGTCCGTGGGCGACTTCGACTACGTGGTCACCGGCATCGCCAGTCCCGAGAGCGACAGCGGGCCATACGGAAGGACCTACGGCACGGCGCCGAGGGCATACATGAGTTATGCGGGATTCTCAAAGGTCTCGTCGGTATCACTCACATGTTTCGAGACCGCCCTTCCGAACGCGGTGAAGGGATTCGCGAAGAACATATTCAAAGAGGCAGTTGCGTATGACGCGGCGAGAGCGGAATCCAGTGAGGTTAGCGACCGGTTCTCGATTTCGAACAGATGGAAGCTCGCAGGGGAACTAAAGGACTCCCTGATGCGTCAGAATAAGATAGAATACCCTTACTGGGAAAATGAGGCGAGGATCTACGACTACCACGCGGCGTCCATGACAGTGGCGCAGTTCGTGCTGCTGATCGCGGCGGCGGTGTGTCTGCTCGCGTCCCTCATAATTCTCGGTAAATCAGGACTGTCGCTCTGGAAGATTGTCCGGAGCGTCAGGAGAAAACACAGTATAAGAGGAAACATAGCGTGATGCTTTAACGGAGGAAAGACCGATGCGTTTCAGAAAGATAATGGCACTCATACTTGCTTGTGTATTCGTTGCGGGTGCCGTTGCAACCATGGCGGGGTGCAACACCAACAACGGCGGGGATGTCAAAAAGGACGAGCCGCCTAAATCAAAAAGGACCAACGTTTTCGGGGGCACGGAAGTCGAGATCCCTGAAGACATGGGATACGTCCAGAATTTTTTCTACTCCGACAAAGAGCTCTTCATGACTTTCTCCACGGACTATACGGCCATCGTCAATGCCGAAGGCGAGGAAGTGGAGAGAAGGAAGGGATACTTCTGGCAGGAGAACGGCGGGGTAAACTGGGACTATGATTACGGCGATGACGAAGTCATCATATACGATACGTATGAACCCGTGGAGACCAAGCCCGCTACAGATACCGGCATGGATGTGGAGGGCGAGGACAACTGGAACAAGCACGTGGACGTGGTGACGCCGGGATCGGACGACACCTCCCTGCTGCTGCCCGACAAGTGGGAACTGAGATACTACAATATCCTCTCGGTATGCATTGCGAGCCTTGAGAAGAACGCCGACGGCAGGTATTCCTCAAGAGTTATAGACCTTGATCTCGGATACGGCGGATATGATGACAAGACGGGCGGTTCAAATATGGGCAGCAGCTTCGTCGACAGCGACGGCAATCTCGTGATACTGGCAGAGCACTACCAGTACGGGTCCGGATATTATGGAGATTACGGATACCCCGAGGATGAAACGGAAACTGAAGAGTTCGGAGTGGACGATAAAGCCGATATCGAAGAGCCCATCGACGTGATCGATGACTACAGCTACAGGCACTGGTACGTGCTGGATACAGTGGACCTTGCGACCGGAAAACTGAAGGAGTCCAGAGATCTGACGGAAGCCTTCAAGAACGCAGGAGTCAATCTTGAAGAGACCTGGGTGCAGCAGGTCGTCTGCACCTCCGACGGGACCCTGGCGCTGGTCATGAACAGTGACGTCATGTACATCGGAAAGGACGGAAGCTACCTCGGGAAAACGACTGTGGACGGATGGGTCAACAAGATCGTCTCCATGGGGAACGGCTTCATGATCTTGTACTCAGACGACATGGGCAACATGAAATACGAACGGGTGGACAACGGAAAAGGCAGTCCGATGAACCTGGATCTTGACGGCCATACATATTATGACGTCCTTGCAGCCTCCGACGAAAAGCTCTTCTTCTACGACGAGGGAGGCATCACCCTCTATGATCTGACCACGGGCAAGCTTTCGGAATACCTGAACTTCATCAACTGCGACATGGACTATTTCGGCGGAAACGTCGCCGGGATCCTTAATGACGGACGCGTCATATTCATAAACAACAGATGGGGCGGCGGCATCATATATGACACGGCAGTGTACAGAAGCAGCTACAAGGCAGGCGGATACCAGCAGGGTAAAATGACTGTCGAGATATATGAACGCATACCGGATGAGCAGATGGCGGAAGAGGTCCTGGTGACCATAGGCTCTGCCGTCAGCGACTATAATCTGGTGCGCACCATGATCAGGTTCAACAAGAAGAATACAGGAGTAAGAGTGCAGCTCCAGTCCTATGAGAAATACAATGACGCGGATTCTGACTGGAAAGGCGGATACGATCAGTTCAACAAGGATCTTTCCACAGGCAAGGTACCGGACATCATCTTCATGAATAGCCAGATGCCGGTGGACAGCCTCTACAGGAACAAGGTCTTCGAGGATCTTACCAGATATGTGGAGGCACTGGATCAGAGCAAATACCTGACGAACATCTTCGATGCCACGAAGGTCGGGGAGAAGATGTATTCGATCATACTCACCTACTCCGTCCAGACAATGTTCGCCAAGTCCAAGTTCGTGGGTACTGAGCCCGGGTGGACCTTCGAAAGGTTCATGCAGGTGCTCAATACCATGCCCGAGGGCATGGAGGCGTTCTGGGGCCTGAGCAGGGATGAGATCATGAACCTGTTCTTCGGTAACTCTCTGGATTCCCTCGTGAACTGGGATACCGGCGAGACGGAGTTCGAGACCCAGGGGTTCATCGATTTCATCAAGTATCTGAAGAACTGCCGCGAAAAGAACATATATACGGAGTTCTACGAATCCATGGGAGACGATTACGACGAGGAGAAGTACAGGGAATTCAACGAGAAGACAGAGCTCAAGTATTTCCGCGACGAGGCTCTCATCGAGAACTACTATGTAAGTTCCATGGTAGACCTCCTTTATCTGCAGCAGACTTTCGCCACCAAGGACATCACTGCCATCGGTTATCCGACAAGATCAGGGAACGGGATGCTGATCACCCCGCAGTGCGAGATGGCCATAGGCGCCAGATCCAAGGCGAAGGACCAGGCCTGGGAGTTCATAAAGTTCATGCTGGACGACGATGAGTTCTACAGCAGCTACTGGGGATTCACGGTCAACAGGGAAAACATGGATGAAAAGGCCAGAAACGCGAAGGACAACTGGTGGGACGGCGATTACATCGACGAATGGACCCTCAACTGGTGGAAGGAAGCCGGGTATTCCCAGGAATACATCGATTACCAGACCGCAAGGAACGTGAAATTCTCCGAAGAGGCCGTGCAGCAGATGTATGACCTCATAAAGGGAGCGACGATGGTCTCAAGGACCGATCCGGGACTGGTTGAGATCATAAAGGACGAGCTTTCCTCATTCTTCGGCGGCACCAAGAGCGCCGAGGAGACCGCAAGGATCATTGCCGGAAGGGCAAGGACATACATCTCCGAACACTCTTAAAACAGTATATAATTCCGGGATTTCCTCACTTAACGGAAAGGGGTACGGACCGCGACGGTCCGCACCCCTTTTCAGCTTGCGGTGACAAAATGCTGATCTGGCAGCAAAAAAGAGACCGGTGACGGCCTCTTATGCACTTATTGTTTTCCGGAAGCATCCGTGTAGCTGCACGGAGACATGTAGAACTTTTCGAGTTCTATGAACCATTTGCCGGGAGTGTCAGGCGAACGCCTGAATCCGAGCTTTTTGATCCGGTCTTCCGGAATCACGTCTCCGGTTACCGTGACGAGCGGTATCTCGGCATTGTTCACGAGGGACATCACCGCCCTGACGAGCACCGTGACGGCCTCGTCCTCTTCATGTCCCGGAGCCGCGGCCAGTGACTTTATCTCCGACTCACCGGGCCCGAACGTGAACTGACACATCCCTATGAGTTCGGTCACGGTCGAATAGTCTTCCCCCAGCTCCCCGGCGTACATGGCGTACGTATCCGGGACGAACCTGCACTCCAGCTGTTCCGCCAGCTTCTGCTGCAGTTCTCTTGATCTTACCGGCTGTACCTGGTACATTCCTATATCCCCTTCAGATACTCGATTTCTTCTTCACTGAGATATCTCCACTTTCCGGGCTCTATCCCGTCAAGGGTTATCCTGCCCACCGAGACTCTTGTGAGCCGGGCGATCTTCAGACCGTGACGGGCGCAGATGTTCCTTATCTCCCGGTTCCTGCCTTCGTGCAGGGTGAATCTCAGCCTCGTATATGTCTTCCCGTCAGGATGCTGCTCATATCCCTCGAGCTCTAGCTCAAAGGGCTTCAGCATATATCCGTCAAGCTCAAAGGGCTCTGCCACCTCGGCGAGGACCGGATCCGTCAGCCTTTCCGTTATCACAGCGACGTACTGCTTCGGTATGCTGTGGGACGGGTGCATGATCCGGTTCGCCGTGTCTCCGTCATCCGTCATCAGAAGGAGCCCGTCGGAGTACATGTCGAGCCTGCCGCAGGGGTATACACGCCTGCCGCATCCCGCGACCAGCTTTGCGACCGTAGGCCGGCCCTTCTCGTCGGAAAGGGTGGTGAGGACCCCCGAAGGCTTGTTGAGGGCTATATACGCATATGACCGGACCCTTGAGACTCTTTTCCCGTCGGCGATGACGAGATCGGCTTCGGGGTCCACTTTCATTCCGGTCACGGCAGCGGCGCCGTTCACGGTGACCCTGCCTTCGGATATGGCTTTTTCGGCGGCGCGCCTTGACATGACGCCCGCGTCGCTCAGAAATCTCTGGAGACGAATTTTCTCCATCAGATCGAATTGTCCTCGTTCTTCTTGGTAAATACGGATTTGACTCTTTCTATGAGCTCGGGGGATTTCTCGATCAGGCCTACCACCTGGGTGACCGCGTCCGCAGGAGCCTGGGAGTTGTTCGTGTTGACGCTGAGCACGTTGACTTCACCGTTGGGGCTCACCACAAGGAAAGCGACAGGGGTCACTGTGATGCCTGTTCCGCCGCCTCCTCCGAAATTGTTGGGCTTCTGCTCCGCGTCCTTCTTCGCAAAGTCAAGGCCTCCGGACGCATATCCCACAGAGATCTTTGAGATCGGGATGATGCATGTGCCGGATTTGGTTTCGATGGGATCCCCTACGATGGTATTGGCGTCGAGCATGGATTTGATGGAATCCAGTGACGCTCTGTTGAGATCGCCGAGTCTGTTGGTGTTGTCAGCCATAATATGCCTCCGTTAGTTATGTATATGTATTCGTGATTTACTTGCTGTACTTGCGGGCAGGTCAGCCGGCTTTCAGCCGGCTTTTCTGTTTTTTGCCCTGATCCGCTTCGGCTTGTCTTCGGGATCGAAGCTGTGGTATTTGAGGTTGTCGGCGCCCTTGTCCTTTTTGTCGCCGGCGGCTTTCTGTTTTATGAGCAGGCCGAGAGCCTTGAATCCGGTGACCACCACCGGGAATATCCTCAGATACAGCACCATGTCTATATCGTATTTTGTGGTGCCGCCGATGAAATCCGCGGACAGGGAGATCGTACCGTCCTTCGGGTCCTTGAGAGTCGATGTGCTTGAAAGGAACTCGAGGGAGGTGCTCATGAGAGCGGACATTATGCCGTAGTTCGTGGCTGCCTGGGCGGCGTCCTCACCGGATGCCGTCACATGCAGGGCGTTGATCTTTATCCTGACTTTCTTCGCCAGTCCTCCCAGCTCACGCAGCCCGAATTTCACGAGCTCCATGACCGATGACAGCCGGCTCCCGATGCCCTCTTCCTCTTTCGCGCCTTCGGCCTTCTGCTTCAGTTTCTTCTCTTCTTCCTTCTTGGCTTTCCTCGCGGCTTTTTTCTCCGCCTTTTTTCTTTCCTTTTCCAGGCGCTTCCTGTGCTTTCTGTATGTATAGTCGGAAGGATCCACTTTTTCTTCCTTCCCGGGTATCAGGGTGATCATGACGGGTCCAGCGCCGGCTTTCAGCCGGAATCCGTCATTGAGTATGATCCTGACCTTCGCGTTGAGGCAGCAGATGACGGCGAGCAGGAGAACGATGAATCCCAGGATACCGAGAATGATGTACAGGGCTGTCAAATCTCCTCACTCCTTTCCGTCTGCCTTTTTTTGTTAGATGTATATCAGTCGACTACCGACTGTATGGCCTGCTGGTCCGGGTCTCCGGTCTTGGCTTCCGGTTCCTCGTATGAGGAGGCCGAGATCTCTATCTGTTCCCCCGAGTCCTTCCTCAGTACTATTGTGGGCAGTTCCTCTATCTCGGAGATGCCGAAGACTCTCAGGAACTTGACCGTGGTCCTGTAAAGGGCGGGCCTTCCGGGGGCGTCAAGCCTGCCGCACTGCTCGATCAGGTCTTTTTCTATTAGGGCGCCTACCGCATAGGACGAATCGACGCCTCGCACCGCATCCACGTATGCTCTCGTGGTGGGCTGGTTGTAGGCTATGACCGCCAGAGTCTCCATGAGGGACTGGGAAAGGTTCCCGCTCCTCCTCATTCCCAGGGCCGCCTTGATCTGGGCTCCGAACATCTCCCTGGTGCACAGCTGGCATGAGTCGGGGAATCTGGCAAGTATTATGCCCCGGATGAAGGGGGAGTCGTTGTTGTATATCGCTTCCATCTTTTCGACAGTGTCCTTGCATTCCGCCGCGGATATGTTCAGGACCTCCCCCAGCTTCTCGTATGTCAGTGGGTGTCCCGCCGCGAACAGGCATGCCTCTATGATGGATACCCTGTCCTCGAAGGTGTATACGGTCTCGTCGGTAAAGCTTATCTGTTCGGTGTTTTCCATTACTGCCTCGAAATATCAATAGGATTCAAGCTCTTCATCCGTAACCTCAAAGTCCTCTTTGAGAAGGATGATCTTGAGATGGGTCGCCACGTCGGTGACGCCCGTTTCGGAATCCTCAGTCTCCTCCACCGCCACGGTGTGGGACTTCAGGAGCTCCAGTATGCTTATGAATTTCGCGATCACTTCCTGCCGGTTGGCGGAGGAGCGGAAATATGTGTCGAGATATACCTCCCCGGATTTCAGATCCCGCACCAGGTCCCTTATGACGTCCTGCACCGGGATCCTGGGGGCATTCACTATCACGTCGAAATCCTTGTGAAGGGTCTTCTCGGAAAGGTCCGCCTCCTTCAGCACCCTTGAAAGGGCCTGCATGAGAAGCTCCGTGGACTGATCCCTGACGAAGGTCCTGTCTGGGGAGATGTCGTCCGTCTCCTTGGCCATCCTGGAGCCGAACCTTGCGTACAGGTCGGCCAGCTCCGCCGCTGCCATCTTCGTTTTCTGGTACTCGATGATGGCGTCCACAAGGGGCTTCCTCGGGTCTTCGTCCTTCTCGGGGTCCCTCGGCAGCAGCATCCGGCTCTTTATGAGCATCAGCTCGCTGGCCATGTAGAGAAAGTCGCAGGCCAGTTCCACGTTGGCTTCGGCGGCCCGGTCCATGTAGTCCATGTACTGGGCGCACAGGATGTCTATCGGTATATCCTCTATATTCAGTTTGTTCTTTTCGACGAGGCTCACCAGAAGATCCAATGGGCCTTCGAAAGTCTCGAGCTTGTAGCTTATGGTGTCCATAAATATGACTATTTCCTATACCAGTCCGAAAATGAGGTAAACGAGGCTCAGTATCTTTTCGGCCAACCATCCGATGGCGATGGACAGAGGCTTCGAGAGGAGCCCGGTGGCCAGAAGGATGAGGAACCCTATGTAGATGTAGCGCTCATACTTCATCAGCCAGAAGTAGGCCTTGTT
>JAEEGL012746234.1_pt1 | contig 15369 bp, 13 predicted proteins | sample 9134231 | NCBI WGS metagenome assembly JAEEGL01 (sample SAMN16246548, study PRJNA631951) | gut metagenome | biome: gut microbiome; feature: rumen; material: fiber-attached | host: Bos | place: Iran: Karaj | collected 2018-10 | reverse complement strand
CTCGAACAGCCTGAAAATTTTTTACACGTTATGTAAATACTTATTTCACAAGCACCTTATCGGTTTCGCCATTGCTGTAGACCACAACATATAGGCCATTCTGCAGGTTCTCGAGCGACTTACCTAAGTATGCACCCGTGAGCGAGTAAACTGCTGCGATTTCTGCCTCTTGGTTGCTTGAAATGGTATTCACAGGAGTGCTGACACTGAAGTTGACTATAACTGCCAAATTGTCACCAGACAAACCACTGATAGTGTAAGTGCCATCATCGTTCTTAACGGCCTTTATTGTTGCATCATTGGCTGCCTGGAGAAGGTCGACGCCATCTAAAGTGATGCTTTGAAGTTCGTAACCATCAGCGGGTTCAATGCTTATTATCATTGCATCTGCTTCTGAGCTCAATATCTTAACTTCTCCGTAGTTACTATCGTAATCAAAAGATGCAAGCATTTCTACAAAGTTGAATTTTTCTCCCCATGCAGTCTTGTACGCTTCTGTAGTTCCTTTAGGTATATATATAATGAGGTTCTCATTTGTGTTAGAGAACGCACCAGATCTTAATTTAGCAGGAGTTGTGGCGTAGCTATATACACTCATCAAACCGCTGCAACCCCCGAATGCCCTATAGCCAATAGAAGTAACACTCTCCGGAATAATTATGCTCGAGAGGCTGCTGCAACTCCAGAATGCTTGGATGCCAATAGATGTAACACTCTCCGGAATATTTATGCTCGAGAGGCTGCTGCAACTCCAGAATGCTCCACTTTCAATAGATGTGACACTCTCAGGAATAATGGTGTTTTGACATCCAACTATCAATGTATTGCTTTCGGTTTCTATTATAGCATTGCAATTATCACGGCTATCATATTTTGTATTATCCTCGTCAACTTTTATGCTCGTGAGTCTGCTGCAATCTTCGAATGCCCAATCGCCAATAGAAATAACACTCTCCGGAATATATATGCTCGAGAGGCTGCTGCAACCATAGAATGCAGAACCGCCAATAGCTGTGACACTCTCCGGAATATTTATGCTCGTGAGGCTGCTGCAACCATAGAATGCATAATCGCCAATAGATGTAACACTCTCCGGAATATTTATGCTCGTAAGGCTGCTGCAACCGGAGAATGCAGCCTCGCCAATAGATGTAACACCCTCAGGAATTTTTATGCTCGTGAGGCTGCTGCAATTAGAGAATGCATACTTGCCAATAGAAGTAACACTTTCCGGAATATTTATGCTCGTGAGGCTGCTGCAATCAGAGAATGCAGCGTCGCCAATAGATGTAACTCCCTCTGGAATATTTATGCTCGAGAGACTGCTGCAGCCAGAGAATGCATGGTTGCCAATAGAAGTAACACTCTCCGGAATATTTATGCTCGTGAGGCTGCTGCAATCAAAGAATGCCTCATCGCCAATAGAGGTAACATTCTCTGGAATATTTATGCTCGTGAGGCTGCTGCAACCATAGAATGCTCCACTTTCAATAGATGTAACACCCTCCGGAATAATGGTGCTTTGACATCCTGCAATCAAGGTGTTGCTTTCGGTTTCTATTATAGCATTGCAATTATCACGGCTATCATATTTTGTATTATCCTCGTCAACTTTTATGCTCGTGAGGCTGCTGCAACCCCAGAATGCTTCATCGCCAATAGAAGCAACACTCTCCGGAATATTTATGCTCGTGAGGCTGCTGCAATCATAGAATGCGAGACCGCCAATAGCTGTGACACCCTCCGGAATATTTATGCTCGTGAGGCTGCTGCAACCATAGAATGCCCAATCGTCAATAGAAGTAACACTTTCCGGAATATTTATGCTCGAGAGGCTGCTGCAATTATAGAATGCGAGACCGCCAATAGCTGTGACACCCTCCGGAATATTTATGCTCGTGAGGTTGCTGCAACCCCAGAATGCATTCAAGCCAATAGCTGTGACGCCCTCCGGAATATTTATGCTCGTGAGACTGCGGCAATCAAAGAATGCATCGATGCCAATAGATGTAACACCCTCTGGAATATTTATGCTCGTGAGGCTGCTGCAACCATAGAATGCATGATTGCCTATAGATGTAACACCCTCGTTAATAATTACCTTTTTTATGGATTCTCGATATGAATCCCAGGGGTAATCGTTTGGCAATGAGCTACTAAAGTCAGTCGAAATTGTAAGTGTGCCATCGTCGCTGAGGATCCAGCCATCGCCACTTTCAGCGGCTTTTGCCTGCATGGTAAAGAGCAGGCAGGTGAAAATCAAGAAGATTTGTTTCATAATAAAATTAGTATTAGATGTGTTAGTAGTTTTACCAGCTCGTTAGCTCCACTTCTGCATAAGCACAAAAAGAAAAGGCGTAAACCATTTCGTCTATTTGCTTATTCAAATCGAGGGTCTGGACTCCCTATGCGCTTATAAGCACGAAATGGCTCACACCCTAAGGCGTGAACCTCTCGCTCGCTTATTCTTATGCGCATTGAAATTGTCCAGATTCCGATTCGTCAGAATAAGAGCGTAAAGCTCAGTATGTTAATAGTTTTGTATTGTTTCTGTTTCTTATGTTCGTTTTTTACAACTGCCGAAGATAGTGATAAATATTTATGGCAAATTCAGTTAACCATTCATTAGTCGAAAATGCATTTGGCACAAAGATAGAGTTGCCATCTTTGGCGCAGCGAAACATATCACAGCTCAAAGAGATCTTTCGCTACTATGTCAAAGAAATCTGTATTCATGACTATTCATTTCATTCTTCCTTTCTATAGCCCTCGTAATAATATGACTGTTCTACTCCTTTGAATATCACATTGCGGTCGTCAACCTTATCTGTCAGATGTGCGCCAATTAGCGTACGAATCTCCAAATCGTTAATTGGGCTACGTTCCATTGCTGAAAGGTATTGGTCTTTATCTATGTATTGCCAATCAACAACTTTTCCTATGTTCTTATTCAATATCTGGTCGAGCCAAATGCGTGTGGCTCTGCCATTGCCTTCCATAAACGGGTGCGCAACATTCATCTCCACATATTTTGCAATGATTTCCTCGAAGGTTGTCTCTGGCATTTTCTCAATGGCTTCCAATGCGGGTTTGAGATACATGCTATTGGCAAAGCGGAAACCGCCTTTGGCTATGTTATTCTCGCGAATCTTACCAGCAAAGTCGTAGAGACCATCGAACAGATAATGGTGTATGTCTTGGAGACCCTTAGTAGTCCCCACTTCTATCTTGCTGATGTCGCCAGACGCATAAAGTCGGATGGCATTCTCGAGACTTTTTTCATCTACCTTTTTCATTATTGCACTTTCTGTCTTTACTACTTGCTAAAGAATCTTTTTCAATATCAATCATGATTCTATGAGTTCTCCTTTATGTTTGCGTAATCGTTTGAGTTCGCAATTGTATTCGTCCTCGCCAAGCACACAAATATGTAAATTCATTACGTCATAGCAAAAGTGATTTTTATGTTTCGGAAAGACGTGCCACGTTGCCTCTTTACTTACAATCTACAATGCAATAAAAATGTTGCCATCTTTGGCGCAGCTAAACATCCCCTAAACGCAAGGAGATCCTTCGCTGCGCTCAGGATGACAATTGGCTGCTGGCTGAGCTTGCTAACTATTCGTAACTCGTAATACACATCTGTCTCAGAGTTTTGTTATTGGTACAACATGTATGGTATGGCCACCTTTGGTTATGGTGCGTTCTTCGTAGATGGTGATAATTTGTAATTGGTCGCACTTTAGCTCTTCTGCACATTCTATAAGGCTGTCAACTTCGCGCCGTTCTGTTTTTGGGTTGCTAATGTCGTAGCAAACTTGAATTAAACATTTTATATGTGTCCCTTCGCGAATAACGAAGTCGGTCTCTTTGCCGTTGCGCGAGTGGTAGTAGAATAGTGATTTTTCGGTGTCGTAACCGCGGCGAAGCAATTCAATAAACACTTGATTCTCAAGTAAACGTCCCAAATTGTCGCTCAAATTGAAGGCTTTGGCAGCCACAAAACCATTATCGACTACGTATATTTTTTGTGGCGCCTTTTTCATAAGCCTCAACTTATTATCGTAGCGCTGTAAGTAGTAGAACAGATATGGTTCGTGAAGGTAGCCCATAAATTTTTGTGTTGTAGAAACGCTCGACAATGCTAACTCTTTAGTCAAATCGTTGGCGCTTATTGGATTGCAGAAGTTGGATAGTAGATACATTGCCAAGTCGCTCAGTTCGTTGGAATTGCGCACTTTATGTCGTTTTACAATGTCTTTCCATATAATAGCATCGAACAACGTATTCAAATAGCTACGTGCAATTGTTCGTGCACCAATGGTTTCGGGATAGCCGCCCAAGCGCAAATAGTCATCGCTGAGGGCTGTTGCTTTGTTTGTATCTTCTGGAGAGACATTATTTATGTCCAATTGATTCCATTCAAAAATCTCTTCAAGACTGAATGGCAACATCTCTATTTGTATATAGCGTCCAGTTAGCGCGGTAGCCATTTCACTCGATAGCATTTTGGCGTTGCTGCCAGTTATTATGAGGTTTTTACCTCTGCGATGGAGCTTGCTTACCCATAAATCCCATCCATCTAAATTTTGCACTTCGTCGAGCAGAAGAAAATCATAATTAGGGTAGACGTCATCGAGCGTTTGCATAACAAGATCTTCGTTCCACGCATTGAGTAGTGCATTGTCGTCAAAATTCAAATAGGCAAAGTTTCGACCGCGTAGCATAAGTAGTGCTTGCGTTGATTTCCCTACTCGTCTCGGCCCACTAATGAGTTTTATCATACCATTAGCCAACAGATTGTCAATGTCATATTGAGTATGTCGTATGAGGTATGGCCTTGCTAACAAGTCGTCGCGTTCCGCCTTTTGATTGAGAATAATAGTTTTCATTTTTCCCCATTTTCTATGTGCTATAATAGCGTATTTTATCCAATAAATAATCTGTAGTGAATAAAATAGGCTGTTTTTTATCCACTACGTTATAGATATTGGGTAAAAACTAACTTTTCCTACACAGATGCTGCTGATTATGGCGAATTGGCACAGATTTTTTTATTCTAAATAATCATCATAAATCTGGGTTTTCTTGTGCTACTATCATAAAAAAGGCTACCCGATTATCTCGAGCAGCCTGATTTTGCGTTTTATACAAATATTTATTTCACAAGAACTTTATCGGATTTCTACAAAATTGAATTCGCCCTTCCTTTCTTCATAATCTTCTTTAGTTCCTTTGGGAATGTATATAGTGAGATTCTTATTTTCATCATTGAAAACCTCAGTCCCAAATACAGGAGGTGTAGGAGCAAAACAATAAACGCTCTTCAAATTACTGCAATTCCAAAATGCTCTCCAGCCAACTATAGTAACACTCTTTGGTATTTCAATTTTCGTCAAACTGCTGCAACCATAAAACGCAGAATTGTTAATAGAAGTAACACCTTCGGGGATATTAATACTCGTCAAACTGCTACAACCATAGAAAGCATTTTTACCAATAGAAGTAACGCCATCGGGGATTACTATACTCGCCAAACTGCTGCATCCACAGAATGTATTATTATCAATGGCAGTAACGCCCTTAGGTATTACGATACCCGTCAAACTACTGCAATCCTCAAATGCATACTTTCCAATGTATGTAACGCTTTCTGGTATTACGATGCTCGCCAAACTACTGCAACCTAAGAATGCAACATTGTCAATTGAAGTAACACTTTTGGGAATCACAATGCTCGTCAAACTACTACATCCATAGAATGCACCACAACCAATAGAAGAAACACTCTCAGGAATAATCGTATTTTGGCAACATGCTATCATAGTATTGCTTGCGGTCTCTATTATAGCATTGCAATTATCACGGCTATCATACTTAGCGTTACGCTCGTCAACTTTTATAATCGTCAAGTTTCTACATCCAGCAAATGTTTGGACACCAATAGTTGTAACACTTTCTGGAATCTCAATGCTTGTTAAGCTGCTACAATTTACGAATGCTTTATCTCCAATAGATGTAAGACCCATAGGAATCACGACACTCGTTAAGTTGTTGCATCCCCAGAAAGCTCTAAAACCAATAGATGTAGCAGTCTCAGGAATCTTAATGCTTGTCAAATTGCTGCAGTTTTCGAATGCACTACGGCCAATAGAGACAACACCAACAGGAATCACGATACTCGTCAAGTTGTTGCAGTCAAGGAATGCATACCCGCCAATAGAGGTAACACTCGTAGGAATATTTATGCTCGAGAGGCTGCTGCAACCTTCGAATGCAGAATAGCCAATAGATGTAACACTCTCCGGAATCACGACACTCGTCAAATTGCTGCATCTTTCGAATGCATTATCGCTAATAGAGGTAACAACCTCGTTAATAATTACCTTTTTTATGGATTCTCGATATGAATACCAAGGATATTTACTAAACGGACTATACGGAAAGTTGTCAGTAATAGTAAGTGTTCCATCATCGCTAAGGCTCCAACCTTCGCCACTTTCAGCGGCTTTTGCCTGCATGGTAATGAGTACGCAGGTAAAAATCAATAATAATTGTTTCATAATAAATTAGTTTAGTTATCTCTGGTAAACTCTCAAGCCGAACTTTGGCAACATAGCCAATGCATGGTCGAGTATGCGGCCGCGAATCTCTTCGTAGTTCTCCCATTTTTTGTCTTTCGAGAAGCAGTAGAACTCAACGGGCAATCCATACTGATTAGGATTGAGCACGCGTGTCATAAGCGTCATATTGCTATTAACAACATCCAATGATTTTAGATATGCCACCATATATGCGCGAAAGGCAGTTAGGTTGGTTTGGCTGCTTATGCTCTCGCCCTCATTCTCAAAAAAATTATTGAGAAGTTCCATTTTGTGCAGTGGCGTCATCGTAGAGTCGCTAAGGAATTCCACGCTCGTCATATCTATGTTTATAGAACAAGTTATGCGTCTGCCGTCCGACTCTTGCATGCCTTTCCAGTTGTTGAATGCATGCGACTTGAGTGTCGATGGAGGAATGGTGGTTATGGTGTTGTTCCAGTTTTGAATCTTCACGGTGTTGAGCGTAATCTCTTGCACCACGCCATCGGCGCTGCCTGGCACCTCAATCCAGTCGCCCACCTCCACCATACGGTTGAGCGACAGCTGAATGCCAGCCACAAAGCCCTCTATTGTGTCTTTGAATATCAACGTAATTATGGCTGCCGAAGCACCGAAACCAGCCAATAGTTTCAGTGGTGAACGCTCGATAAGTATCGACACCATAATAATGGTCATAATTATGTATATGGCAAGGCTTATGAGCTGGTAGATGCCATTCACCGAGCCGCGCCGCAAACTGCCTTTCTCTACAAATGCATCGGTTATGCCGCCGAGCAGTGCCACTATGAAACGCGCTGAGTGGAAAGTGGTTACCACGGCGCAAATCTTCACTATAAATATGAGCGGACTCGTCTCGTCGAGCCCATTGCAGAAGGCGAGAATGGTGATGGAAGGGAAGAGCACCACACCACGGTGAATTACGGTGTGGTTAAGTATGGCATCGTCGATGGTTGAAGCGCTTTTGGCCACAACGTGTTTTATGATGCGCGCTATCACGTGGCGAGCTATCATATATATTACGACGGCAGCCACCACACCTATAGCTATGGAAATAAGGTCGCTATATATACCATGAATACGCGACACACCGCACCATTCAAGGATTTTGTTCGCCATCTCGGCCAACATACCTTTACGTATGTCGAGCCCCATGACGTCGTCTGCTTGTATGTATGTAATCATGGCACAGAAATAACTTTTACCTCTACATCAACCACACCATCGTTCACCATAGAAATCTTCTCGGCAGCGGCACGCGAGAGGTCGATAATTCGCCCCGACGAGAAAGGACCGCGGTCGTTGATGCGTACATCTACACTCTTGCCATTCTTCTTGTTGGTGACGCGCACCACCGTTCCGAATGCATACGTACGATGAGCGGCGGTGAGTTTCTTCTTGTCGTACACCTCGCCGCTTGCCGTCTTGCGTCCGTGAAATTTGTCGGCGTAATATGAAGCTTTGCCCTTCGTCACTGCGCCGTTTTTTGTACTCGACGACGACGAACTGCTTGCGGTAGTTTTCGTGGTCGTATGCTTCGTTTTTGTGTTTTTTGTTGTTGGCGCATTAGATGCACACGAGACCACAAACACAGCCACAAGGGTAGATATTATGAATTTTACTAATCGCTTCATACTTACAACTTAGACACTTGCGCCAAACGGCTGATATACTTGCCAATAATGTCGAATTCCAAGTTTACTTTGCTACCTACGCGAATGTCACGGAAATTGGTATGCTCGAAGGTGTAAGGAATAATTGCCACTTGGAAACTATTTGGCTTACTATTGCACACCGTCAGGCTCACACCATTCACCGTTACAGAACCCTTTTCAACGGTTACGTATCCTTGCTCAGCCATCTCGCGATTGAAGAGATACTCGAAAGTGAAATATCTACTACCATCGGCCTCGCTAATGGCGGTGCATTGTGCGGTGCAGTCAACATGGCCTTGCACTATGTGACCATCGAGGCGGCCATTCATAAGCATGCTGCGCTCAACGTTCACGCGGTCGCCAACCTTCAAGCCGCCTAAGTTGCTGCGGTCGAGCGTCTCTTGTATTGCGGTGACGGTGTATTCGTCGCCATTAATATTTACAACCGTCAAGCACACACCGTTGTGCGCCACGCTTTGGTCTATCTTGAGTTCGTTCACAAACGAGCATGTGAGTGTCATGTGAAGATTTCCGCCTTCACGCTGCAATTTTCTAACTATTGCCGATTCTTCTACAATTCCGGAAAACATATTTATATAGTTTCGAGTTAATATTTACGAGTATTTCAATTGTCAACATCAATGAGCATCGAGCCAATTTTCGCCAACGCCAACTTCGGCTATCAGTGGCACACGCAGCTCGTAGGCATTCTCCATTTCGCGCTTGACGATGGTCGATAGCTGCTCCACCTCATCGGCTGGGCAGTCGAACACAAGTTCGTCGTGCACTTGGAGCATCATCTTAGCTTTCATTCCGCTTGTTTTCAGCGCCTTATATACGTTCGTCATAGCTATTTTCATTATGTCGGCTGCCGAACCTTGAATAGGCGCATTTATGGCAAAACGCTCTGCCGTGCCTCGCACTGTCGGGTTGCGCGAGTTGATGTCGGGCAAATCACGGCGACGGCCGAAAAGCGTCTCTACGTAGCCCTTCTCGCGAGCATGTTTTATGCTATCTTCCATATACTTATGTACGCTCGGGAAACTTACGAAATAGTCATCGATGAGTTTTTTAGCGTCGGAGCGGCTTATGCCAAGTCGTTCAGCCAAGCCAAACGCCGAGATTCCATAAATAATACCAAAGTTGGCAGTCTTGGCTTTGCGGCGCATATCTTTGGTTACATCGGTAAACGGCACGCCGAAAACTTTAGCCGCTGTAGCTGCGTGAATATCGTCGCCGCGCTTGAACGCCTCAATGAGGTTCTCGTCGCCGCTGAGGTGCGCCATAAGGCGGAGTTCCACTTGCGAATAGTCGGCTGCCACAATTTTATGCCCTACTTCGCCAGCCACAAAGGCTTTACGAATCTCTTTGCCATTCTCATCGCGAATAGGAATATTCTGCAAGTTGGGGTTCGAGCTGCTCAGACGGCCCGTAATCACAACCGTTTGGTTGAACGAGGTGTGGAGCCGTCCCGTGGTTTTGTTCACAAGTTTAGGCAGCGCTTCGGCATACGTATTTAGCAACTTCACCAAGCCACGATAGTCGAGAATCTTCGCCACGATGGGCTGGTCTGCGTATTTCTTTAGCGTATCCTCGTCGGTGCTGTACTGACCGCTGCGCGTTTTCTTAGCGGTTGGGTCTATTTTCATCTTCTCGAAAAGCACTTCGCCCACTTGTCGCGGACTGGCAATATTGAAGTCTGCGCCTGCCAACGCCTTCACTTCGGCAACTATCGTGTCAATCTGCTCCTTGAGCTTCGTGGCAAAAGTGTTCAGCGCATCACTATCGATAGCTACGCCCGTGCGCTCCATGTCGGCAAGCACCGCAACGAGCGGCATATCAATATTTTCGAACAGATTTTTTATCGATGCGCTCGCCTCTATCTGCGGCTTCATCACTTCGTAAATCTGCCACGTCACGTCGGCATCTTCGGCAGAGTATTCGCGCAACAAATCTTCATCGACCGTCTGCATAGAGCGCTGGTTTTTGCCACTGCCAATCAGTTCGTCAATACGTATCGATTCATAGTTGAGCATACTTATGGTGATGTCCTTCAAACCGTGCTTCTGTCCCGGATAGAGCAAGAAGTGCGCTATCATGGTGTCGAAGAGTTGACCCTCCACGCTCACACCATAATTTGCCAATACCTCAATATCGAATTTGAGGTTATGGCCAATCTTGACAACATCTTTATTTTCAAACAGTTGCTTTAGTATACTTATTTTGCGTTTCGACTCGTCATCGTCGGCAAATGGTATGTAGTAAGCCTTATGCGCCTCGCAACTGATGGTAAGCACAATCATCTTAGCACCGATGGCCGTCACGTGGTCTGTCTCGGTGGAAGTTGTTTCGGTATCGAAAGCAAAGATGCCTTTCTGCGTCAGCTCCTCGACGAGTTTTTGAGTTTCTTCTTCTGTCTTTATAGTTACATACGTATGCTCTACGGTTTTTGCCGATACGTATGTCTTGGTGACTTCGGCCAGCTGCTCGGTTGAGAAGAGCGAACCTTGCGCAAACAAACCTTCGTTTGGTTCGGGCTGCGGATTAAGTATCTTATCGATGCGCTGCCCCACGCCGCGAAACTCCAACTCGGTGAAGAGTTCGGTTAGTTTAGCATTATTGGGCTGCTGAAACTTGCAGTCGTCTATAGTTATGTCGATAGGCGAATTGATATTTATGGTGGCGAGCTCTTTCGAGAGCATAATCTGGCCGCGGCTATTCTCAATATTTTCGCGCAGTTTGCCCTTCAGCTGGTCGATATTCGCATAAATACCATCAATACTATCGTAAGTATTCAGCAACTCCTTGGCGCGTTTCTCACCCACGCCCGGACAGCCAGGAATATTATCCGAAGCATCGCCCCACAGTGCCAACAACTCTATCATCTGCGACGAATGTTTCAGTCCAAAGTGAGCCATAGCTTCGCTCTCCGTCCAAAGTTCGGCGCCACTTGTGGTCGGGCGCAGCATCTTTATGTTGCCACCAATGAGTTGCGCGTAGTCCTTGTCGGGCGTGACCATAATAACCTCATCGACGCCGGCAGCAAATTTGTGCGCGAGCGTACCCACTATATCGTCGGCCTCATAACCATCGAGAGCCACCATACGTACGTTCATTGCCTCGAGAAACTGCTTCACGAGAGGCACGCCTGTAGTTATGCCCTCAGGCTGCGGCGGGCGATTGGCTTTATATTCACTATAGATATTATGACGAAACGTCGGACCGTGGCTATCGAACGCAACTGCCACATATTCTGGCTTTTCCTTCACCACAAGGTCGACAAACATGTTCACGAATCCGAAAACAGCCGACACATCGACACCTTTGCTGGTCTTGCGCGGCGAACGTATAAATGCATAAAACGCACGATAAATCATTGCGTACGCATCTACGAGGTAAAGCCTTTTTGCCATGATTTTAGTTTTATTGCGAGCAAAACTAATTCATAAGCTTGAACTCAGACGTTCTAAACTCTACTTTTTATATTCTAAGGATAAAAAAGGACTTCGTTCAAGCGGATTTGAAATGCGCCCGTGCCTGCAAGAAAAATCACAAACGTGAAATACAACAATAGTATCCCAACTTATAAAACTGGAATATCAACAAAGAAGGGTGTTTGCTTTTGAGGTTACGCTCCATAGCGAACGACAACAAGCGGAAAATGCGAGCAATAAGCCAACAGAGATTCAGTCTCTCCATAACCATGTGTGTTTGCAGCAACTTAGAGAGTTCGTAGTACTCCACTGCATGACGGCTAAGATTCTCTACTGCGCAACGTGTTCTCGACAAGAACTGCTCGCTCGTTTGGTCGTCGTCGTGATATACTGGATTATCTATATGACAAAGTTGTACGCCAGCTTCGCTAATGGCTTTACTGATGAGCAACTCCTCGTAGCCATAGCTACTACTTACACCATCGAGCGAAACTTTCTCAAATATGTAGCGCGTGACTAAGAAATTACCGCCATACACAATCTTCGATCGTCGAGCATTGCGCCAACGTGCCGAATGTGCCTCCACTCTGCTACCATATACATAGCGCAAAGGGCTCACTTTAGTGGTACCATTCGACTTGCGATAAAGCAAACCGCCGCTCACAGCAAAATGATCACGCGATGCCTTTATATAGTTAGCCACGAATTTTTTATCCTTCGGAAAAGTGTCGGCATCAACGAAAAGAAATAGGTCGTGCTTAGCTTCCTTAGCCAAGAGTTGACGCGTGTATTCGCAACCCTGATTGCGCTCTTGCTCAATATACCGACAAAGAGGCAAGGTAGAAATCTTCTTATTTTCCGATTTACAATAGAGATTGGTAGAACCATCGTCCATAACCAAAATCTCACCTTGAATGTCGCCCTCTACCAACTGGCGAGAGAGCTCAGCTGCTAAAGCTAAGCAATTGCGGTTGTAGGTGGGAATCAAGATTGAAATCATCGCGTCTTAATCAATAAATTATATAGTACGCAAAACTACTCTATTAACCACGCTATGATTCGTTTTGCCTTATTTTTTAGGATTAATTAGGAATTGCACACATAATTAGCCAAAAGAGGCAACATAATTATCGCCAAATTGGAGGGAAGCAAGCGAAGCAGTCGTCTACTATTCGACCAATCGGCATAAGTTTACTTGTTACGAATGAAGCGAATGCCTTTTTGTGTAAAAAGATTAATTCGGTAATAATCAGCACATATTGAAATTCGAGTAAAAATGCCACGAAGAAAAAATCAAATTTTTTGCGTCATATGTGTACAACGTATAAAACTAACCTCTATATTTGCACTGCTTTTCCGAAAGGAAGTATTCTCGAATAGCTCAGTTGGTTAGAGCATCTGACTGTTAATCAGAGGGTCGCTGGTTCAAGTCCAGCTTCGAGAGCTTCAAAGGCTGCAAATTTCGATTTGCGGCCTTTTTTATTTTTACTTTTGCGCAAACTAAATATCAAAATGAACTACCTACTAAAATTCTCCGCTTGGCTCAAGCGCAACAGCACGTACGTTATCTGGGGCTTGCTGATTTGCGTAATTATGCAGCAATGCACCATCTCGGCGCTACAACGAGAAATATCATTCCTTCAAGATAAATATACTGTATCGACACCATCGCACGTTAGCGACGACGAGATAGCACAACCCTCCGACGAGCAACCTGCTCCGCAAATAGACGAACCTGCCGCGCCGAGGAGCTCATCGAGCATCGTAAGCATAATTATAAGTATAGCGATACTATTATTAATGGCGTACCTATATCTATGGATGCGCGCGCTGCTGCCATTTTGCGTATCGGTGAAAGGTAAACTCTGGCAAGACCTTTCGGGCAAAATAGTGTTTACGCTCAGCATTGCCAACCGCACTCGCAAGCCGCAAAACATCGATAATGCTATGATTTGCTTCATTGGCAAGAACAGTCGCCGCTTCCGCATGCCAGTTACCGACTTCCCGCTCGAGATGCAGCCGCACACCAAACATGTGGTGAACGTCTCGCTGCAACGTCTCTTTGAACAAAACCAAGATTTGCTCGACTTCAAGGCTCTTCGCGCCGAAGTGGAGTGCAACGGCAAAGTGCGCAAAACCTTTCCTCTTGTGGTGAAATGGAAACGTCAGTAATACGCAAGGCTTGGCAGACTTACCGCAAACGCAAGACTCGCATAGGCATATTCATCGACTTTTTGTTTTTTGCCATAATACTTATAGTCGCTGTGCCGCAGTTGCGTTTGGGCTTCTGTGTATATGCTATTCGCGCAACGCTCACGCAGCCACGCCAAATAGATAGAGTAATATACATACCAAACGACTCGTCGACACTACGCACGGCACACGGCAGCGACACTACAATCCATTGGCTAAACGACGCGCCAACGCTCTACAATTTTGGTTCGATACAGTCGGCACAAAGTCGCGCCGAAATGCGCAGTCTAAACCGACTAGCTGAACGTTATGCCGACTCGGTTCGCGTCATATTTCTCACCGAGGACGAGCCCGAAGAGGTTTTGGAATACATAAATAAGCGTAAATATTTTGCACTGCGACCTCTTTTCTACGTACAAGAAGAAGAGTTTTGGGCATCACATGATTTCACGTCCGAAATGAAGAAGAGCATACCTTCTTCGATACTTATAACCGACAAAGGCCGTGTAGTAATAAAGAAATTCGGAGCTGCCAAGTGGATTGGCAAAAAAGTAGACCGCATTTTGCACGAGATTATCGGCAATGGCAACTAACATCAGCTTCGCCTCAGCAAAACTGGCTATCGGAAAGCTTCTGGAATATAATCCACAAAATATCCACCACCGCGACAAACGGTAAGCACCATAACATCGAAGCGAATCTCCTCTTCGCGCCCATACTTAACCATATAGGCTTCGGCGGCATCGACAAGAAAGCGCATCTTGCTCTGTGTGATGACTTCGTTGGCGGAAGTTGCCATGTTGCGCGTCTTTACTTCCACAAACACAACATATTTTCCATCTTGTGCGATAATATCCACCTCTTTATGCCCGTAGCGCCAATTGCGATTAAGGATAGTCATCCCTCGGCGCTGTAAGTATTGAACTGCAAAGTTCTCTCCGTCAACGCCAAGCGCATTCATAACCAAAAGAAAGTTTTGCTGATTTACTGTCGTTTAGGCATATTATCCTTAGCCCACTCAAACAAGCATTGAAGAATGGGATAGAGCGAATGAGCCTTTTCGGTAAGCGAGTACTCCACGCGAGGCGGAACTTCTGGGAATGCTTCGCGGCGCACAATGTCGTAAGTAATGAGATTACGCAGAGCTATGCTAAGCATCTTAGCAGAAATATCGGGTATGGCCTTACTCAAATCGGTAAAGCGCAGTGTGCCATCTTTTGCGAGCGTATCTATAACCAAGAGTGACCATTTATCGCAAATATGGCTCACCAATCCTCTGATAGGGCAGTCGTTTAATTTGGAATCCATACTCATGGGGTAGTAACTACTGATAAGTGAGAAACGAAAATAATAAAAGATTTATATTTTTGGAGCATAACAAAAGCCAAAATCTATGTTGCGCAACTTTCGACGACTTTTTGCCTCAATTTTTCTGTTAGGCATAACGCTTTTATTCCTTGATTTTTCAGGTTTACTCAGTCACTATCT
>JAEEGL012449301.1_pt1 | contig 15369 bp, 11 predicted proteins | sample 9134231 | NCBI WGS metagenome assembly JAEEGL01 (sample SAMN16246548, study PRJNA631951) | gut metagenome | biome: gut microbiome; feature: rumen; material: fiber-attached | host: Bos | place: Iran: Karaj | collected 2018-10 | reverse complement strand
GTTTTTCCCGCACTGATCCGGAAGTCCTGCCCAGCAGGTGCAATTCACTTATAGTAAACGCCAAAAGTTTCTTCCGATAGACGTTTGGCATTAGCCTATTGGCATGCATTGTCGACCACCAATTCGGAAATTTCTAATGTCGTTTACTATAAAATACACAGACGGCGGCAGAAAAAAAGAAGACGCAGCACATGACAAATGACCAATATACATCTCTGCTTCCCAACTGGTGGAGCATGGAATGGGCGCAGGCCAAACTGGGGGAATTCAGCGAAGAGCAGCTTAAGGCAGGCTATGACCTCATCTGCGGAGGGTTTTTCTCCCATATCATCGCAGACGGCACAGGCCCTGTGTACTGCGAAAACGCCTCAACGAGCACAAAGCTGCGCTCGGTGCGCTATACGACTTACCAGAAGCAGAGACTCCGGCAGATTATCCAGGAGGAGCCTGACGGAAGCGGGGATCTGCGCAGAGGGACAATGAGCAGGGCGCTGTGGGAAAAGCTCCTCTCCAAGCGCCTTGCGCCATGCCTTACCGCCAGTGACGAGCTGTCTCCCAAATCCTACCTCGCCAGAAATATGAACAACCCCGAGGAGCCGGTTTATGAGGCAGCCGTGCTTCTGTGCTCGGCCTGGCTTGTAAGCTGCGATCCCGCGCTCATGTTCGCATGGCGCGGGCTGAGCCTGTATGACGAGCTCTCCATTCCCCGCTTCCCAATAAGGCCACTTCCCACGGGTGAACTGCCGGCCGCGAGAATAGATCTGCCTGTTTCCAGAGATGAAAGGCTCAGAAACCTGGAGTCTGAAAAGTTCGGACCGGGAGGCACGGAGATCATCATGCGCTGGGCCACCGGGCTCCCCGCGAGAACCTGGCTTTCCAGCACGCTTCCGGCACATTCAGACCTCAGGACTGCCGAAAAGCTTGCCCCGAAGCTCAAAAACCTCTCCGCGGATGCGAGATCAGGCAATACTGTCCTCACGGCAGATCTGGCTCTGCCGGACGGGAGCATGCAGTCTCCCGCACTGTCTTTTGACCATCTGAGCTCTTGGTCAGACTCAGGCCTCAGGTCATTTTTCAGAATCCACCAGAGCGACTGCCTCTCTATCGCAGAGAACAGCCTGAGCAATGATGCCTACACAGCGCTTGAGAGAAACTGCTCCGGACTATTTGACGGCAGTCAGGACCGCATCACGGGCACCGGAGGCGCGGCGGGAGCCGCGCTCGCGCTCAGGGCCGCGGCAGCCATATCGGAGTACCCGAGGCTCATGCTCCGCTGGCGCGGGCTCAGCGTCCTTGCCTGCGCCGAAGCCAACAGAAAAGCAGGGCTTGAAAGACAGGACCGGAAGTCCGGCAATTCCCCGTCCCGTGGTGCTGACAGCCGCAGTGGGGGAGACTCAGTCACTGAGGCGGAGGCTTTCAGCGATCTCAGGGCTCCTGAAAGTCAGGCAGATCATGCGCCTGACGAGCCAGGCAGCGCCCCATGGGTGCATAAATGGCTCGCTGGGTCCGGGCTGATGGAAAACGATGAAATAGCAGGAGAGGCCAGGGCCGCGCTCCGCGAGGGCAGGGCCGGAAGCCTTGAATTTGATCCCGGGAAAAACCTTCTCAGCTGCAGGATTAAAGACGAGCTCGGCGCTGAAGACACGGTGACCATGTCATTTGGCAGCTATGATCCGCAGAAACGGAGCATTGTCTGCTCCCTCCTGTACCTGAACCCTGAGCTTCTCAGAGAGCTCAGGGAAGGAGTGGTGAGCGCCGCCCTGCAGAAGCTCCTAGGCAGGTACGGGATTGCGCTCCTGCCGGACGGGAAGGAAGAGCTGTCTGACAGCAGCGGATGCCGTGAAAGCGGGAACATGCTGGCAGCAATGATCAGGGCCTCACAGCTTCTGACGGACAATCCGGCGCTGCTCCTCAGGTGGCGGGGGATTGATGTCCGGGACGAAAGCCTGTTTGACAGGAAGAGCATTTCCGGCGAGACGCTGCTGGAAATCTGCGCTCCGGGACCGGCCGCGCGTGAGTTTATCCGGCTCTTCTTAAAGGATCCGCTCAAAGCACCGCTCGCCGAGGCGGCCGGCATCATCGCGCAGGGGCAGGCAGGAGATCCCGAGGCGGACGGGAAAGGCGGCGTCATGGCAGCCTGCGGCACCGGAAAAGACAAAAAGACGCTGGTTCTCGCATTAAAGCCGTTCACCTGCGGCCAGGCGGCGAGGATTGCCGATTTTCTTGACCGCAATTACAGAATTCTGCAGAGACTCTGCAGAGGCAGCTTCCCCACAGAGCTCAGGGAGCTTCTCTCGGAAATGCACGCTGAGCCGGCCGGCGGCAGGCTCTTTCTGGACGGCAGTGACGTTACGGACAGTGCGGCCTCTGATCCTCTGCTGCTCACAGCGATCATCAGAATCGGGCAGGCTGTCGGCAGCAGGCTGACAGTGCTGTTTGACTGGCGGGGGCTGCCGCTTGGCAGCGTGCCTTTAGGCGAGATCCGCACGGAGCTCGAAGGCAGGTCACCCGATGAGCCGCTCCTTATGCGCTCTCCCGGCAGGCCAGACAGATATATGCTCGAATCACTGGGTTTCAACGAGGATGAAATAAAGGACTCCGGCACCTGGTGGGGAACAAGCTGGCTCAGAACCGCAGCCATGGTGAATTATTGCGAGATCGGAGCGAAAGAGAAAAAGAAATACGGCGGCATGCTTGCCGGCAGGCTGCATTTTCTGCCGAACCAGCGCCTCATTTACTGCGACTCCGGGAAAAAGCACCTTCATATTAGCCTGAGAGGGCTTGAGGCAAAGGACCAGGATCTGATTCTGAAATTCTTTGAGGAGCGGCCGGCGCTCGCAAAGGCACTGGGACTGGGCTACCTTGACCGCAGCTTCAGGGAGTTTGCCAGATTAAAGGACATCAGCCTCCTGAACTCGCCATACGACACTTACGTATCAGGAAGCGGCGGCTACTACAGCAGCTCATCCTCATCAGCTGATCGCTCTGCCTTCATCCTGGAGATGCTCCGCCTTCTGGAGAATGATCCTTCACTGCTGTTCAGCTGGCGCGGGCTTGACATAAAAAGGAAGCTCGGCCTCGGCACGGCAGCCGGGCTGCAGGAGCCTGATGAGGAGGCCCTCAGCGCATTCGAGGCGGCAGATGCGCCAAAAAGCGGAAACGATGCCCGGCACAGGGCAGCCCCCGGCAGTTTCCTGAGGACTGACTTCGCCCGCCGTTTCATAGCCAACCTTGCTGACGATGCAGTCATAGGCTACCAGCGGGATTCCAAAGCCGCGCGCACCGGCGAGGCCTGGTTCAGCAGCGAGGATCACAGGACTTATCTGTCAGTAAGCCACGGCGCCACATCAGCATATCTGGCCAGCCTCAGCCTTGATCCGCTGACAGAGGACGAAAAGCAGACTGTCATAGGTGAGCTCAGGGACGATCCTCATGCGCTATCGCAGCTGCAGGTCGGAAAGCTGGATGAGCCATTCGCCAGGAAACTGCAGTCCCTGGGGATCCCGCTCATGTGCGGCGACAGCGTCGGCGACGAAATGAGATGCTCCTGCGAGGCTTCGGACAACAGTGTGTGCCGTCATGAGGTCGCGCTGCTCAAGCGCGCAGCGAAGCTCGTCGAGAGCAATCCGGCGCTGCTCTTCTCCATGCGCGGCCTGGATCTGAGGGCCGAGCTTAAGAAGCTCGGAGCGGACAGCGGCACGGCGGACGCCTGGATGAAGCCTGACGCGCTTTTCAGGATCCATCCGGAACTGAACGCTGACGACACTGAGGACAAGACCCCCGAGGACGTTCTGTACCACCTGAACCGCGTGAGCTTCGCAAAAGTGCCCTCGGGGCTCCTCCGCTCGGCCTTCAGGCTGCTCGCGCCGTCGCCCTCGGGCTACGCAGGAGGCGACTGCAGGGCTGAGCTGTCAGATGCCCTGGACTCGGCACGCGGCTGCGTGAAGGACATGATCAGATCTGATGCCGAAGCTGCGGAGCTGCCGGACCTCACCGCGAGCCCGGTGGAGATCTTCGCCGATGGCAGCATCATCAGCGACGATGGCCACCATGCCCGTACTGTATTCACAGTCAGCCCTGGGACAGAGGATCCCCTGGCGCGTGAATACCTTCTAAGAGAGCACGGGCACAGCGGAGCAGGCACTTCGGAAGACAGGGACGGGAATGCGCGGGCTGAGTACCGGGGCACAGTGTTTGTCCCGACTGCGGAAGACAGCATGTTCGAAGAGATGCACAGCCTTCCGGCCGGCTGCTTCGGCGGCAGGATCTCCGCAGAGGTACTCGGCAGAGCCGGCGCTCCCGCCCAGGCGATGTACGCCCTGTGCTCGATAGCGAGGAAGCTCGTGCTCGCGGACGCCGTCATGCCCTGCCCGCTCCGCAAAGGTCCGGGGGAGCTGAACATTATTTGGATCCCCTGCATTCTGTCGCATGAGGTGCTCACCCTCACCGCGCGCATCGGCATGCTCGCGAGGAAGCTCCTTCTCGGAACCGTGCTCCGGCCCGGCGAGGCGCTCGGGCTTAAGGCGGAGCAGTTCAGCGACGCCGGCTTCGGCGCACTGTGCCTCGGAATGTTCATCAGCGATTTCGTGAGGAAGGGCTTCCTCAGGAATTTCGGGCGCGCTGAGGCGGCCTGGAACCGGGCCTACGCGCAGACGCCCGAGCTGCTGCTCCTGACGATGAGCTACTGGGAATATCTTGACATAAGCGACTCAGCGCTCGCGCGCATGGAGAGCTCGCTCGGTCAGTGGCTGGCGCCGCTGTTCCTTGGACAGGCCTCAATGCGCCCAGTGCTTATACTCGGGACCTCAGAAGGGCCGGATCCCGGCATAGGAGATGCCGAGGAGAAACTCCGCAGGGGCGGAGAGCAGGCGCTGGAAGAGGCAGAAAATGAGGGAAAAGGCAAAGGAGAGGAAGGAGAAAGCGGCTCCTCTGACGCCGATCCCTACGTCTCGGCTGATGACAATGTCTCAGCCGAGATCTCGCTTGGCTTCATCGACCGCACCGACGGGCACTACCTGAGCTACGCTGACGTGCAATGGCTTGGCGGAGAACGGCAATGGGAATGCCGCGCTGCTGCCGCGCGCATCTCTGCCCTGCTGCCGGAGGTCTCGGACATTGTCTCAGGCAGGTCAGATCATGCCACCCTTTCGCTTGATGCCCTGCAGAAGGCGCTGTTTGAGATCCTGCCGGCATTGAAGCTAAGCGGCGCCATGGTGGTGCTGCCGCGCTCGATGCGGCAGATCCTGAGGCCCGCGGCCATTGCCAGCATGGGGATAGGCAGGGGCTATCAGGAAGGGAGCGGGCTCATGAGCCTCGCGTCGCTTCTCACCTTTGACTGGAAGGCGACTCTCGGCGGACGGGAGATCACCGATGAGCAGTTCGCCGAGCTCAGGGAGCACGCCGGCCATCTGGTGCGCTTCGGGAACGACTATGTCTACGCGAGCGCCTCCGAGATTGACGCCATCATCAGGCGCCTCCGCGGTGAGTCGCAGCGCCCGTCAAGGCTCAGGCTCCTGGAGGCGGCGCTCTCCGGAAGCTATGATGGCCACTCCGTCTTCATGGACGACAGGATCAGGAAGGCCGTCAATAAGGAGCTCAGGACTCCGCCCGCGAAGGTGCCTGAGGGGCTCAGGGCCACTCTCAGGCCTTACCAGGAGCGCGGCTACTCCTGGCTGATGCACAACATCCGCGCCCGGATGGGCTCCATCATCGCTGACGACATGGGGCTCGGGAAGACCGTGCAGGTCATCGCCGCTCTTGAGGCCCTCCGCGCCGCGGGAGAGCTTGAGAAAAGACCCGCGCTCATAACGGTGCCCGCCTCCGTCGTCATCAACTGGACGCGCGAGCTCAGGAGGTTCGCGCCTGAGATGACGGTCAACGTCTACTATGGCACGCAGCGCTCCATTGAGCCCAGGGCCAATGTGCTCCTCACGACTTACGGAACCCTCCGTCAGGACATAGAGAAGCTGAAGGATCTGAGGTGGCGGATCGCCGTTGCGGACGAGGCGCAGAACATCAAGAACACCGGCTCGCAGATCTTCCGGGACATGTGCCTGCTGAAGGCTGACTCCGCCATCGCCATGACAGGAACTCCTGTGGAGAACCGGCTTGCCGACTACTGGGCAATCATGGAGTTCGTGAACCCGGGGCTCTTCGGCACGATCGGCTCGTTCATCGCCGACTATGCAAGGCCGATTGAGCAGAACCGTGACGCCGACGCGGTGAGGAGGCTCAGGAGCGTTACGGCACCGTTCATCCTGAGGAGGCTCAAGACGGATAAGAGCGTCATCGCGGATCTTCCTGACAAGATAAGCTCAGACCGCTTCTGCGAGCTCACAGCGGAGCAGGCTGCCATGTACCAGGCCTTCGTGAGCGACGGGCTTGAGGGCGTCACGGAGACGCTCTCACAGATGGAGAGAAGCGCGATGGTGCTGAAGCTCATATTGAGGCTCAAGCAGATCTGCGACGCGCCGGAGCTCTTCTCGAAGGACCCGAAGATAACGGGGCCCTCGCACTCGGGGAAGGCGCAGATGCTCCTTGATCTTCTCGCTGAGCTCACTGAGAACGGGCAGAAGGCCATCGTGTTCACCCAGTTCCGGGAAATGGGAGAGCTTCTCGTCTCCTGGATTGGGGAGAGGATCGGCACTGTTCCTGACTTCATCCACGGAGGCGTGAGCGTGAAGAAGCGGCAGGAGATGGTTGACCGCTTCCAGAACGATCCGCAGGACCGGGTCATGGTGCTCTCGCTCAAGGCCGCCGGAACCGGACTCAACCTCACTGCCGCGACGGCGGTAATCCACTACGACCTCTGGTGGAACCCGGCTGTCGAGGATCAGGCCACCGACCGCGCCTACCGCATCGGGCAGAATAAGAATGTCATGGTCTACCGCTTCATCTGCGCGGGAACCTTCGAGGAGAGAATCAACGAGATTATCAGCTCCAAGAAGGAGATTGCGGAGCTCACGGTGCAGAAGGGCGAGAAGTGGCTCGGCGACCTCTCGAAGAGCGAGCTCAGGAGCTTCCTCTCCATGACCACGGGCTGACAGAAATGCGGCAGCCTCAGGAGGCTGAGGACTGCCCTGCCCGGAACAGCCCGGCTCATACCAGCGGCAGAGCTTTCCGGCAGGAGCGTTGCGCTCTGACAGTGACAGCAAGCATTCCGACAGGCTGCTGTCACTCCTGTATAGCAGATTCTGCAGGGCCTGTGCACGAACAGCATCGTACTGGCCTGCAATTTTGCAGCACTTGATTATTCAATTGATCACAAGCTCAGGGGCGTTGCGCAGTTTCAGCATAAGCCGGCGAATCGAGATCTTCTCGCTTTGCTTTGAGTGCTCGGGATGCAGCATCGTCAGAATATTCAGAACAAGCCTGTTAAGAAGGAGTCGGTTTCTTGCACAATCTCGGCCTGCATAAAGATTTTCAACGTCTTGTACTGACTGTGCTTCGTGCGTACGCCCAGCAAATTTTTCTACATTTATTCCATGTATTCCGTGGCAGCCAGGACGCTGTTCGCAGAAAATTCCGTGAATTTGTCCGTATGCAGTTTCCATGAGGCGGCTGCCATCTTCAATGAAACTTTTTGTCCTGCTCTGACCGGCACAGGATGATGACAGGACCAATCAGCTGTGTCATCTGCCCTGCCAGGCAGCCTTCCAGCTCTCTATGGTGCGCTCCTTAGTGCTGAAGTTGATGCCAACCTTAACCACACGTCGTCCATCTGACTGCCATGGAATTGCATAATTCCTGTCGTCAATCTGCCGCAATGCCTCCTCGACAGAGCCGTCAAGCTTCAGTTCCATGACGTAGACGCTGCGTTCAGTCTTAACGACGATATCCATACGTCCTTTTGCTACTCTTACCTGTGAGTATACAAACTTGCCGAGAAACGAGAACATCACGTAAAGCATAGCCGTGAAGTGCCCCTCTGATAAGGGGGCATCCATAAGTGTCCCTTCCTGATATGGAATTGAAGAGAAATAGCTCTGCGCCGCGGTAAGTGCCTTGTCTATGTCATCTGCCATCAAAGCCTCACTGATCCGCCAGCAGGCACTGCTGGCGGTATCTAAGTCAGACCAGACATAGTAAGGAATAAACAATTTTGTAAGTCCGATTTTTACCTCTTCATTTGGATAACCTAAAGTATAGAGATCGGATCGGTCGTCATAATCCTTAATAGTCAGGTATCCGCTCTGATAAAACAGCGGAAGAATACTGTGCATGTTCTCCGTAGGAGCATCAAAGCTATCAGCTTCCGCCTGGCTCCCGTCAATCTTCGTTATATCTGTATGAAATTTCCTGATCTGATTTATAAGGAAACTCGGAGTTCCGGTTGAAAACCAGTAGTCCTTAAAATTACATTTCTTCATAGCAGAGAGCAGGCTGAAGGGGTTATATATTCCTGGCGACTGAGATGCAAAATGATAGCCGTCATATTTCTTCTGAAGCCTGCCAAGCACCTCAGGACGTTTCAGGTTATATTTTTCTGCCATCTCCGTTAAACCTTCGTCAAAGTTCGACTCAAGCTCATCCTCAGTGATGCCGCACACGGCAGAGAAATCCTCATCCATGGAGATGTTCTCGAGATTGTTTAGCTGCGAGAATATGCTCAGCTGTGAGAACTTGGTAATTCCGGTTATGAAGACGAAACGCAGATAAGGATCAAGATCTTTAAGAGGAGAATAGAACCCCTGCATCTCTGTGCGCATTAGTTCGAGGCGATCCTTATCATGAAGTACCGTGAGCATAGGAGAGTCGTACTCATCTATAAGTACAACGACCTGCCTGCCTTTCTTTTCGTATAACCGCTGAACAAGATTAAGGAGACGTGCCGAAATATTCTGACCGCCAGCAGGCATGCCATACTCCCGCTCAATTCTCTCAAGCTGTTGGATTATCAGGCAATGTACATCCTCTACGGTGCCGAGCTTGGCAGAGGCCAATGAAAAATGCAGCACGGGATATTCTGTCCACTCCGTTTCCAATTCTGCTGCAGCTAGTCCTTCAAAAAGACTCTTCTTACCGCGGAAATAGCTGTCAAGCGTGCTGACCAGGAGTGACTTCCCGAAGCGGCGGGGACGGGAAAGGAATACGTACTGATAACCATGGACCAGATCGTAGACGTATTTTGTCTTGTCAACGTAAAGATAATTCCCGCTGCGGATTTTCTCAAAAGTCTGTATACCGATAGGATATTTCATAATATGCCTGCTCACATCTGCAAAGATTTTCTACTGCTTCAGCGGTATGATTTCTTCTAGCTCATATTTAACAGAGTACGTTCCATCTTCGTCCATAGAACAAACTTTTTTCAGGTCTGGTGAAACAAAAAAAGTTTTGACATATTCATTTATTAAATCACGTAGAGTTAAGTCAATATTTTCATCAGTAAGTCTATCTAAATCTATATCATTAATATAATAAATCTGATCATACCAGTTACTGATATCACTCAAAACATCCAAAGTACAACTTTTTTATATATATAACGTATACGACTCGTTTTAACATTGACCACCATTATCCTTTTGCATTCAGTGCAATACCAATATTCGTAGCCAAATTCACTATCCTCAGAATAAAAATCCAACGCTGTTACTAAAGGCCTGTCTGTGAGTTTGTTATCCACATCCGTCTTGTGCCAAACATGAATAATATTCTCAGAAGGACAAGCAACCCATGAGAGTGTCTCACCGCATTTGCATCCTAGTCTTGACACAGTGTCACCTTTCATTTTCTAATTCATAAAAATTCTAGTTTTGTCTGAAAATCATACTTCACCTCTCACCCAACCTTTACTGAGGGCTTCCTCAAAAACCTTCCGGGGCATATTCTCTTTGTACTGATTCCCGAGAAATAAATATATGCGTTTTTTCAATGGGATTATGCATAATTCAGAGCATGTAGATCCGATTTTTGCAGCCATTTATACGCAAAATAGCTAGGCTTTGGCTTTCTTGTTAACCGTTGCCTTTGGCCTCCCAGGTGTGCGCCCGGCCTTTTTTTCCTTGCGATGACCTCCCTGGTGCTCTGACAAAGTTCCTTCCGGTGATATCAGCGAAAATGCCTCATATATTTCAGTCTGAGGTGTAAGGACAGTAACATGATCCTCCCTGTAAGGATATTCTATATAGCGGATCGATGTCATTTCATCAATCACATCTTTGGAACAGCCATACTTTTATCTCAGTTTCGTGCTCCATATATTATTCCGGATGGCTCGGAAAACATGTCCCTGCCGGCCGGATCCGTTGTCAATCTGCACTTAACCCTGATAATGGAAGGGCATATGACGATTTTGGCAGGGCATTTGAAGGACAGCATATGAAAAGCGCTGCTGAATATCCCGAATATCAGGTGAACCCAGACAATATTCAGTTCCTAAGCACCGCGGCCAAACGGCTCTTCATCCCGCCGTCCAGCCTCTCGGCAGCCCTTAAGGAGGTCGAGGACGAGCTCGGCATCAGGATCTTCAACCGCGGCCGCGAGTTCTCCATTACGCGAGATGGAGAAGAGTTCCTGATCTACGCGAGGCAGATCATGGATCAGATGAACATCCCCGAGAACCGCTTCAGCAGCAAAAAGGACGCGAGGGAGCTCTGCTCGGTCTCCGCGCAGCACTGCATCTTCGCGTTAAAGGCTTTCGCGAAACTAGTGAAAAGGCTCAGCTTCAGCGAGTAAGAATTCACCTTCCGCGAGACCAGTACCTGGGAGATCATCAGAGACGTCGCGCAGATGAGACTGGTTGTCAATGCTCCCATGATCAACTGCTCCGGCGAGGTCCACGGCGGAAGCCTGGCGGTATTTATTACGAGAACTTGTTAATGAATATTTAATGTGAATTGTGATGACATTTTCATATTAAAACTTGCATAACTACTCTGTAATAGCTACCATTGCTTGTATAAAAACACCTGCTATATCAGCAATTCCATCTGAAATATATACGGTTGTCCTTTTGTCGTGACGGAGTGTCTGCTTCAAAGCCATGCGCAATGTCTGAATGGAGGTCTCAATGATTTCTGACGAATTAAAAAAGATTATCAGCACGTTTGAATCTCAGGGAGTAATGAATTTCCTTGACCCAGCTTCAGAAGAGCAGATTTCACAGTTTGAGAAGAAAAACGGGATCAGGCTGCCAGAAAAATACAGGGAGTGGCTCAGATTCAGCGATGGCGGTGAGTTTTTCCTGCCGGCCGGAACTCAGATGTACGGCGTTGCACATCTGCCGCTGATAGATGTCGCAGATGAAGGATGCCCCGACGATAAACATATCGTTGTAGGAAGAATGTGCAACGGAGATCCTGTCATGTACGAAAAAGGCAGCGAAACTTTTGCCATATATTTTCCTGATGAAGGAAAAATTGGCAACGGGCTCGTTTATAACGATTATTTTGATTTTTTAAATGACCTTTATGATGTACTTGGCATAGCAGAAGATGAAGATTGATCCTGTTGAACAAGCAAGCACGAATGCAAGGTACCAAGCAGTAAGAAAAGCATGGAAGCGCGAACAGCAGTTAGTATGGGAAGGCAAAGGCACAAGAGACTGGACCAGAGAACAGCAGAGAGACATCCTTAACCTCAAAAAGGGGAGGGCTTATGACGATCTAGGCAGGGCGTTTGAAGGTCAGCATATGAGAAGCGCTGCTGAATACCCCGAGGATCTGGGAAACCCGGACAATATTCAGTTTCTTACCAGAGATGAACACCTGAAGGCCCATAAGGGAAGCTGGAAAAATCCAACCAACTGGTACTATGATCCGTTAACTGACACTTACACTGACTTTGGGAATGATCAAATTGCACCTTGCAGGATAATAGAACTTAGTGATCCTGTAATAGCAGAGGGGCGGGCTAACTTTTATGTTATTGACCCGCTTACTGGCAGGAAATGTAAGCCTGCTGCCAGTGTGCGGAAATGCGAGGAGCCGGAAGTTATCAGACGTCTCAATGAAGGCCTGTTCGTAAGGCCTGCAGATTTGGCTATTGCAATTGCATATGAGCGCTTCAGGCTGAACAATGAAAGAGTTACCGCGGAATCATTCAAACTGTTAGCCGCTGACTCAGTGCATACAGTCGACTATTGTCTGAATCCAGAAGCTGTAGCAATTCCGATCAGAACCAACAGAACAATCAAATATTATTACGCAGTGTCGGATATCGATTTGAACAGACTTGAAGAAAGACTGAATCCAGAAATTGTTCAGCGTCTCAGAGCAAAGCTGGAAGGTACTTATGACACCAATGCCCTTAAGGGGGAATACAAATCGGTAAAGGCTGATATGTGGCAATTCATCAGGGGTCAGAATAACGATGAGGCCGAGTCAACAAGGATAATGCGCTCTGTTTACACATTTGGCCAAAAATCAATTTTTTCATTGTACAACATTATAAATAAGCATCCCAGAATATATTCAGATGGGCGGATTACGGTAAACAGAAATTCAGAACTTGTCTCGCTTAATGAAGCAAGGAAGCCGGATAAGACAATAATTCGGGGTTCGGATCAGAATAAGCCGAGCCGCGGATGGAGCAGGTAACTTTTCTTTATACACTACACTGAGGACGGCATGACAGTGCCGCTGTTATTTATGGAAGATAAAGATGAGAAAACATTAAGTCCGCTCGAGGCCCGTGTTGCCTTTGCCGGAATGCTCGACAATGCAGAAAAGTGGGCCAGAGAGGTCTGGAGAAAAAATCCGCAGCTCAGGGAATTCTACCGCATGAAGACCCTCGCCCAGATTGACGATGATCTTCACTCCTGGGACAAATGGGAGGATATCCGTGATGATTACAGAAATGGCAGCTATACAGCTTATTTCTACAACAAAGCAACAGGACGAGACATTAAAAAGGCTATTCACGCAAATTCAAGGGAAGAGCTGAAAAAAATACTTCTTGCTGAGGCACGCTCCTTCGAGCCGGATCCTGATGATCACCGCAAAGTAATGAGAGAATACTTTAACGATCGCGGGATTGACTGGATGACCAGGGGGCTCCCAACCTGCTGGCAGGAGTATGACGAGGCATGCCTCAATCCTGGTTACGACGGCTCGCTCTCCTGGGATGAGGATGAAGAATAGCCTGGCGTAAAAACGCCCGGAAATTGAGCTGGCTGCAACGCAGTCTATGAATGAGAGAGCGCCATTTCAACATAGGAGCTGCTGAAAATTCAGTGCGGCCTGACAGCAGCCGTACCCGCTCTGCTGCGCTGCCCTCAGCTCTCAGAAAACAGGTGCCTGCTAGGAAGCGCTCCGGAGATTTACCGGCACTGGCAAGGGATCCTTAGAGGCCCATGCCCAGGCATCTGACATAGTTCCTCTAGGGTAAGTGCATGACTCTTCAGCAGATAAGATACATTCTCGCCATTGCAGAAAGCCGCTCGGTAAGCCTTGCTGCCAAACGGCTCTTCATCTCCCAGCCCAGCCTCTCTGCGGCCCTTAAGGAGGTCGAGGACGAGTTCGGCATCAGGATCTTCAACCGCGGGCGCGAGTTCTCCATAACGCGTGAGGGTGAGGAGTTCCTGATCTACGCGAGGCAGGTCATGGATCAGATGAACCTCCTTGAGAACCGCTTCAGCAGCCGGAAGGACATCCGCGAGCTCTGCTCGGTCTCCGCGCAGCACTACATCTTCGCCGTCAAGGCCTTCGCCAATCTGGTGAAAAGGCTCAGCTTCAATGAGTACGAGTTCACCTTCCGCGAGACCAGGACCTACGAGATCATCAGCGACGTCGCGCAGATGAGGAGCGAGATCGGGCTTCTTTACGAGAACGGCTTCAACCGGAAGATCATCGGGAAGCTCCTCAAGGAGAACCACCTCTCGTTCACCCCGCTCTTCCGCGCTACTCCGCACGTCTTCGTGAGCCGCGATCACCCCCTTGCCGGGAGGAAGGAGGTTACCCTGGAGGACCTTGAGCCATATCCGTGCCTGAGCTTCGAGCAGGGGCAGTACAACTCCTTCTACTTCTCCGAGGAGATCCTGAGCGAGCTCCCGCACGCGAGGTCAATCCACGTGAGCGACCGCGCCACGCTCTTCAACTTCCTGGTGGGGCTCAGCGGCTACACCATATCGAGCGGCTTCCTCTCCGAGGAGCTCAACGGCGGCGACATCATTGTCTCCGTAAGACTCAGGGTGGATGACGAGATGCATATCGGATACATCAGGAGAAAGAGCGGCGAGCTCTCGCGCTTCGCGGGGCTCTACATAGAGGAGCTGAGGAAAGTTATAAAGGAGGCGGGGTACGAGCCTGAGGAAGAGGCCCCTGCCCCGCCAGCGATGGACTAAATCACATACTCCGGATCGTGTTCGCCGCCGAGCTTCAGGATCTCGAAGATCTTCTCGCGGAGCGAGATGTAGTACGCGGAGGTCCGGTCGCCGGTGCCGCGGATCCGGTTGTCGATGATCTCGCGGATCCTGCCGGGGTTCCCCTCCATCACCGCAATCCTGTCGCCGAGGAACGCAGCCTCGTCGATGTCATGAGTAACGAATATCACCGTAATGCCTGAGGCAGAGGCGATTGACGAGATGTCGTTCTGCAGCTTCATTCTCGTTATCGGATCAAGCGCGCTGAACGGCTCGTCCATGAAGAGCACGTCAGGTGACACCGCTAGTGCGCGCGCGATGGCGACCCTCTGCTGCTGCCCGCCCGAGAGCTCGCGCGGATGCGACTGCCTGAGCCCCGAAAGCCCGGTGAGGGCGATAAGGCTGTCAACCCTCTCCATCTTCTCCGCCTTCGAGAGCTTCGAGTTCTCGAGCCCCAGGAGGATGTTGCCCTCCACCGTGCGCCAGGGGAGGAGCCCGTAGTTCTGGAATACCGTAATCCTCTTCGGATCGGTTTCCTCGACGCGCTTTCCGTCGATCAGCACCTCGCCTGAGGTGGGCTTCAGGAACCCCGCTATCAGGTTGAGAAGCGTGGTCTTGCCGCAGCCCGAGGGCCCGAGTAGGCAGATGAACTCTCCCTTCGCGATGGAGATCGAGGTGTCGGAGAGCGCGATGAAATCCTTTCCGTGCTTGCGGTAGGTGAGTCCGGCCTTGTTTACTTCTATATACATATTGCTGCCTCACGCCGTTATGCCCGTGCGCTTCAGAACATAGCGTTCGAGAGCGCCGAGAAGAGTGTCAAGGATGAGCCCTGTGACGCCCACCAGGATGACTGCCGACACGAGCCCCGCCGTATCGAAGTTGTTCCTCGCGTCGATGATGAGGTAGCCGAGTCCCTGCTGCGAGCCCGCCTTCTCTCCCGCGGTGAGGAAGCTCCAGCCGGTGCCGAGCGCGGTATGGAACGCCGAGGTGAGCTCGGTGAGCACCGCCGGGAAGACGATCTCAAGCATGGTCCTCCTGTTCCCGAGCCCGAAGCTGTCCGCGAC
>JAEEGL013683799.1_pt1 | contig 15370 bp, 8 predicted proteins | sample 9134231 | NCBI WGS metagenome assembly JAEEGL01 (sample SAMN16246548, study PRJNA631951) | gut metagenome | biome: gut microbiome; feature: rumen; material: fiber-attached | host: Bos | place: Iran: Karaj | collected 2018-10 | reverse complement strand
GGAGTAGCAGAGATGTCCTCCGCCGCGCACGGCGCATTTGGAGCCGAAGTCGCGCTCGCCGTCCACAAGAGCGAAGATTTCTGGATGTGAGTCCTTTAACTTATTGGTGAAGAACCAGTTGTAGTCCAGAATCTGCACTGGCGAAATGCCGCCGAAACCTACACGGCGGTACCAAAGCGCGTCATCTGGAGCCTCGTTGAAGTCGCATAGCCACACGAAACGGCAGTTGAATACAGGTGCCTTCGAGATGGACACGCCTTCGGGTACGATGACGTCATGCGCGTCTGGAACGACTGTGCCGACATCGCCTGGCCAATAGAAGCGTATCTTGCAGAACTCTTCAAGAAAATGATAGACGCCGCTCAACGTTCCTGTCTCGCCGAACGCACCGAGTTTCAATTGCTCGTTATAGACCTCGTGCCGCCGCCATGGATTTCGTATGCCGAAGACCGCGCCCGACGGTGAATCGTGCCCCATGATGTAAAGGTTGCCATTGCGCGAAAGAATCCTGAAACCCTCTCGGCCGACGCCATCCAGAAGTTCCTTGTTTCCACCGAGATAAATCACACCAGCGGATTTGTCAGGCTTGGCTTTGACAGAGATCTTTGCGCCGCATGCCTTTCCAGTGAACTTCTGCAATTCGGCCGCCGCGAGTTTCACTGAATCAGGAGCGTCGTCGCTAATGCAGATCGTGTCCATAACGGTTTCGCCAACCTTGATGCCAGCGACAGCGGCCCACGCTGAAAAAACAGCAATGGCACAGATGATTCTTTTTAGCATGGCTATCCCTCTATTCGATAATCAGCCGAACAGTATCCAAATCGACGACCGCGCCAGAAGTAGCAGGGTCCCTGTTCTCCTCTGGCTCAGGACGAACCCTTAACGTAATCGCTGAATCAACCTTCTCCAGTGCCGCATTAACAGCCTCAGTGACGTCCAGCCTGACGGGCTCGCAGATTGAATATTCACCAATCAAGACCTTTCCGACCACTGTCGCGTCGGCAAGGACATCCAGCGCCTTGAACTTCTTGATGTCCTCCTTCAGCGCCTCAACGACGTACTCGCGCTCGAATGTCTGCCCGTAATGGAGCATAAGGCGGAACTCGAAGACAGCCTTCGCGACGGAGCCTCTTGGCGTCAGTGTCTCAAGCGGAATCCTGAAAAGACCTCTGTGTCGGTGGTCGAACTGATTGCTCTTGCCAATCCAGAAAGGTGTCTTGTTGGACTTCCCGAAGCGGACGATGTGCAAGTGCGCCGCCGAGATGTCCGCGAAATCGTCCTCTTCAGGGTAGATAGCGTTTTCGGTCTTGGGATTTGTTAGACGGAAGTCCCGTATTTCAAACTCCCCAGAATCCTGGTCGATGATATCGAATCTGAGTCGCGAAATCCGTCCCGCATTCAGCCAACTGTCCTTTCCTTTTCGTAGTTTGGTGATGACCGCCTTGTGCCACTCTCCGTCTGGACGGAGGCATCCGAAAGAGAATAACCTGTCTTGACTGAGGCTCTGTCCTTCGCCCGCAAAGTAAATCTGCCCTGTGTTCTTTATTGGAAAACCCCTGCCGCGATACTCGAACTCTATCTGCGAATAGTCCGAAGGATTCACATCGATGCCGATTATTGTCAATGACGGATCCGCGCCATTGATTGTCACCTTCATGAAACCGCACTCCTGTTTCATATTCATTCGGACGGCGCCGCCCCAGCCGCCGAAACCCTTCTCGTTGTTCCAGGCAATGTCGTCTGCAGAAAATGCTGACAGGGTCGCCAACAATGCGATGAATGAAAAAGTTAATTTCATAACTCTTTGCTTTTCAACTTACAGCAATGGTAGTTCTTTTTTGGGGAGATTCCAGCGTTTCACTTGCCATTTTGGTTTGTGCATCGTATTGAACGAAAAAGAATAGGGCTGCCGTCCAACCAATATGGTGAGCGGCAGCCCAAAATGGAATTTCAGCAGGATACCGTCAGATTATTTGGCGGCAATTCTGAAGTCCTCGAATTCGCATGTGCCAGGAACGGTCTTGGCCTCGACGTGGCCGTCGGTATATGCGAAGTTGTTGTATTTGCTGCTGTTGTGGACGATGTTGGCGCGGATCTGCTGATTGCCCTGTCCTGTCGCGATGGTGCCCCAGCCGCCTGCCCAACCGCTGTCACGTGGTCCCATCGGGCCCATCCAGACGTCGGTGTCATTGCTGTCGGCGAAGTTGATGGCGGCCTTTTCGAGGGCTGAAATCTTGTAGCCCTTGTCGATACGGGCGGAGGATGTCTTGCCCCATTGCGAGATGCCGTAGGTGGTGTAGCAGTCCTTGTTGAATTCTTCGGATTCTCCGTTGAACGTGCCGTAGCCGTTTGTCATCGGGTTGTTCAGCGAGCTTGGGCAGCGGAAGGTCTTCCATTCGCCGACGTAGTCAGCGAGCAGGCCTGGCCAATAGACGTTGCCAGTGACAGTTTTGACTTTGCCGAGGGCCGTGAATCCAACGCTGTGTCCAGATGCATAGCCAAGGACGAGTGTGTCGTCCTGGTCCATGGCGTACATGTTTGCGCCGAGGGCTATCTGCTTCAGGTTGGATGCGCAGGAAATCTGGCGCGCCTTTTCACGGGCTTTGCTCAGGGCTGGCAACAGCATGGCGGCCAGGATTGCGATGATGGCGATGACCACCAGAAGTTCGATCAGGGTGAATTGCTTCTTCATTTTTACTCCTTATTGTTTGGGGGTTCGTTTGATTTAACTCATTTAAATCAAATCATCAATAATTGTATTATACAAAATTCCCAAAACAAAACAAGAGCAGTAGTGTATTTTTTATAGAAAATATTAAATTTACTGTGAGGGGCAGTTATTGGAATTGTCAACAAGGTGGCTGGAAGCCGCCATTTGGGGTAGGGACCTGCATTGGCCGTGTTGGCGCAACTGCCGACAACGCAGCGGCTTTGCCGCTATGCAGTCGGCTGTTGCGCCGCGCACAGGGCCAATCACGCCTGCAGGAGGAAATTTCTGAGCTCTTCATCGAAGGCGTCGATGTCGTCGAGGCGCGACGCCTCGCACAGCTCAAGCTTCTCCTTAATGGCGATGCCGCCCTGCGATTCTGGATACGCCTCGTAGATGGAGCGCAGTTTCGCAAGGGCCTCCTTTGCCTGCGGGAGTTTGCCACGCAGTTCCTTGACGAGATTGATTGTGGCGATTTTCTCCTCCTCCTTTGTGACGTCATAGACCTTCATCGCGTCAAGCGTGACACGGAGCAATTTGAAGAAAGGAGCAGCTGCGCTGTAGTATTCGCAGAAATGCCCTGTTATGTTGAGGTCCTGGTCGTCGGGGAAGATTCTGTCGGGGTCGATGTGCTTCTGGACCCAGTTGTCGTCGCGGTAGCGGTCGCGGATTTCCTTTTTCCTGAAATCAGGAATCTCCATTGGCTGTCCTTCGGCGACGGCGCTCCTGAGGGCCTGGATGCCTGCCAGCGTCACGTCAGCCGCCGCATATACATTCCACGGGGCTTTTTCGCCTGTGAGAATTTCGCGGGCGAAATAATAGAGTTCCCAGAAGTCGCCGCCGCCATGTCCCGCCATGTCGGCGACGTCACCCAGTTCAGGCCAGTCGGGCTCGACATGGATGCCGTGGGAGCTGCCCACCGCGCCCACCTTCAGCATCAGCGAAGGATAGGATTCGGCGGCCGCACGCGTGCCGTAGAAACGAAGATTCCTGCCGTCAGCCGACGTACCGCCCATAAGGTTCCGCACTATGCCGCCATTGCTCATGTAAATCAGCGACGGACACATTGTGCAGAGGTTCGGCATGATGCCGTCCACTTTACGGCCATTGCCGTGCACTGTGCCTTCGTACAGCACATCGGTAGGGAACGCGACGACCTTTTCAGGGCGAAGTCCTGTTATGACCATGGCGGGTCCGAGGGAATGCGTGCAATAGTAGTGGTAGTTCAGCCAGCCGCGCCAGTGGTGCAGACGGTTGCCTGGCAGGGTGTCCTGCGTGTTCAGGCATGCTTCCGTGCCACCGTGGACGTATTCGAACTCCGCGTATTCCAGTTCCCCGAAGAATCCCTCGCGATACAGTTTCGCCAGATAAAGGTTCTTCTTGTCGAAAGGATAGTTCTCTGCAAGGTTATATACGAGTCCAGAGGCTTCGACCGCCTCGACGACTTCGACCCCCTGCGCAGGAGTCAGGAAACTTGTCACTTCGCACAATACATGCTTTCCCGCCGCCAACGCCTTGAGCGTATGCTTGGCATGGTCGGGGAAAAACGTCGCAATGAGCACGGCGTCAAAGTCCATCCTGAAAAACGCGTCTTCATCTTCAACGACCTCTGCTTCTGGACAGATTGCCTTGAAGTTTTTCCTCATCGTGGGACTCATGTCGCACCCTGCGACAATCTCAATGCCCAACGCCCGCGCCGACGAAATGAATGAGGAACCACGCCCAAGTCCCCAGATGCCAAGTTTAAGATGCCTACCGCCAAACAGTTCTGTTTTTGCTTCCTCTGACATTGTTCGTTGCCTCTGTGCTTTTAGTCTAAAGTTGGGATTAGAAGATGCTCCATTCCTTGTGCTGGCGTGTTGTCAGGAGGACGCTCTGCCAGAGCTGGCCATGCGGGTCGATCTTGCGGCGTGTGAGTGTCGCGAGCGGAATCGGGACGTATGTGAAGTAGCCCTGCCAGTTGCCGACAACGATGTCCGTCATTCCCGCCATCGCGGCGTGGACGGCGTGCTGCGCAAGGTGCAGGCAGAATATCGAGTCGTTGCCGCTGGCGGGAGTGCTGCGGATGATGTAGCTTGGGTCGAAATACTTTACGCTGCATTCCTTTCCGATGGCCTTGAAATGCTTCACGATGGCCTCCTTCAGGAAAATACCGATGTCCTTGTGGAGTTTGTTTCCTGATTTGTCGAGCACGACATCCGATTCCGCGAAGAGGTTCTGCCCTGCGCCTTCTGCGACGACCACGACGGCGTGGTGCTTGCGGTCGAGCCGTCTTTCGAGGGCTGTCAGGAAGCCGAGTTCGCCTTCAAGCTCAAACGGCACCTCTGGAATCAGGCAGAAGTTGGCGACGGAATTTGCGAGGCAGGCGGAGGCGGCGATGAATCCTGAATCGCGGCCCATCAATTTCACGAGGCCGACTCCGTTGAAGGCGTCCTTCGCCTCGTTGTGGGCGCAACTGATGATTGGCGAGGCGGTCTGGACGGCGGTCTCGAATCCGAACGTCTTGTCGAGGAAGTTCAGATCGTTGTCGATTGTCTTTGGAATTCCGACGACGCTGATGGGCAGCTTGAGCCTCTTTATCTCCTGCGCGATGGCGTGTGCGCCGCGCTGCGTGCCGTCGCCGCCGATTGTGAAGAGGATGTTGATGTTGAGCCTGTCGAGCGTCTTGACCATCTCCTCCACAGGCTGCTCGCCGCGTGAGGAGCCCAGGATTGTGCCGCCTGTGTTGTGGATGTCATCGACGACGTCTGGATCCAGCATGATCGGCTTGAGGCCGTTTGCGGGATTCAGGCCGCTGTATCCGTAGCGGATGCCGAAGATGTTATCGACGCCATATATATAATATAAGGTATTGACAAGCGCCTTTATGACGTCGTTGAGGCCAGGGCAGATGCCGCCGCAGGTGACGATGGCGGCGCGCACCCACTGCGAGTCATGGTAGAGCATTCGCCTTGGTCCCGCCGCCATGAACGCGGGAACCTTGCGGCCTTCTGCGACGAGACGTTCGTTCACGGCGGGATCCGCGCAGTACATGACCGTCTCGGAGTCATCGACGAAGATGACGTCCTTCAGTTTCGATTCAAGTGTCGGTTCTCCGATGCGCGGGATGCTGAAATCCAGTTCGGAAATCTCATTGATGCCGAGGCTCATATTCTGTGGAAGCATATATCGTCTCCAGTAGTTGTTATATTGTGGCTTATTTGATGGTCACTTCCTTGTGCTTCTCAGCGGATTTGTAGATGGAAGTGATGATTTTCATGATAGTGACGGCCTCTTCGGGGCGCGCGAGCGGCTCGATGTTCTTGCGGATGCAGTTGACATAGTATTTGGTCTCCTCGTTGCCCCATGCGGTGTCTGGAAGCAGTTTCGGCTTCGTGTCAGTCAGGACGCCGTTGATGTCGCTGAAGATGGTAAGTTCGCTGCCGTTGGATTTGAGGCCGCCCTTCGTGCCGTAGATTTCGCAGTACTGGCATTCCGCCTCGATGTTGCTCGCCCAACTGAATTCAATGTCGAGCGTGCAGCCGTTGTCGTAGCGGACCATTCCGATTGCGAGGTCCTCTACGTCGTAGGTTCCCGTGTAGCCGCTCGCCTGTGGATTGAACGGCTGCCCGTCAGCGAACTTGCTGTAGATTTCGCCGCTGGCGGTGACAGGCGTCGGGAAGCCCATGATGTAGTTCGTGACATCGATGAAATGGACGCCTAGATCTATCAGCGGACCGCCGCCAGAACAGGCCTTCGTCGTGAACCATCCGCCCTTGCCTGGAATGCCCCTGCGGCGCTTCCAGCCGCATTTCGCGTGGTAGATTTCGCCGAGGGCGCCTGATTCGACGTATTTCTTCGCGAACTGCGCCCAGTTGGTGAAGCGGTTGTTCAGCCCTATCATCAGTTTCTTTCCAGACTTGTTCTTCGCATCCACCATCGACTGCACAAGCGCGGGCGTCAGCGATGCGGGCTTCTCGCAATGGACGTTGCAGCCCGCCTCAAGCGCGGCTATCGTCGCGGGGGCGTGGACGTTGTTCGGAGTGGCGACGCTCACCAGATCCAGTTTCTCCGACTTCAGCATCTCGTTGTAGTCCGTGTAGGCGGCCTCCGCGTTGAAGTTGTCCGCGACGGCGTCGGCGCGCTCTGGAATGATGTCGCAGACGGCGATGATTTCGACGTCGTTGCTCAGCAGCGAATATGACTGCAGGTGCTTTCCCTGGCCGCAACCGCCGCAGCCGATGATTCCATAACGAAGTTTCTTCATTTTTTCTCCTGTTTTTTGGCTTTTGATTAACTATTTAAGCTAATGAGCCAATTGCAAAACTCTCATCCCAATCGGCTGCATGGCGCTCCGCGATGGCTTCCTCGCGTGGCCTCAGCGTGTGATTACACGCCTTCGGCCCCGCTCGTCGCCCTCGCGGGCGGCATTTTGCCGCTTGGGCGGTAGTTTTGAAATTGCCTCTAATATATTACATTTTGCATGATATACCACCAAGCAAGCCTCCAATTTCTCACTTGTTCTGTTCGCACAGAAATGGTGCTTCGAGCAGGCCGCATGGGACGAGTTGCCGTTCCTCAGTATCGAATGTCTTCAATTCTATGGGACCGACCCAGTCAGGCGTCTTTGTCTTGAGGTAGAACGGCCCGAAGGCGTTGCGGCGGTGCCCGACCACCTTGACCTCCAGCACGTTGACGCCGTCCTTCAAATCCGCCGTCACATCAAGGCGGTACGGCGGCCATGGAAGCCGCCGCGCTTGTCCGCCATTCAGTCTGATTTCCAGTGCAACGCCCGCCCATGACGGGAATTCGAGATAGAATCGCGATGAGACTTCTTCCCTATGTATGAACGACTTGCGGTACAGCATGTTGCCTGCGTAGTTGCAGTAGCCCTGCACAGTCCAATCGCCTGTTTCCAGGCGTTCTTTTGTCGCCACAAGCGTGCGGCCATCGGCCATGACACCGAAATTCCCCAGCAGGAAAAGGCTTTCCAGACCAGGCAGCAATTCATGGTACTTGCAGGAGAGCGTGATGGAGTTGTCCCCCTCCTTCAACATGGACTTCGGAACCGCCAGGCGACGCAGGCAGACATCGACCCAGAAACCGCAATCCGCCTTCCCCAGCGGAGTGCCGTTGATCATGATATCGTAGTATTCAGGGCGTTCAAGCGCCAGATAACAATCTGCCGCAGGGACAGCACGGCAATTGAAATCATATTTCAGCACAAGGTCAACCTCTTTTTCAGGCCGCCTTTCCAAAGACAGCCATGGCTGGACCATGAGCCATCCCCGTGTCGCGACATTCAGATGGTCCTTCCGAATCTCATCGTCAATCTGCAGGAAATGCAGCGGGGCGGATTCGGGGCCGCCATTGACGCCATAGCGCGCCTTGTCCAGGACGAGAACATTGAAATCATCGGGCATGGCGTCCCACTGGCCGTCCAGAGGACGGCGGGATTTGTCATGGCAGCCACCGCTCGGAGGCGGTGCCGCTTCGGAGATTTCCTCTGCGGAGAGAATAAAAAGACGGGAGCCCAGTTGGGCAAACGACGTCTCGAGGACGTAGTGGCCGTCCTCGTAGGAGGACGGCACACTGACAAAGCCGCCGTTCAAAAGGTCCAATTCGTATGCTTTCAGGCCTGGACGCGCCTTTACGCGCACCTTCACGTATGGAAAGGCGAGTTTGCGTTCGAGAACCATGGGATATGACCACTGGTCGTCTTGGAACGGTGTCCCGAAATTGCAGGCGAAAATGGTCAGATGGTCATCTGCTCCACGCATTATGTGCATAAGCGGCTCGATTTCATTCCCTTCCCTGTCAGTGAAGGAGACGAGGCGCGCCGCTGGCGAGAAGACCTCTGAAAACTGCGTCGGTTCCAGAGCACGGAAGGACTGATAGGCTGTCGCCGCCTCTTCCGTCTCCATGCCGTCCACATACTGCGGAGGACGCCCATAGTAGCCGACCAATCCGCCCGCCGCCGCGAACTCCTTGAGCAGACGGAGCGTGGAGCGGCGGATTGTACGCATGCGCGGAATCAGCACTGCCGAGTAGCAGGCTGATTTTAGTTTCAGGCTTCCGCCCTCGACGCTTCCAAAGGAATCCATGAGCTCCTCGTCGCCGAAATCGAAATCAATGCTTGAACCGATGATCTGGTTTGTCAGACGGACAAGATACTCCGACTCCTCCTTCGTCCATTCAGGCAGCGGGAACGACCGCACGATCGGCATCCACGCGAACGTCGATTCGATGGGATGCACGACAAGCAGGCGGCGCTGCTCCTCGCCTTCGGAAAGGGCCGCCCCCAGGCGCGCAAAGTAGTCCTCCACCATCGGATACATGCCGTGCCATGGCGACTGGTAGGAGATTGAGGCGGGGTAATCGCGCTTGGCTTCGCCCTCCATGGAATACCAGGCAAGATGCTGGCAGCGGAAATTGATGCCGAGGGCATACTGCCAGTCGCACAGAGCCTTGTGGCCCGCGAACGGGAAATCCCAGCCAGTGCAGCCATACGTCTCCGAGAGCCGCCATTTCCGTCCGAACTGGTGCGCCACCGACGTGCACTGCTTGGCGGCGACGAAATTCGTCCAATGCTCCGTCAGGACATCGATGCCTGGCATTTGCATGTACTGGTAGAAACGCATGTCTGCGCCTGAACTGGAGGTCTGCAGCAGCACATCATCCTCCCAGAGGACATGGCCCGTCATCTGCATGTTGTGGTTGCCGCACCACTCGCCTATCTGCCTGGCAAATGCGTTGCAGAAGAGCGAAGCGCAGAGGTTTCGGTAATCAAGTCGCGCACGGGAGAATTCGCGTCCATCGACGTAGTAGAAGAGTTCAGGCAGATGGTCCAGGATGTCGTAGCCGTATTTTTCAAGGAAGATGGCGGGCAGCGCGTCGGTCCATGCCGTACCCTGCTCCGAGAGGTTTTCCATGTAGTTCGGCTCATCCGAGAAGATGCCTGGCACGAGCGTGCCGAAATCGGAGCCGATTTCACGGTAATACACGTCATGCGTCTTTTCGATGAAGCACTTCACGGCTTCTGGATTCATCGTGTCGAGATACGCCTGGCCGTTGTACCAGCTGTTGTCGCCTTCGACATGGCGAAAGAAGACAAGCAGCGACCGCCCGTCATTCCAGACGGTCGGAATCGCCGATTCGCGGCGGACGTTTCGGACATGCCTTTCATCGACAACTTCCGCCGTGAAGAGGGCCAATGGGAGGTCGTCGCCCTCTGGCTGCTTCACGTCCGCAGGCGTCGCATACACCTTCACATCCACACTGCGCTGGCGGAAATCACGGTTCTTCGTCACTTCGCCGCCGCAGGCGCCAGATGGATAGCGGTCCTCGTCGTACAGCCATGGATTCATGCCGTTTCTCTGCGCCTCGTCCAGGCAGGCGCGGATGCAGGAGAACCACTCCCTCCCCAGATAGGCTGTATTCAGACCTGTTCTGGAATGCATGAAGAAACCGCCCATACCCATCGCCTTCATGAAGCGAATCTGACGCCTCAACTCGTCTTCGGACAACTTGGCGTTCCACGCCCAGAACGGTGCACCGCGGTATTCAGCGCCAGGGGACGCAATTCTTTTCAGAACATCTTTGATCATTCTTCACCTCCTCAAATACATGGCTCGCATTCTAGTGTGGTGTGTCGTAAATCCATTGCATTTCCGCGCCCTTTTGCGCAACTCCTTCGCGGATGCTTCCTTTCATAGTCACTATGCGCGTTCGCATCCACGGAGGATTTCCCGCAAAATGCCTGCGGAACTCCTAACGGATTTACGACACACCACACTAGTAGTCTGTTGCCGCGTGAATGAGAATGGCGCCGTCCATTCCGAGAGAAAAGCGGCCAGGCGAGTTATCCTTCTGGCCGCAATTCTCGAGCGCATGGGCGGCGACTATTCTGGAACGCCGTCGCCACGGGAGTGTTTTGCCTCGATTATGCAATTGTGGATTTCATTGCCACAATAGTTCCAACAGTCTTCCGTGCATGCATTTATGACGGCATTCCAGCGTTATGTTCCCGCACAGGGTATTATTTCTCCAGATCCTGTGCCATCAGCCTGCTGACGGTCTTGGCGAATTCGAGCGGCTCCTCAAGCGGCATGTTCGCCGTGAGAAGCGCCTCGCCATAGAGCATCTTCGAATACTCCGTGAGTTTCGGGTCCTTGGAATCCGCGTCGTTCAGCTTGCGCATCGCGACGATGAGCGGATGGTCGGCGTTGATTTCGAGAATCCTCTTGGACGGCGGCGTGTCAGGGTTCATCGCCTTCATGATGCGCTCCATCTGGACGCCCATGGAGTACTCGTCTCCGACGAGGCAGCATGCGCTGTCGGTGAGGCGCTTCGAGAGGCGGACCTCCTTGATCTTGTCGCCGAGGGCGGCCTTGATGGTTTCGAGAAGGCCCTTGTTGGCCTCCTCGTCCGCCTTGCGCCGCTCCTCCTTGGCCTTCTTCTCGTCCTCTGTGTCGAGATCGACGTCGCCCTTGGAGATGTTATGCAGTTTCTTTTCCTTATAATCAGGAATGTCGCCCATGATCCACTCATCTACGGCGTCCGTGCAGAAGAGGACCTCGTAGCCCTTTGCCTTGAACGCCTCAAGCTGCGGCGAGTTCATGGCGGCCTGCTCGTTTTCGGCCATAATGTAGTAGATTTCCTTCTGCGATTCGGGCATGCGCGAGACATAGTCCGCAAGCGTTGTCTTCTTGCCTTCCTCCGTGGCGGTGCTGCGGAAGAGCAGGAGGTCGCAGAGCGGCTCGCGGTTCGCGAAATCGGTGTGGAGGCCCTCCTTGAGGACGGCTCCGAACGCGTCGAAGAACTTCATGTACTTGTCGAAATCCTTCTCCTTTATCTCCTTCAACGTATCGAGTACCTTCTTGACAAGGTTCTTCTGGATGAGCTTGATGGTGCGGTTCTCCTGAAGGATTTCGCGGGAGACGTTCAGCGGCAGGTCGGAGGAATCGACCACGCCGCGCAGGAAGCGCAGATACTGCGGCACGAGCTCCTCGCACTTGTCCGTGATGAAGACGCGGCGGACATAGAGCTGCACGCCCTTGTCGCGGGAGTCTGGCATGAACATGTCGAAGATAGGCTTCTGCGGGATGAACACCAATGCGCGGAACTCGGTCTGCCCTTCGACGCTCCAGTGGATGGTCTCCAGCGGGTCGATGAAATCGTGGCTGATGTGGCGGTAGAACTCGTTGTACTCCTCAGGCTTCACTTCCGATTTGGCCTTCTGCCATATTGCCTTCTGCGAGTTGAGCGTCTCCTCCTTGATGGTGACGATTGGCTCGGCGCCCTCGACAGGCTTGCCGTCGTCGTCCTTCTTTGTCTCCTCGCGCCTGATGTCCATGCAGATTGGATGCTCTACGTAGTTCGAGAAGCGCTCGACTGTCTTGCGTAGTTTCCACTCGTCAAGGAACTCCTCGTTCTCCTCCGTGAGTTTGAGGATGACGTCCGTCCCGCGGCCTTCGCGCTCGGCGGGCTCGATGCTGAAGAAACCGTCGCCCTTGGAGTTCCAGCGCCAAGCCTTTCCGCCCGCCTTCCTCGTGATGACGGTCACCTCTGAGGCGACCATGAAAGCGGAGTAGAATCCGACGCCGAACTGTCCGATGAGTTCTGGGGACATGGCGTCCTTGTTCGCCTGCAGCTGCTCCAGAAAGCGCTTTGTGCCTGAGCTTGCGATGGTACCGATGTTCTCTTCAAGCTCCTTCTCGTCCATGCCGATGCCGTTGTCGCGTACGGTTAGAGTCTTGGCGTCCTTGTCTGGAATCAGTTTGATTTTCCAGTCGGAGTCGTTCTCAAGGATGCTCTGGTCGGTTATGGATAGAAAACGTGCGCGGTCGATTGCGTCGGACGCGTTTGAAATAAGTTCCCTCAGGAAAATCTCCTTGTTTGAATAGAGGGAATGGATAACCAAATCCAGCAGTTTCTGTACTTCAGTCTTGAATGGTCTTTGCTCTGTCATAATATCACTTCCTTTTTATAATTGCGCCTTGGTTTCCCATAGGCTATTAAACGAAATTAGACACTCGCCTCCGCCGTTTGTTCCTCACATGCTCAAATCAAGTTTGATTTTTGGGAAGGCGACCAACTGGAACATCAGCATCATCTCGAAATCGCTGTTGTCCCAACCGAAGCCAAACGCCATGTCCCAGCAGTGCAACCTGCGGCGTATCTGATACTTGTGCTCAGAAAGATGGCTCTTCTCGAAATCGTACTCCGCCGATATGGCAAGCGTCGTGATGCTGTTCAACGGAATCTCGACTTCGCCTGTCACGACGTCCGCCGACTCGAACCGCTTCTTCAGATAGCCGCTCTCGCCCGCGATGTCAGTCAATGTACTGCCTAGCGAGTATGTGCTTCTGGAGATGTGCTCGTTGCGGTAGATGTAGCGGATTGAAAGGTTGAATTCGTCCTCCTTTCCAAGGCGGAGTCCCGTCTCGCCGCGCTGTATGTCGCCTTCGCCGATGTCGTGGACAGCCGCCGCCCAGAAGTTCAACTCCTGCTTTGGCGAGAAGTCCAGCCTTGCGCCGAAGTCGGCAGGATGCCTTCCGCTTTCTTCGCCTCTGTCGAAATGGAAATCAACGTAGGTCTGCAGGCGGATGACGGTCTCCCTTACACTCTCTCGTCTGGTCACCAGCCTCTGGTCGATTCCGAGGCGGATGAAATGCTGTTGTTCGAGGCGGTCAATGTCATCGAAATAGTAGAGATGGTCCCTGTCGTGGGACGGCTTCGGCATGTAATTATAATTAATGTATGGCTCGACGACATGCTGCAGGTCAGTGATGTCAAGCGCCTCAACGGGCAGAGTCAGTTTGTCGCTGTAGAAGGCGGTGCGCAGCTCCGCTCCGATTTCATACGCCACTCGCATGACCTCCCCGCCCTTTCCGTCGTAGTTCACGACGCGCGCTTCGGAATACGGCCTGTCTGGATTATCGACGTCAAACATCGCCGCCAAATCGTTTTTGCTGATTTTCCGCCTGCTGGAGCGGCTGTAGTAGGTTCCCGCGACTCCCGCGCGCGGCGTCAGCATCGCGAAATCTGACAGCGAAAGCGGCAGGTACAGGAAATGCTGCGAGTGCAGCCGCCAACTCTCGTAGTCGCTTGGGTCTTCGGGAAGGTCGTCGAACTTGTCGAAGTAGTCTGGAAGCAGGCGGCTGCGCTTGCGGTCGAAGTCGCGCCATTTCATCGAATAGTAGCCTGCGAGAGTTGAACTCTGGTACTGAAATGGCGTTCCCTTGATGTCGATTCGCGCGATGTCCAGGCTGTATTCTGGAAGAGCCTGAACTACGGTGTAGAAGTCGTTGACGCGCGGACGAATCGCTATGCCGAAGTTAAAAGGCGCGGCGGTCGAAGACAAGTCAATGAATGACTTTGGCTGGTTGACGCGCCTGTACTCTCCCTTGAACCAGTCTTCGAGCATGGAGATGTCGCTTAAGACATCAAGATTCGCCCGAAGCGTCAGTTCATCGCTGAAGAACTCGCGCCTGTAGTATCCGTTCACGCGGTAACGTTCATCGGTCTCTTTGAATCGGCGGTCGTATCCATGCTCTGTGTGCAGCGGCCTGCTGTCGAGAAGGCCGTAGAGATTCGTCCTGTATTCTATGCTGTCGGAGACGCTTTCTGCTTCGCTGCCGAGGCCGATGCCGCGCTTGCTCATGAGGTCTGTGAACAGATTGACCTTTCCGTTTTCGTCATAGCGCCAGATTCTCCCGAAGCGCAGATAAGCGCCGCGCTTTCCAGAGTAGCCCGGGCGGATGATGAATCCGCTTGTGCCGTCGGTGTTGCCCCAGAGATACGGGAAGTAGAAGACAGGCATCTTCCAGAACTTCAGGACGACGTGCTTCGCGGAGAAGGTATGGTCGTCATGGTACTTTATGGAGGAGGCCGTAAGGCGGTAGTGCGGCTCGCGGAGGTCGCATGTCGAGACCCATAGATGATTGAGTCCCATCGTGTGCTCGTCGCTGCTCTCGCCGCCGTCGCCCGCGCTATGCCATACGTCGGTGTCAAGGCGGTATGGGCCGAATTTGAGTTTCTTCTTGTCCAGATTGCCTGCCACAGTCGGCGCGCTCCATTTGCCGCCGTCCTCCGAGACGATTTGCACGTCGCCGCTGGCGCTGAAGTCCATCGTCTCGCGGTTCACCTGCATCTCGTTGGCGGTGAGCGTAAGTTTGCCATAGACGAGTTTGACGTTTCCAGTGGCCTTGAAGAGGTTGCTGTTGGTGTCGAACTGTGTGTCGTCAGCGGTGATCTGCAGTTCGTTCGCTTCGCCGACGATGTCGGCGGCGAAGACGCCGCCGCAAAGCAGCATCAGCAGACAGACTATGAAGACGGAAAATCTCATCGCTATTCCTCGAAGCAACCGTAAGTCTCTAGCATCCAGCGAGTCATGTCATACATGAGTTTCTCGCCACGCTTTTTGAACTCAATCGGCGGCAGCCAGAGCCTGTCGCGGTCGTCTCCCTTCAGTGTGAAGCGCTTCCTTTTGCAGAAGCAGAAAGTCGGCGCCACTGGAACGCAGAACGCCTCAAGCGTGAACGGTCCCTTGAAATTGATGTCGAGAAGGCCGTTGATGATGGCGTCATAGCACGTGCCGCCTGAATATGGCTGGAGATGCAGGTCACGGTGAGCATCGTTGTCATGGATGTGGACCGCCATGAGGCCGTCTCCCATGTCGGT
>JAEEGL011575284.1_pt1 | contig 15370 bp, 10 predicted proteins | sample 9134231 | NCBI WGS metagenome assembly JAEEGL01 (sample SAMN16246548, study PRJNA631951) | gut metagenome | biome: gut microbiome; feature: rumen; material: fiber-attached | host: Bos | place: Iran: Karaj | collected 2018-10 | reverse complement strand
TGTCGGGATTGCTAAGAGTATTCTTCATAAGCACGTCGGGGCTTAACGGGTCGTATTCTGGATTTGAAACATTCTCTGACACAGCTACATACAATGGGATTCTTACATTGAAGCGTTCAGGAAAGAACTTTCCAAACTCAAAACTTGATGAGAAGTCGTACTGATAAATTTCTTCGGTCAGACGGTCCTTAATGGTAGAGTTCAAAGCTCCGAATCCCGGCTTCTTGGTTGTTCCCGAAAGGGTTACCGTACCAAAATCGGCAAGTTTTGCAGTAGCGCGAGCCGTAGCCGCCCAACCGCTCTTCTCGTTAAAGTTGGTAAGACGCAACTCGTTTACCCACACCTCGGCACTCTTTGGCAGACCGTCGTCGGCACCATTGAGAGTAACCTGCTTCGGATTTCGTACACCTATCATGATTGTCTGCACGTTGGACAATGTAGGATTACCCATGACGCTTATCCTTCCGCGCTCGTTCATCTCGTAGTAGAGTTTTGTCAAGCCGACGTTCTGGTTTCCGAGACGGATAAGTTCGTTTCGGTTTTCCTTAACCTTGGTAAGGTCCTCGAATACAATGTTAATGTCATTCTCTTCAGGCCAAACCAAATATCTGTCGGGAGATTCGGTGTCGTCGCCATAGTAATAGCCTTCGGGAGTAACCTTCAGCGGAACTTCAAATTCGTAGTAGTTGTTCTTGTAGTCGGTACCAAGGCGCACGAATACGCTGATGTCACCATCCTTGATTTCGTCCTTGCCGACAACCGATTCGGCGTGGACAAACATCTGCATACGCAAATATTTTCTTACATCAAGGTAAACATTCTTGTAAACGGCACGTGCATCACCGTCGGCAAGGTCAATCACCTTTATGGTCATTGCCTGCTCGTTGAGCTGCTGTAACTGCGGGTTCATTGTGTTCTGTTCGCGTGTAACGCCCGGAGGCAGCACATAGTTTACAGGACGACGGCTTGCATTTTCCTCGATATTGACCGCCGACACGTCAAACGAAGTATTTTCCAATTCGTTGACTACATATTCGCCTGGCTGGAGGAAAGAGTCGTCGTACTTGCGCCATTCACCACGAACAAGGTCAAGTGTTCCGAAACGCAGGCAGGTGGTGGTATCGAAATTTGTCATAAACATTCGCATAAAGCGAATTGACTTGAAATCGGAAATAGAACCGACCTTCTTTGAATATTCCGAAATTGGAATTTTGAACTGGTACCAAGAAACCTGCGAAGTCTCATCGTTTGCAAGAGTAACGGTAACCGTTGTCTTGTCGGCGATGTAGTTCTGACCAACAATCAAATCTTGCGGACGGATACTTACACGGTATTGGAAGAAATTTTCCGATTCGCTCAAGGTGTTGTCCCTGTTTATATCCTCGACATCAGGAGTTGTTGTAGAGTTGGTGATATAGGTCTCGGTCTGATATTCACGCGGTATTGAGTTGCCTTCCAATCCGTTGAAATATTTGTAGCGCTGAAGTATGTTCAGACCCTGTTCGTCGTAGTCGCTACCCTTGTAGTGGTGGAAGTTATCCGACGAGGGGTCGGCAAGTGCCATCTGGTAGGCTTGGGAATTTTCGCCGAACATGGTTTTCACCTGTTCCAAGTAGTCGCTGAAGAAAGTTGTTTCGTTTTCGGTACTCAAACCGTCAAAACCGACATCCTGTGCGAAACGAATTTCGGCGCTGTTGTCAAATGCGCTTACAAGTGCTTGGCTGTTAGGTACAATACCCCAAGCTGTTGTGTCAACTGGATTTTCAAGCGACGGAGCGGGAAGTCCCTGTTCAAACGCTTTTCTTCCGTCCTTCAGAATATCCTCGCTTATGTCGCCAAGGTTGAAATATAGGTCACCGCCGGGGTTGGTAGAATCTTCGACAAACGGGTCCATCATCCAGAACTCAATATACTCGATGTTGGCATCCTCAAAGTCGGTAGTAGTGAGCTGTCGCTGGATACCAGCCCAACGTTTGCGCGGATTTTCAAGCAAGCCCAACGAGTTCATTCCTGCAACATCGTAGTTGTAAGGACCTTTCTCGTTTGGATAGAAAACAAGGTTCAGCGGAGCAAGATTCTTCTCAAGGTTTGCGCTTTCGCTTTCGCGGTTGGGGAAAAGTTCCTTTTCGTAAACAAGTCGGGTATAATGGCTTGAACGGTCTTCAATGCTTATAGTTGATGAGCTTTCGTGCAAGGTCTGGTCAACAACGAACCACGACAGGCGCGCCCTGTTCTTGCCGTAATCAAGGTCGTTTATCTTCGAGCTTTCGGGGAACAGTATCGAATCGTTTGGCGTACTTGCGATTGACCAGCTGACATAACTCTTTACATCGTTTGTAATCTTCGAACTTTCAAAGTCGTCGATGTAGGCGGCACCTTCCTTGCCTATGGCTTTCGAGTGACCGGGAAGCAGCTGTGCAAATTCGGCGTTGAATGTCACGGTTGACATTTCCTTTGTCTGTATAAGTGGCAGGAAGTCAATGACTTTTGTAAGGAATGGCCAGTCGGTTCTGTACGAGAGGTTTGCTCCCCAGATTGTGTTCGACAGCGGTTCTTCGCCAATGTTAACCTTCTGTGTCATCGGCTTTTCCTTCAAGTGCAATATTGTCGCTCCGATGTTGAAGTTGTTGGAGAAGTCGTAGTTGGCGTGCAGACCGGTAAGGGTTTTTGTCTGCATGCTTCCGACAGAGTTGCTTTCAAGTGTTATGGAAATAGGTGTTCCAGCTTCCAAAATACCTTGGTTCAGAATCTTAACACGGCCAAGGTTGTAGTCAACCGTATAGTCAACATTCTCTACCAGCAGAGTAGAACCAGCCGTGACCGAAACGCTTCCCTGCGGAACGTTGATTGCATTGAGCGAAATTTCGCTGCTGCTGTTTGACTTGTAGCGGCCTTTGAGCTTGAACTTGTTCTTCTCGGCCATCTGCTGAGCTTTGCTCTTGGTGCTGTCGTACAGTTCGGGGAATACATAGCCGTCGGCAACATTGTTCAACGCGCTGTTTCCGCCAGTAATCTTGTCGTACAGATACGAACCGAAAGGTTCACGCACAGGGAATATTATTCGTCCACCCGACGAGCTGATGGTGAAATTCTCAACGTAGTCGAACATTCCATCGGGATATGGGTCGTTGTTTGTGTTCAAGTTATCGAGTCCCATCACACGCAAAAGCTGTATGCTGTCGATTGCTCCTGCAGGAATGTAGGTGAGGTCGGTACCTGTCTTGTCGTTGGTGTAAAGTATGTCAACCGTAAAGTCCTCACGAGTAATCTGGTATGCTCCGATGTTGTAGATGTTTTTCATCATCAGGTCCCAGTTCTTCTTGCTAGGAGTGAACGATGTTCCCTTAATCAACTTTACAATCAGAGTCTGTGGAGCGGCGATGGCTGAGTTTGAAAATTCACCAACCGTAAATACTTCTCCGTTGACCGTATATTCGTAGGCGACCGCCAGAACCTGGTCGGCATTTAGTTTTGAATTGAGCGAAATGTAACCCAACTGTGCATTAAGGGTATATTCCGACGGGTTAAGTTTTCGTGCCGACTCAATCTTCTCGAAGTCGGTTCCGCCTGACATCTGCAAGTTCTGCAAGGTACTGCTAACCGTGTTGATGTCCCTTATTTCGGGATAGTCCTGCGCCAAGTTGCCAAGAATGTTTACGTCGTTGTATGGCGGAACGGTCGTGTTGTTGTGCAGAGAACTTGAAACGTACATAGACTGTATGTCGTTGCTGTTTGATTCACCTAAGTCAACCAGAGCCACGATGTTACGGGCATCTGTATAGTTGCCTGTCTTGTTGGTAACCCACACTTCCACGCGGTTGATTGTAACGCCGCCCATTATCACAGGCAGGTTCGTCATTGAACGGTCATAGTTTTCCTTGAAGTAGTGCGACAGGAAGAAGTGCTTGTTTTCTTCGTAGTTGTCGGCCTTTATTTCAAACTCCTTGGTCGTGCTTCCGCCTTCGACGTTGATGGTTGAAGTTTCGCTCTTTTTCTGCGACAGCAAGCCTGTGAGCGTCAGTTTTCCGAATTTCAGTTCGGTCTTCACACCGAAAAGGCTCTGGCTACCCTGGATGAGCGTTCCAGTTAAAGGAAGCGAAACGTTACCAGCCTCGATTTTCTGTATGATGTCGTCGTCGTCGCCTGTGTATTCGAGTTTTACGTTGTTTTCAAAGTCGAAAGAGGCTTCGGTGTCGTAGGAGATGTTGACTTTCATCTTAGTACCGATTTGTCCGACGACGTTCATCTGTATTTTCTCGTCGAAGTCGAGGTTTACCTGACGCTGCTGCTTTGAGTCGAGAGCAGGGTTGTCGGTACGGGTATATTCAAGTCCGAGCGTAAGTTCGGCAGAACCTTGTGGCTTTATGTCGATTACGTTTCCTCCGAAAATGCGGTCGAAAATCTCACCGCCAACTTCGAGGTGAGGAATCAAGTTGGTGTTTATCTCCTGGTTCTGCTCGCGGTTTTTCTTCGCACGCTGATGCCAGTACGAGTTCATAGCCTTCTCGAAGTTGTAGTTCACATAGTCGTCGAAAGGCATGTTGTAGGGAGTACCTATTGGCATTCCGTCAACATTCTTCTGGAAGTTGTAGCTGTCGGTTTCGGGGTCGTATTCCACCGAAGTGCTTACGTTCGACGGGTCGGAACCATAAAGAGGGCTGTTGTCGGTATTGTCGGAAGGATTTACATTTTCCTTTGGGAGCGGGAACTTGGCATTGCCTTCGGTCTTTGTGGTATCGTCGTCTGGACCAGGTAGTTCTGCAAATTTCTGCAACGACGGATAATGTCCTCTGCTGCCGTTCTTGGCATTAGAGGGCACAAAAGCTACGACCATCATCGCAGCCATAAGTCCACCGACAAAAATATATTTTAATACTCTACCGAACAAAGTTCAAATTCTACAAATAATTCAACGCCAGCTTGATAACGGTTTCGAGGGAAGCATCGGGCTTTTCCTTCGTAACTTTGTCAAGCACTTTCTCCACAGCAGCCTTAGCAAAGCCGAGAGTGGTTAATGTTAATAACGCATCTTTCTTGATTGTATTGTCCGAAGCAGCAAAAATTTCTGCACTTTCCATTTCGCCCGAAAGATTTATCTTGTCCTTGAGGTCGAGAATTATGCGCTGGGCAGTCTTTGCGCCAATGCCTTTCACAGCTTTCAACTTGACAAGATTCTCGCTAAGTATCGCATTTGTAAGTTCTTGCGGCGTAAGCGACGACAATATCAGACGCGCGGTGTTGGGGCCTACTCCGTTTACAGAAATAAGGTGGCGGAAAAGTTCGCGCTCGATTTTGGTAACAAAGCCAAAAAACAGATGTGCATCTTCGCGAACCACCTGATGCAAATACACTTGCATCTGTTCTCCCTGCTTCATCGACGAATACGAAGTAAGGCTTATATTGACAAAGTAACCAATGCCACCAGCCTCAATCACCGCGTATGCAGGATTGAGTTCTGCGACTAGTCCCTTGATATATTCGTACATAGTTATCCTAATTAAATTAAGGTGCAAAATTACATAATTAATTAATAATGGACAATGGATAAATTGATAATTAAATTTCAAATGTCCGACACACATTTTGTTGCCATAAAACAATGGCATATCCAAATTTTTAGTAAATTTGTGATTTGTTCGTAATATATTTCTGATATGGAAAAAATTATTTTGCTCGTAGCAATAGTGATAGCTTCAATGGGAATGGCTTTACCACAGAACATTAGCATTGATGAAGGAAAAACTGTAGCACAGAACATAATCACAGAGCGGTTCTCTGCAATAGGCTCAAATCCAAGCGAATACAAGTTTGCAAATATCTACACAGAAACATACGACGGGATAGATGTCTTTTATGTTTATAACCTTGAACCGACGGGATTTGTGATTGTCTCGGCAAACAAATCGGTGGAGCCGTTGCTTGCATTCTCGCACGAAAGTTCTTGTGAGGCAAACGGTCGTCATCCGGGTGTAGAGGCTGTGTTAAAATCATACTCCGAGCAAATTGCATACGCCATAAAGAGCAATGTCGTTCCAAGCCAGCATATCCAAGACGAATGGCAGCACTATATGCAAGCTGATTTCCAGCCACGCGCCGTTAGATCCGTAGCACCGCTTCTGATAACAAAATGGGACCAAGGCACATATTTCAACACCCAATGCCCCGAAGATTCAAATGGTACCGACGGACACGTCGTTGTAGGTTGCGTAGCAACTGCTATTGCACAGGTTTTCAATTACTTCAGATACCCCACACAGGGTACAGGAAGCTATGGATACGACCATCCCGACTACGGTCATCTGGAGGTAAACTTTGCCGAACAGCACTACGACTACGACTTTATGCCTGTGAAACCAACCGACTACAACGAAAACCTTGCACGTCTGCTCTACAACATAGGCGTATCTGTTGATATGAACTACGGTCCAAATGGTAGCGGTATGAACAACCACAAGGGAGCCTACACGATGCGCAACTACTTTGGCTACAGCGATGAAGCTAGGTACATCTTCAAGGACAGCCTGCCGACGGTAATCCCCGACAACATCGAGAACGACACCGTTATTCCCGACTCAATCTGGAACGGCATTCTGGTCAACCATCTCGACAGGAAGATTCCGCTTTACTATGCAGGTTGGGGCGACTATGTATATGAGAGCGGACACGCCTTCGTATTTGATGGATACAGCGATTCCACACACTACCATATCAACTGGGGATGGGGTGGTTCATACGATGGGTTCTTCACCATAAGCAATTTGTCGCCAGGCGGTTCAAACTTCCGACTTGCACACGAGGTAATCGTCAATGCCACACCAAAATACGAAAACCAAAGCTGCGAAGGATACAAGGAAATCAACTTCTTCGAAGGCACAATAGAGGACGGTAGCGGACCACTTAGAGACTATGCTCCAGAAAGCGACTGCTCGTGGCACATAACGCAATACGATTCTGTTTCGGGATATACTGTTAAGATTGAAAAGTTTGACATTGATGCCACCGACTACATTATCATATACGCAGGCGATGACGAGGACGCTCCTATCGTTGCAACTATCTTCGGAGAAGATGAACCCAATGCTAGTTATACAGTAAATTCCACTTCGATGCTAATAAAGTTTGTCTCCGACGAAACCGCTTCGGGCGACGGCTGGCTAATATCTTATGCTCCGATAAAGCCTAGGTATTGCAACTCGTTAACAAGCCTTACAGAAATGGTCGACACAATTTCTGACGGAAGCAACAATTGGCCATATAATAATAGTACAAACTGTAGTTGGCAAATAAGACCAAGCAGTACGTCAAATTTCAGTTTCGTTTTTTTGGAACTTGACACTGAATACGGGAAAGATTTCGTTAAGATAATGAGAAACGGACGGTTATATGCAAGATTCTCCGGCGACACTATTCCTGAACCAATAAGTTTTGATGCTGAAAGTGTATTGGTGATATTTACCAGCAATGGCAATAGGCGTGCAGGCGGATTCAAGATTGCATACTCGGTTGGAGAACCAACAAGCAGACATGAGATAGACATGGACGACATCGCCATATACCCCAACCCTGCAACAACAGAAGTCATAATAGAAGGCAACAACTTGTCGCACTTGACATTGTACGACATAACAGGACGTTGCATTGTCGAGTCGGAGATTGAATCGGACATTCACACAATTAACACTTCTAACTTAAGCGGTGGTACATATATAATAAAGGTAATCGATAAATACGGAAACTGCTCTACAAAAAAGATTGAAATCCGATAAAAAACTATTGTTGTCCGCTAAATTATACGTTGTCACAATTTTTGCGTTGCTCCATTTCATTCCGCAGCAAAAATATGCGCCAACGCTTCAAAACACATACATTTTCCTATATATATGCAACCTCTCCGAGGTTGATATATTCTTTCCAAAATCAAGCCTGCCTATTTTTGTTGTTGATGTAACAATATGATACACTTTGATTTATGTGATTTTGTTGAAATTTTAGCGGACAACAAAGAAAAAACAATGCTTTGCATTGTCTTGAATCTTGTGGAGAATATCGGACTCGAACCGACCACCTTCAGATTGCGAACCTGACGCTCTACCAGATGAGCTAATTCCCCCTTGCAATTGCATTGCAAAAGTAAGCAAATTGCATTTTTCAACAAGATGTTTTTTGTGTCAAAAAAACGGAAACCAGATTCTGAAACAAGTTCAGGATGACAGTTTCCGTTTTTTAGTTCTATCGTTTGAAGAACGAGAATAGCCCTCCTGCCTTTTCCTTAATTGTGCTGGTAGCTTCCTCAACTTTGCTTGATGCGGAATTGTCCACAAAGGTTTCGTTGAGGTCTGGTTCTGCAATCTTGCCGTCAACGTGGCTTAAGAACGATTCAAGATTCCAAGGTGCGGCGTTGCTTTCGTATTCTCCCTTGTCGGCATCGCCAAGACCTTGTTCCTTCATCATTTTTTCCATGTAGCCTTCGCCATACTTGGAATCATAATACTTCTTCATTCTCAAGTAAGGCTCTTTTCTTCCAGGATTTACTTCCTTTTTGCCCTTGTACATTGAAGTCTGCTTGTCGATAAGTTCGCTTGATGCATCGTTGAACGGTTTGCATTGCGGATAAACTTCGAGCAAAAGGAATTCAAGATATTCCTGAGAATCGTCTATCATGTTCGACTTTATGTCGTTCAGGAAATATTCGTCCTTTATGATGTCCTTGAGCCTTAGACCAAAGTAACGGAAAAGAAGTTTCTCGCGTTCCTTAACTATACCGGGGGTAACCTTCTGTATTCTAGTCAAATCGGCAATTGCAGCATCGTGCGACATTACACTCCATGGCATCAGTTCGTATGGTGGATACGAGCAGTACGACATAATCCAGTCAGCCAAATCGCCGACAATCTGCATGAACATGTCGTTGATACGCTCACGCTTTACGATTTCGGGCTTGTACTTCCTTTCAATCCTGTCGGAAATAAACTCCCACTCGTGCAGTTCCACAAGGTTGAACTTGTTATTTGCTGCTACTTTATTGTACTCTTCGAGTTTTTCTTCCCACATCTTGATTTCGATTTCGGGTACCATAAAGGCCTTCTTGCATTCAACAATGTCTTCGAGGAAACTGCGAGTAGTAACGCCTTCGGCTGCCTTGTCGAGACCGCGTTCAATCTGTATGCGCAAGAAGTTTGCGTATGTCATTCCTGGTTCTTCCGATACGGCTATCATGTCCTCGATGCTCTTAATGAGTTTTTCGGGATTGTTTTCGACCATAATTCTCATGCGTTGCGATTCGGTGGCCTTCTCCAATGTGTTTTTATAGTCGTCGCGCAGAGCCTGAATGCAATTCTTATATGCATCAATAGTGTTCTTGAAAAGCTGGCTGTCATCGGGAACTTCGCCGTTCTGTGGCATATAGTTCTTGTTGCCTTCTTCGGTAAGTGCGCGGGTGTAGGCGTCGGACATTTTCACGGTAATATTTTCGTTCTGCATCTTGGCGTACATCTCGTTCATATCGGCGCTTTCCTGTCCAATCTCTTCGAGGCGTTTGTAAAGCCTTTCAACTTCGTCGTAGTACTGACCTGTGATGTTCTTGCTCTTCATGTCGTCGAGATAGAACTTGTAGCCGCTGGTCATTGCGTCGAGCATTGTTTTATCTATTGCCATATCTTGTCCTCCTATTTATCTGTTAATAATGTTCTTGAACTTCTTGAGGTGCTCCTCAATTTCCTCGTCGCTGAATGGTATAATGTGCCTGTACCTGTATTCGCGGGTAAGTTCAGGTTTCATGCGCCATCCTTCAATCCACTTGCCCAAAGTATCTTCTGTCGATTTTACGTCTTCGACTATGCTCTTCTTTGTATTGGCAACGGATTCCATCATGTTGGATTTGTATTTTGCTGGAACAACTGCATTGTTGAAGATGTCTATTTCGTCAATTCGCTTCCAGTTTTCAAGCAGGGCCTTGCCGCTTCCTTCGTCAGACATTACTTCGACGCTATTCTTGTTTGTCTGGTCGGTAACCATTGTCATCATATCGTTGAGGTCGGTGTACTTGTCGAGGTTGGCGAGTATGTCGTCGGCGCCTTTCTTGCGTACTGGCTCCTGAACGCTCTCGTAGTATTCGCTTTCCATCTCGTACTGGTCGCGTTCTCCTGCAAATGCGCAATCGACGTTGAGATGTCCTAGGTTCTGTCCAATTTCCTCAAGGGTGTCGTACCTGTCGAAAAGATCGCTTAGTTTTTTCTCGGCTTCGTACGAATGTTTTCTGTGCGGGTTGCCGGCGTACCGCTCGGTGCGTGCTTTGTAGTATGCACGATACTCTTCTAGTCTTTGATCTGCCATAGCATATTACCTTTTATAATTAGTGAGACAAATATAAGGATTATTTACGATTTTGGACTTACGATTTACGAATAATTATAATGCTGCAAATTTAAGGTTGCTGGCTGGCATTCGTTTGGCATTTTTTATCAAAACTTATGCAGAGTATTACAAAATGTAAGGTATGGGATATTTTTTTTATTTTTGCCACAAATTTTAGATATGAGAAGGATTTTGTTTCTATTATTGGCAGCCATTGTCGTGATTTCGTGCAAGAATACACAAAGAGATGTGCAGGTTGAAGGTCACTACACCTATCAGCATGGCTGGAACTACGACATCGATGAGGGAAATATTGATGTCCACGAAACTGGCACTATGGATTTCTACGCCGACAGCACGGCTTTAGATTCTGCCCGTCAGGTGTATGTGATGACTTTCAACGACGGTGGCAAGGCGACTTGGGTATTCAATTATGTAAGTCCGAGCATCTGGCGCGTGGAAGGCGAAGATTTTTATTTCGCTGGCGTTGAGGAAAGTTTCCGTATGGAACTTGTAGAAAGCACTTGCGAGGATTGCAACGAGGAACTATCAAGAGAATTGGCGCAAAAGACTGTAGAGGGAGTTCGTGGCGGAATAGCACGCGAAATAAAGTTCCATCTTGATACGCTTACCGACAAGGAGTTAGTATGGAGTTACACATACAAGGACGGTCACACAGACAAATGGGAATTTTATCGCGAATAGTTATGGAAACAGACAGAATCATACTTCGTCCGTGGCGCGACAGCGATGCCGAAGCGCTTTTCAAATATGCCTCCGACCCCGATGTCGGTCCGCGTGCAGGCTGGCCACCGCACAAAAGCGTCGAAGAAAGCCTTGAAATTATCCGCACGGTGTTCAACGATGTCACAAACACCTGGGCTATCGAATTAAAAGCTACTGGCGAAGCCATCGGTGCAATGGGCTATGGACCTTCGTGCCAATGCAATCTGCCGGCACGCGACGGCGAACCGCTCATTGGCTATTGGGTGGGAAAACCATACTGGAACCAAGGTATTTGCACCGAAGCCCTACGACTTATGCTTGACCATATTCGTCAAACAACTGATATTAAGTCGCTTATAAGTGGACATTTTGTCGATAATCCTGCTTCGGGGCGCGTGATGGAAAAATGCGGATTCGTGCCGACAGGCGAAATTTGCATCGACGAAAACCAGTATCAAGGCAAGGACAAGCCGATTCGGGTGCTGAGGTTGGAACTGAAAAAATAACAATGATTATGAAGGTTCGGCTTTTAGCTCTGTTATTTGCATTTCCCCTTTGTTGTGTTCTGCAAACATCCTGCACAACCAGCAGCAACCTTGCTGATAATAGCAAAGTTAAGGCCTTGTCTGACAAAATCTGGACTTATAGCCAAAGTCATCCCGATGGTTTTACTCTTGACGTTCGTACCATGACCGAGCCAACCGAAGGTATTGCTGTTTCGTATTACGCCACGCAGGGTTGTCACTCGCGCAAAAATTTGAATCGCGTTGTCAGACACGCACTGCATCACGATGGCTATGTAGGCGGATGGCTCGACACTGCCGACAGTCTATATTATTTCGACAGCACCCGACTTTTCCCCGAAGATTCGCTAGAGGATGCCATAAAATTTGGACTAAAAAACCGACAGAAGGCAATATTTAGCATTGAAGAAAAAAGAGAAATCAGAATAGTGCCATAATTTTCTTATTTTTGTCGTTCAAAAAATTAAACAAAGGCATGGAATACGGCACATTCAAGGTTAAGGAAGGCGTTTATATCCCCGATGTGGGCATCGATTATCCCAAGGACGACCCGGCTCGCCGTCTGCTGAAAGTGGAAGTGGAGGATTCATCGCAGGGAAAATATCAGTTCGACGAAACTTATCCATATATAGATAATTCATTGAGTTTCAAGTTGAATGGCATACTGGGATTTTTTGTTAAGTGGGTACTTGTTGCTTTTTGGAACCGCTTTCATTTTGGCATAAGGATAAAAGGGAAAGAAAATGTCCGTAAGTATCGCAAGGAACTGAAAGATGGAGCGATGTGTGTGTGCAATCACGTTTTTATTTTTGATGCATTTGGGGTAAATCAGGCAGTTAAAAGGTTCAGTACATTGAGAATACCGATGTTTGCCAAGCATTTCAATGGCAAGAACGGCTGGTTTATGCGTCACGTCGGAGGCATTCCTATTCCCGAGACTCGCGGAGGCATTGCCAAGTTCAACGAGGCGTTCGACGAATACCACAGGCGCAAGGAATGGTTCCTGATATTTCCGGAATCTGTACGATGGAACATGTACGTGCCGATTCGTCCGTTTAGAACCGGAGCGTTCTCAATGGCATACAAGTATGATATTCCCGTTATTCCAATGGTATATAGCTACCGCGAACGGAAAGGATTGTATCGGCTGTTCGGTTCAAAAAATACGCCCTGCATGACCTTGCATATCGGCGAACCTATATTTTTCGACAAGAGCGCAAACCGAAAGGAGGAACTTATTCGAGTCTGTACTATTGCGCATAAGAATATGGAGCAGATGGCTGGAATAGAGGAAAATCCGTGGCCGGAAGTAGTATAAGTCTATATCCGTTTCAATGGGTGTGGAGTTTGATTTGAAAGGTTTATATTAGGAGCTTGTGAGAGTGAACTTCCGGAACGAACAATTAAATAAAAAGCGGTCTGAGAACCGCTTTTTGTAAATTACTCGTTTGTCTTATATTATCTCGTCGGCAAGTTTCTTGAAGTCAACGCCATTGAAGTTTCCGCTGCTCATCATCAGGTAGTTGGTGCCGTGGCAGTCGGTTGAGCGGAGGTAGTCCTGCAACTTGTTGGTGTCGGTATATACGGTTACGTTTCCCCCGAAACTTTCCTTTACGTATTCTTCTGGAATGTCTGGCAACTGTTTGTGCTTCAGAACTTCACGGTTGTAATAGACGATGGCTGTGTCGGCCTTGTCCATCGCACCGTTGTACTGCGGAATGAAATTCTTCTGCAGGCTGCTGAAAGTGTGAAGTTCAATACAGGCGATGAGTTTGCGTTTCGGATATTTTTGTTTTAGGGCATTTACGGTGGCTTTCAGTTTACTTGGTGCGTGAGCGAAGTCGATGTAAAATGCCGAATCATTGGTTTCCTTTACTAATTGCAAGCGTTTTGCTGCACCTTCGAAGGTTTCCATTGCCGACCAAAAGATGTCATCCTTTATGCCTAATTTTTCGCAAACCTTGTATGCAGCGTTGATGTTTTGAAAGTTGTGGTCGCCGAAAACGTTTAGCACATATTTCTTGTCACCACGCACAACGCAGTACTTTCCGTCTTCCTCAACGATGTCGATTTTTCCATAGGATTCCGACTTTATGTCGTGGTTTATTCGGCTGATTTTCTTCAGGTTTTCGTCGCCTTCATACCAGAAAAGGTTTCCGCCGTACTGAATCGATTTCACAAAGATTTCAAACTGCTCGACATATTTAGGAAAAGTCGGGAAAACATTGATGTGGTCCCATGCAATTCCAGTGAGTACGGCGATATGCGGCTTATACCAGTGGAATTTTGGCGTTAGGTCTATTGGTGATGACAGGTATTCATCGCCCTCGAAAATTGCCACATGGTTCTTGTCCTCGAGGTTTACCATTGTGTCGAAACCCTTGATGTTTGCTCCAACCATGTAGTCGAATCCGAGATTTGCATTTTTCAGTACATGCATAATCATTGAGGTTATGGTTGTCTTGCCGTGACTTCCTCCGATTACGACGCGCATTTTCGACTTTGTCTGCTCGTATAGATATTCAGGGTAGGAGCATATTTTCAGTCCTAGTTCCTGAGCTCTAACAAGTTCTGGATTATCCTTGCGTGCATGCATTCCTAATATTACAATGTCAATGTCGTTGGTTATGTTTTCGGGATGCCAGCCGAAATCTTTTGGCAAAAGTCCGCAGGCTTCGAGGCGTGAACGCGAAGGTTCAAATATCTCATCGTCGGAACCGGTTACGTTATAACCCTTTTTGTGTAGTGCTATTGCGAGGTTGTGCATTGCAGCACCACCAATTGCTATGAAATGTATTCTCATCTTACAAAATTTTTTGTCAATCTGCGAGTATAGTCAATTTTTTGCAATGGCTGACAGTAGGGGAGAGGATGTTATCAAATTGGGGATGTGAATAAAACAAATTGAATAAACAAAAAAAGGAGAACTAATCATTCTCCTTTTTTACCTATAAAAATGAATATTTATGCCTTTGCAGTATTGCCTCCGAAATTCATCGGCAACTTTGAAGATTGAATTTCTATCTGGCCATAATTAGACTCGAACTTCTGGATATTGTCCTGCAATGCTCGCAAAAGTCTCTTTGCATGTTCGGGAGTAAGTATTATCCTCGACTGCACCTTCGACTTTGGCACACCGGGCATAACCCTTACGAAGTCAAGTATAAATTCCGATGACGAGTGGGTTATTACAGCAAGGTTTGCGTATGTACCCTGTGCTATCGTATCGTCCAATTCAATGTTCAACTGGTTGTTATTCTCTGCCATAGCTATTAAATTTCATTGTTTTGTTCCATAGTTTCAAGGTAAGGAGCAACTTCGGCCTTGTTGCATACGCGCAAGCTCTGGAATTCGCGCAGACCTGTTCCTGCTGGAATCAAGTGGCCCACGATTACGTTTTCCTTCATACCTTCGAGAGTATCTTCTTTAGCGCGGATAGCAGCCTCGTTCAATACCTTTGTGGTTTCCTGGAATGATGCAGCCGACATGAAGCTCGATGTCTGCAAAGCAGCTTTGGTGATACCCTGCAATACCTGGCTTGATGTTGCTGGAATTGCTGGACGGGCCTCAACCAACTTCTTGTCCTTACGCTTCAACATTGAATTTTCATCGCGGAGTCTGCGGTAAGAAACTATCTGACCTGCGGTGAAGTTCTCGGAATCGCCAGCGTCAACGACTACCTTCTTGTCGAAGATAGAGTCGTTTTCCTGCCTGAATTCCCACTTGTCAACAACCTGATTCTCGAGGAACTGGGTGTCACCTGGGTC
>JAEEGL010558442.1_pt1 | contig 15370 bp, 5 predicted proteins | sample 9134231 | NCBI WGS metagenome assembly JAEEGL01 (sample SAMN16246548, study PRJNA631951) | gut metagenome | biome: gut microbiome; feature: rumen; material: fiber-attached | host: Bos | place: Iran: Karaj | collected 2018-10 | reverse complement strand
GCGCCGGTTACATGATTTCCAGGCTCTCGTAGTTTGGGTGTCATCCTGAGCGGAGGCGCATAGCGCCGAAGTCGAAGGATCTAGACCTGCAATATAAGGGAAAGCCCTCGGCAATGCGCCGGGGGCTCCTTTTTTATACTCCAACTTGGAGTGTTTTGACTCACGGAAAGTAAACAAATGTTGAAATTCCCGTTGACTTGCTCTTCTTAAGAATATATAATATGTTTATGACGTCTAGCCCCTGCGATAACGCCGTTATTTTTATTTCCCCGCTCATGGCCTTTGTTGGCTATGGGCTTTTTATGCATGGTAAATTGCTATGAGAAAAATGTATAAACTGGTAGTCACCCTAGTCCTTTTCCTGGCCTTCTCTGCGTTTGCGGAGGAAGTCCCCACGGTTCAATCGGAACCTGCGGCGCCGTCCGAGCCCGTTGCTGAGCCAGGAGCAGTTGCGCAGACTGAAGCGGTTGCACAACCCGAGTCTGCTGCAACTCCTGAAACGGTTGCACAACCCGAGCCTACCGCGGCGACAGAACCCGTAGCAAGCCCCGAACCTGTTGCAAAAACGGATGCCCCGCAGCAGTCCGCATCTATCTTTGTGCAGGACCCGGCGGTGTTCCACCAGCGTCAGGCAGAACTTGAAAAGTTGAAGAAGTCGGTTGGCAACAAGAACGAGGGACTTGACTCGCTGTTGAACGATGCCAGCCGCATTGCGAAGATGAACGACCAGTGTGCAGCCATCAGCATCAATGACGTGATGGGCGAAGAATGCTGGACGTTCTATCGCGTAGAACTCCCCGCGTTCGAAGAAAAGTACATGCGCGTTACCGGCGAGGTGCGCTTGGGGCACATGGAAACGGCCCGCGGACTCGAAGACCGCAAGTTGCAAATTGATGCGTGTGTGGATGCCTTGTTCAGTTTCGCGCAGAGCAAGGACCAGTTCCTGAACCTGGATGGCGGCGTATTCCTGGAACCCTTGAGCAATGGCTTCCAGGCAAATTATGATTTCACGTTGCAGTACGAGCCTAACCATCGCAAGCATGCCTTTGAAATCGCGCAGAAGTGGGGCGAGACATGCCGTGAGATGGTGGTGCGCAAGGATGGAGAGGGCTTTGCCCCGTTCTTCCTGGAAAAACTCGAAAAACTGAATGCAGAACTTGCCGATAACGGTTCGCTGGCCGTGTACAAGACCGATACGACCGTTGCTCCGGTGCTCTTCATGGATATCTCCAAGCCGGTGCGCAGCGCCTACTACCTGAATGGCGTCAAGCTGTTCCACAGCCGTATCAGTGCGGGCCCTGTGGCTGAAAGCCCTGTACGCATTAAGTTTGAATCGGGCAATGTGCAGGTTGACGGCGAACCGGTCGTGATGAAGCGCGGGCAGCCTCAGAAGTTCAAGGGCTCGGTGGAATACCCGCAGAAGGAGGCCGCGCTGAATGGCCGCTGGATTTGGGAGAACCAGGGCAATAACGAGGGCGTGGACTTTGGCCCCGAAGAAGACGAGGCCGTGAAGGATAGCCTGTATGCACTTGAGGTAGCAGCGAAGGCTGCTGCTGCCGAAAAGCGCCGCGGGGTGCATTTTTCGCCATGGCTGGGCGTGAGCGCTGCGTTCGCTCCGTTTAACGACAAGAATCATAAGGCCTTTAAATTGGATGAAGGGCAGTTGATGATATTGCCGGACTTCATTGCCGCCGCCCGCATAAAGATTGGCTTTGGCGAAGAAGCGGATATGTTTGTCGCATTTGGTGGCGGCGCGTTCGTGGGCGCCGGGTTTGGCGATGGACTGCAGCGCGTGTACATTGCCCCTGTGGCGCAGGCGGAATTCGGCTACAAGAAGTTCGGCGTGCGAGAAACTGTCGTTATCGCCATTCCTAAGGATGATTCCGAGGAATGGATGCAGTTCAAGACGGGCGCATTTGCGGGCTTTGGAATGTTCGGCGTTGAAGCCGGCTTTGACTTTATCACCAACCTCGGACCGGGCGGCTACGTGACGCTCTTCTGGAACTTGTAAGGAGGGAGGTTTGCTATGAAAATGAATTTTAAAATTATGAATCGGTTTGTCATCCCCGCGCAGGCGGGAATCTTCGGCCTCTTTATTGCAATCTTGTTCGTGGCGTGCACCGTCTACGACAATTACGATATTGACATGATGCAGGATGCGACGGCAAGCATAGAAAGTTCCAGTGAAGGTAAGGGTACGTTGCCTGTCGAATCGTCATCAAGTGAGCAGAAGCAGGAAGAATCTAGCTCATCAAAGGAAGAGTCTTCTAGTAGCAATGAAGAAAAAACTAGTTCGTCAAAGACCGAAGAGTTGTCAAGCAGTTCTGTAAGTGAATCTTCGAGTTCACAGAAGGAGCAGTCGTCTTCGTCTAGCAAGTCCTTGACACCGCCGGTATTCTCGAATAAAACGCCATCTTTCAATGTGCAAGAAAATGCTCCCGTCGGTGCGGGAGTTGGCACAGTGAAGGTCTCTAACGCGATTGGAAGTGAGGAATTCTCTATTGTTGATGAATCCGGCATTTTTGACGTGAATGCGACTAGCGGTGCGATATCTGTGAAGAAGGCTGAACTTGATTATGAAACGAAGGCAAATTATTCCGTTAAGGTCATTGTGAAGAATAGTGATGGCGCTGATACCGCCACGGTAGCCATCGAGTTGATTGACGAAAATGAAAAGCCCTCTGTTTCTAATGCTGCGTTTACGGTGGCAGAGAATTCTGCATCTGGAACGCTGGTCGGTACGGTTGTGGCTGACGACCCGGATACAAAGAACCTCGCCTTTGGCAAGATTACGCTATCCCTTGTAGATTCTACGTCAGGCGCTTCCAGCCTGTTCAAGATTGACGATTCTGGCCGCATTACCGTGGCGCAGAACGCAGACCTTGATTTCGAAAAGGTGTCCTTGTACTACGTGAAGGTGATCGTAAAGGACAAGGAGTATTCCGATACTGCGTTGGTCTCTATCCAGTTGACAGACGTGGAAGAACCGGAATCGTCTAGCAGTATCGCGTCTTCGTCGAGCAGCAAGATTACTGAATCGTCAAGTTCTTCTGCTCCGGGCTTTATCTGTGGCGATTCTACCTTGATACACGGCGACTATGAATATGCAACTGTTGTTATCAATGAACAGTGCTGGACAAAAGAAAACATGCGCCATGAAACGAGTTCGGGAATGACCCTGTGCTATGGGAATGTTGCTGCAAATTGTGAAACGTATGGTCGTCTGTACAATAACGAGGCGGCAGAAAATGCTTGCCCCACGGGCTGGCGTCTCCCGACGAAGGCAGAGTATGAAGCCCTGGCCGACTATTCCGGTGCTGACATGTATGATGCAGGCGCGCATTTCAAGGCGAACAGCGGCTGGACCATCGAAAGCGGCGATGACCTGCTTGAATTCACTGCGCTCCCCGGCGGTAAGTGCAACGAGGAACAGGAATGCTCGAAGATGGGAACTTCTGGCTACTGGTGGACTTCAACCGAGAAGGTCAAGAATTCTAGCCATTACGCCCTGTATCTCAATGGCGACAATAGCGCATTTACCGCCCAAAATATAATGGAAAATGACCAGTATATCTCCGTGAGATGTGTGAAGAAATAAGTTGAACAAGGGATGTTGCTATGAAGTGTACGAATGCCATCCAGCAAAAGGACGAGTTGTCACGCAGGAACGGCCATCCTGGACGCGAAGCGTCTGGGATCCATACATCCCGTGTCGGCGCTTGTTTAATTGCGGCTCTCATAGCACTCCTTCTTTCCGCTTGCGGTGAGTCCGGCACGACGGAAGATGTTACGCGAGTGACGCAGAGCATGGAAGTGGTGACGGATGTGTCGCTGCTGCCGCCCTGTTCTGCGACTAACGAGGGCGAATTGGTGTGGGTCAGGAATGAGGCTACTCCGCGTATGTGTTCCGGCGGCAAGTGGTATGCCGTTGCCGAAGGGAGCGTTACAGCGACCTGCACGACGGAGCCACTATCCGATGGTAGCGGCGTGAAGGTGCTTTGTGGTGGAGATTCTATTGGCGTGGTGTTGAATGGTAAGGATGGGAAGGACGGCGAACAGGGATTGCCTGGCGAAAAAGGCGAGAACGGACAAGCGGGAAATGATGGTGTTGCTGGAACAGATGGAATGGATGGCTTGGATGGTAGAAACGGTATAGATGGAAAGGATGGTAAAGGCGGTGCGCCTGGTCCGGATGGCAAGGACGGCGAAGATGGGAAGGACGGAACGCCTGGGGAAGATGGAAAGGATGGCGAAAATGGCCATGATGGAAAGGATGGCGTAGGATGTTCCGTAGAATCGGTAGACGAATTTAGGGTCAGTGTTGTTTGTGGGTCGGAATCGGCAATTCTTTTTGTGGGTGAGATGCCCGATACGACGAGTCAGGGCGAAGTTGCGCTCGATTCCGAAAAAATTGCAATTGCACTTGACCAGGTGTCTGGCGTGACGCAGAAGGGCCCGTTCCTGAGTGGCTCCAAGGTGCTGGTGCGTGAAATGGAAGATGGCCGCACACTGACGCAGACCGGTAACAGTTTTAACGGTAAGATTCTGAACGACAACGGCGAATTCCGGATAAACGGGCGTATGCTGGTAAGTCAGTATGTGATGCTTGAGGCGACGGGCTACTACCGTAATGAGGTGACGGGCAAAAATTCAAATTCCGAAATTACTCTGTTTGCGATTAGCGATGTGAATGACCGTAACACGGTTAACGTGAACTTGCTGACTCATTTGGAATATGAGCGCGTTGTTTACTTAGTGACACAGGGAAAAATGAAAGTCCGCAAGGCGAAAAAACAGGCGCAAAAAGAAGTCTTTGCACTGTTTGGTATCGATGCTTCGGATTTCCAAAATTCAGAAGATTTGAACATTGCTGGGCAAAATGAAGCCGATGCGGCCCTGCTTGCATTTTCGGTACTGCTTCAAGGGGACCGGACCGAATCGGAACTTTCGGAACTTTTGACAAAGATTTCGACTGATATGGAGGAAGATGGTATTTGGGACGATGCTGCCATGCGTATGAAAATTGCGGAATGGGCTGCCGATGCGGATAGCGCGAATCGTCTATATGATATAAAGCAAAATTTGGGCCGATGGTTTGTGAATATACATGTGTCCTTCATAGAAAATTTCGAAAAATATATTCGTAATTTCTGGAATCGTGAATACAAGTTGGGTGTATGCGATGAGGATAGTTCGGGTGTTATAAAGGCTGCTGCAGCGGGTAAACGCATGGGGACTGATACCCGCTACATCTGCCGTGACAACGTTTGGCAAATTGCAAATGATTTTGAAAAGGATATCTATGGATGGGCGGATACAACCGATGGTGCAATCAAGAAAGGAAACATTACGGGTAGAATTTATATCTATGATGAATTTGGCGTTGTATATGCTGAAAAGGGTTGGCGGTATGTTGATACTCAGCAGAAGGTCGAGGAACTGTATGGCGGCTGCCGCGAGGAACTATATGATTCGCTTCGTTCGTATAAAGAAATTCGGAATGGTAGTGTGTATGCCGAGTTTTATCTATGTGAAAAAGAAACTCATCGATGGAGGTGGTTGTCTCAATGGGACGATGCAAATCGCTTGTTTATAGACACGTTCCGTTGGCCGGATGCTACAGATGGAACGGCTCGCTTGGGGGATAGCCTGGGAGTTGTCGACTTGTATTTATACCGAACATGCTATGTATGGGACGATGCCGAAGCCTATGAAGGCTGGCGCGATGGTAACCAAAACGACTGCTTGCTGGGCCTGCAAGGCTGTACCGCAAGGCGAGAGGGCGAAATACTGAAGGGCTCGGATGGCCTATTCTACGTTTGTTCAAATAATACATGGGAAGAATATACGGAAGATGACGTGTATGTCAATACCTACCTGTATCGCTGTACAAAGAGTGAGGTTGGTGAAAATGTTTATAAAGAGGGCGACTTTGTGTATGGAATCGAAAAGAATAGAAGCCGCTATGTTTGCGATAATGAAAAATGGCGCGCCGCCAGTGTGATGGAAGAAATCTTGGGAATGTCTTGTGTTTCTCCTCTGCAAGGGACGTTCCTTGGTGATACACTTGTTTGTGATTCGGGAAACTGGCGAAAGCCAATCTTCTATGATTTCCCCTTGGATAAGGATTGGACTAATCCAGATTTGACCTACGGTGTATTGCTTGATAGTCGTGATGGCCGTACCTATAAAACCATAGAAATAAATGGGACTCAGGTAATGGCCGAAAACCTGCAGTATGCGGACAGTAGCCGAACGGCTTATTTGAAGGGACAATCCTGGTGCTACAATAATGATACGACTAATTGCCTAAAGGGAGGGCGTTTCTATTCTTGGTCTGCGGCAATGAATATAGATTCAACGTGGAATTTTAATTCGCCGTATAAGGTCGAGAATCTGATATCTACACCTCATCAGGGAATTTGCCCTGAGGGTTGGCATATCCCGACAGATGAGGAATGGGAACTTGCGATCTGGTTAACGGCCCTTCCTGTTGGCTGGGCTTATTGGACGAATTCTCCGACAAGCGGAATAGCTTTCCGTGACCCAAGTGATTATTATCGTGCGGCTCGCTTCTGGTCTGCAACGGAAAACGGAGATGACTTGGCGAGGTCGTTCAACATATCTTATGGAGGTTCTTGGCAGCAGCTGTCCAATAGTCAGAGTGGTCTGGGTGATGATAGAAAAATGTTTGGTTTTTCTGTTCGTTGTTTTAAAAATGCAGCAGAATAGGAGCTTGATATGAAGTACATGATTACGATAGTTTTCTTGTTCCTATTCGCTTGTCTGGTTGCTTGTGGCGAGGAGTCGTCAACGGAAAAGATAACGGAGGTCTCGTATTCCGGTATTGACGCCGTTGCCGATATTTCGATGCTTCCCACTTGTTCTGCGACAAACGAGGGAGACATGGTGTGGGTAAAAGATGAGGCAACGCCGCGTTTATGCTCGGATGGCAAGTGGTATGCGATTGCTAAAGGGAGTGTCGCGGCGACGTGCCATTCTGAGCCTTTGGCTGATGGTAGTGGTATAAAGGTAATTTGTGGCGGAGATTCTATCGGTGTGTTCTTGAATGGGCGAGATGGCCATGATGGAGCCCAGGGCAGACAAGGAGAGAATGGTGAAGATGGTGAAGCGGGAAAAGATGGAAACGCTGGTATTGATGGAAAAAAGGGTGCCGATGGCAAAGATGGCGTCGATGGTAAGGACGGGGCGGACGGCACACCGGGAGCAGCGGGGAAAGATGGTAATGACGGCAAGGACGGAACTCCTGGAGCCGATGGCAAGGATGGAACTGATGGAAAAGATGGTGCTGATGGGACTAGTTGCTCGTTGGAAAAAATCGATGCACAGTTGGTGCGCGTGATTTGTGGCAAGGACACGGCAGTTCTTTATTCCGGTGAACCTGTAGATTCGACGATTCAGGGCGAAGTTGAACTGGATTCCGAGAAGATTGCTATTCCGCTTGATGAAATTACGGGTGTGACCCAGAAGGGGCCTTTCCTTTCTGGGTCCAAGGTGCTTGTGCGCGAAATGGAAGATGGACGCACACTGGCGCAGACGGGTAACAGCTTTAACGGCAAAATCTTGAGTGACAAGGGCGAATTTAAGATTAATGCCCGTATGCTTGTAAGCCAGTATGTGATGCTTGAGGCGACTGGCTACTACCGCAACGAGGTGACGGGTAAAAATTCTAACTCGGAATTGACCTTGTTTGCCATTAGCGATGTGAACGACCGTAATACCGTCAATGTGAACTTGCTGACTCACTTGGAATACGAGCGTGTGGTTTACCTGGTTACGAAGAAAAAGATGAAGGTTCGCGCAGCTAAAAAACAGGCTCAAAAAGAGGTCTTTGCGCTTTTGAATATCGATGCGACGGGCTTTAGCAATTCCGAGGATCTGAATGTGGCGGGCTCTAGTGATGAGGATGGTGCTCTGCTTGCATTTTCGCTGATGTTCCAAGGCGACCGCAGTGTTGCGGAACTTTCGGAACTTTTGACGAAAATAGCAACCGATATGGAATTGGATGGTACGTGGGACGATGATGCTGCCAAATTGGCGATTGCGGAATGGTCTGCCGATGCAGATAGTGCAGGACGGTTAGAAAGTATTCGTAACAATGTCAAGAACTGGGGCATATCGGCGATGGTGCCAAATTTTGAACAGTACGTGCGTCGCTATTGGCCTGAGGTATACGGTCTCGATACCTGTTCAGAGGCTAGAATAGGTGTGGTTCAGTCGGCCAAGGCGGGTAAGCGCAAGGATACCAAGACTCGCTACATTTGTAAGGATATTGATGGTGATATGCATTGGCTTGTTGCTACCGATATCGAAAAAGATACCATTGGTTGGAAAGATACGGTTGATGGGGCCCTCAAGGTGGGTGACTTGAGCGGTCGAAAGTATGTGTTTGACGAAACGGGCTCTTTTAACGGAATCAAAGGCTGGAGATATGCCGAAGGATTTGTTGAAAATCATTTCGGCGGTTGTCGTGAAACTCTTTATGGTGCAGTTCGTACGGATAGTTCTTTTGCGCAGGATTACATTTGTAATGAAATGACCCATAAATGGGAACGCTATGCGAGTTACCAGATAATTGACGGCTCTAAATGGCCCGATTCGACTGACGGTGCGGTCAAGTGGGTGGATAGTGTTGATTACGAAGGCGCAGCAGCAAAATACTGCTATGTATGGGATGAGTCGCCTGATTATGGAAACTGGCGTTTGGGTGATTCACTTGATTGTGCGTTGGGCCTGCTTGGCTGTACGGCGAAGCGTGGTGGTGAAATTCGTAAAACGATCGATGCCCGATATTATGAATGTCGGAAATACGATGATTATTGTCAGCAAAACGATGATTATTATATATGTTCAAAGTTTGCTTGGCGTGAATTGGATATTTATTCTCATGTCTATGTGAATACCTACTTGTATCGCTGCACCGAAGACAGTGTCGGGGAGAACATTTACAAGGAAGGCGACATGGTCTATGGAATAGATTCATACAAGAGCCGCTTTGTTTGTGAAAACGGGAATTGGCGAGAGGCTAGCCCGAGCGAAGAAAAATATGGCCACATCTGTACCGCAAAATTGCAGGGAGAAATACTTGGTGATACTGTAACCTGCGATAATGGCCGTTGGCGAACAACACTTTTCTATGATTATCCTGTAGATAAGGATTGGACTAATCCCGAAATTTCTTACGGCACGTTGATCGATGATAGGGATGGACGTAGTTATAAAACGGTTGTGATTAACGGACTCAATGTGATGGCGGAAAACCTGAAATATGCCGATAGCATCGCTAGCCCGTATTTGAAAGGGCAGACATCTTGTCATGACGATGATAGTTTGAATTGCGTGAAGGGCGGGCGCATGTATTCCTGGACGGCGGTAATGGATATTGACTCCAAATGGATGTATGCTCATCCGTCTGGAGAAGCGGACGTTATTGGAAACCCGCATCAAGGAATCTGTCCAAGGGGTTGGCATGTTCCGACTATTAATGAATGGAAAACTTTGTTCGATGGACACTATAAAGATTATCAGGCGAAGGGTTTAGGTTTTGAGTGGTCTGATGCGACAAATGCTACGGGAATGTCGGTACTCCCTTCGCATTTTGGATGGGGAGGGAATGATTTCGATACGTGGTTCTGGTCGTCATCTGTTGCGACGGGGAACTATGTTAGTGTCGGCGAATATGCCGAAATGTATTTTCTCTCCGCGTATTATGAATCTTATGGTAGTGGCTTGGGGTCCGCTGAGGCTTATCATAAAACAAATATGTGTCCGATTCGGTGTATTGAAAACCAAGGGATTGAACCTTAAGAAGGAGCCTCTCTATGAAATGCTTAAATATACAGATGCTATTTCTTTCTTTTGCGCTGGCCCTTGTTGCTTGTGGTGAAGATTCGACAGTCGAAAAGATTGTGGATGTCTCTCATTCAGGCTTGGGTGTTGTTTCTGATATCTCGAAGCTCCCCAAATGTGAAAAGTCTAATGATGGTGAACTGGTGTGGGTGGAAAATGAGGCTACACCGCGTATGTGTTCTGATGGCAAGTGGTATGCTGTTGCCGAGGGGAGCGTGACGGCAACGTGCTATTCCAAAACTCTTGCAGATGGCTCGGGCTCGAAAATAGTATGCGGCGGCGACTCCATTGGCGTGATTTTGAATGGTCTCGATGGCAAGGTGGGCGCGCCGGGTGAGCAGGGAGAAAAGGGAAACTCCGGAAGGGATGGAAGTTCAGGGCAGAATGGTAAAGATGGCGCCGATGGTAAGGATGGTATCGATGGTAAGGACGGGGTGGATGGATTGCCCGGTGCTACCGGCAAAGATGGCGTAGATGGGCGAGACGGCGCCCCTGGAACCGACGGTAAGGATGGTGAAAATGGAATAGATGGTAAAAATGGCGCGAATTGCTCGCTGGAATCTATTGATGGGTATTCTGCCCGTGTTATTTGCGGCGAAGATTCTACAATTCTTTATGTGGGTGGTGATTCTTCGGACATAGGTGAAGTTGTGCTGGACTCAGAAAAGGTGGCCGTGTCTTTGGACGAGGTTTCGGGGGTGACGCAAAAGGGCCCGTTCCTGAGTGGCTCTAGAGTACTTGTGCGTGAAATGGAAGATGGTCGCACGCTTACGCAGACAGGTAACAGCTTTAACGGGAAAATCTTAAATGACAGGGGGGAGTTTGTGGTAAATGCCCGAATGCTTGTGAGTCAGTATGTGATGCTCGAGGCGACAGGTTATTACCGTAATGAGGTTACCGGCAAGAAGTCGAGTTCAGAACTGACCTTGTTTGCCATTACGGATGTGAATGATCGCAATGTGGTGAACGTGAATTTGCTCACTCATTTGGAATACGAGCGTGTTGTCTATTTGGTGACAAAAAAGAAAATGAAGGTGAGGGCTGCCAAGAGGCAGGCTCAGAAAGAGGTATTTGCACTGCTGGGAATTGATGCGACTGGGTTCAGTAATTCCGAAGACTTGAACATTGTAGGCGGTAGCGATGAAGATGGAGCCTTGCTTGCGTTCTCGCTGATGCTCCAGGGAGATCGTGAGGTTTCTGGATTTTCGGAACTTCTGATAAAGATTGCAACCGACATGGAAGAAGATGGTACCTGGAATGATGAAAATGCGAAGAAAACTATTGCCAGTTGGGCGATAGACGCTGATTTGTCGGGACGACTTGCAATTATTCGTAACAATGTCTTAAGTTGGGGGCTATCTTCCGTTGTTCCTAATTTTGAACAGTATGTTCGTCATTTCTGGATGACGACTTATGGCATCGGTGAATGTACTGAAAGCAATGCGGATTCTATGTTCTCTATTGAACGAAATGGTAATCCTGCCGCATGGTATATCTGCCGCGATGGTGTTTGGCGTGTGGCCACGGACCTCGAAAAGGATACCTACGGTTGGAAGGACACTACTGATGGCGCCCTAAAAGTCGGCTTGATGACTAACGATGTTTACGTGTTCGATGAAACGGGGAGCCTTGATGGGAACAAGGGCTGGCGTAAGGCGGAACCCCTTGAACAACTGTATGGCGGTTGCCGTGAGTCGCTTTATGATTCTATTCGGACCTACAAAGCAGAAGCGCAATATTATGTTTGCGACAAGATGACGCATAGGTGGTTGCTTGTTGAAGACTATGTGCTTGTCGATACTCAGCACTGGCCCAGTTCTACGGATGGCGCTGTCAAATGGGGCGATAGCGTAGGAGTTGTCGATAACTTGGAACGCATTTGCTACGTGTGGGATGAATCTGCCGGGTATAATGGCTGGCGAACGGGAAATGCAAGCGACTGTAATATGGGCTTGCTTGGATGTACGGCAAAACGGGCGGGTGAGATGGCTGCTGCCTCGGATGGAGTTTATTATAGCTGCGCTAAAAATAAGTGGGTGGAAATCACGAAGGATGTCTATGATAACACTTATTTGTACCGCTGTACGACGGATGGCGAAGGCGAAAATGTGTTCAAGGATGGCGACCTTGTTTACGGCATTGTGAAAACAACAACCCATTTTGCATGCGAAGGTGAAGTATGGCGCTCTGCTGCTGTGAATGAGGAGCAGATGGGTGAGGCTTGTACTGCTCAACGCCAGGGAAATATTGTTGATTCTATGGTTTGTGATGCCGGGAGCTGGCGTAAACTGAATATCTACGACTATCCCGAAGGGACTGATTGGACCGATCCGGAATATAAATATGGAACACTGTATGATAGCCGTGATGGAAGGACTTACAAGACTGTAGTATATAAGGGCCTTACGGTAATGGCAGAAAATTTGAACTATGCCGATAGTGTCAGGAACCCCTATTTACAAGAACATGACGGTCGTCCCCTTACGGGATGCTACAATGGTGATTCGTTAAATTGCCGAAAGGCGGGACGCTATTATTTTTGGACGGCGGCTATGAATGTGGATTATAAATTTATATATGACGGTTTGGTTGATGATCCCGATTCTTTAGGATTTTATCAGGGGATCTGCCCTGATGGCTGGCATATTCCGACAGAAGAAGAACATCGTTACTTGATGGAAAATTCGGAGTCTGCTCGGTCTGCAATGTCGATTCTCCCTGTCGGGCATGGGGGTTATGGAGATTATGGCGTCTTTGCTGTAGTGCTTGGAGAGAGCGATTTTAGGTATGTTCCGTCAGACAAGTTCCAACGTTCGGAAATATACGGTTTTAAACTAGTTCGTTGCATAAAGAGTACGAGAATGGGCTGTAATGTTAATGCGGGGAATGTATGCAAAGATTGGTCTGAATATACGCTTGAAGAATGGAATGAAATGAAGGCCAGATATTATACGAAGGAGATGCATCCTGATGCCAATTATGGAGACGATCTTGTGGATGTGCGTGACAATAATGTCTATAAGACGGTCTTCATAAATGGAAAACGTGTAATGGCAGAAAACCTTCGCTATGTAGACAGCGTTCATAATGAACATCTGAAAAATTCCAATTTCTATTGTGAAGACGATAAACTAGAGAATTGCGCGATTGTGGGTGGCCTTTATACTTGGACTGCGGCGATGGAAATTTGCCCAGAAGGGTGGCGTATCCCGAGTGAAGGAGAATGGGAAGACCTAATCTCTGGTGTAGAATATAATTCGCTACAAATGATGGGTATAAATTCAGAATGGCCTTGGGCAACCGATGGAAGTGGTTTTTCCGCGATACCGAATGTAGACGCACACCGTTACAATCGGACTCAATTTTGGAGCTCTACAACCTCTACAGAGTATTCTGACACGTTGCATGCCAGTTTTTTGGTGATATGGGATAATTCTGTTGGAATAGGAGTCCTAGCTGATGTCAAGAGTTCTTACAAATCCGTCCGCTGCATCCAAGACTATTCCGTAGAGCCTTAACACTCTGCCACTCATCTTTATAAATGAGGAACATTACCATGAGCCCCATAAAAAACACCCTGATGTCACTCTGGAGCGTAGCGATAGGGTCAATAGCGTCCGTCGCACTCCTTCTTTCCGCTTGCGGTGAGTCCGGCACGACGGAAGATGTTACGCGAGTGACGCAGAGCATGGAAGTCGTGACCGACGTGTCGCAGCTTCCGTCCTGTTCTGCGAATAACGATGGCGAACTGGTGTGGGTGAAGGGCGAGGCAACCCCGCGCATGTGTTCCGGCGGCAAGTGGTATGCCGTTGCCGAAGGGAGCGTTACTGCGACCTGCACAACGGAGCCGTTGCTCGATGGTAGTGGCGTGAAGGTCGTTTGCGGCGGAGATTCTATTGGCGTGGTGTTGAACGGCCAGGACGGCCAGGACGGTGAACAGGGGTTGCCTGGCGAAAAAGGCGATAAGGGTGTCGCCGGAGACGATGGTGCTGATGGTTCTAGTGGCTCTGCGGGTAAAGATGGTGTAGATGGAACGGATGGCAAAGATGGCAAGGATGGCGCCCCCGGTGCTGACGGAAAAGACGGGATTGACGGCAAGGATGGCGCTCCGGGAACCGATGGCAAGGATGGCAAGGACGGCAAAGATGGCGCCGATGGCGTGGGCTGTTCTATGGAGGCCATTGATGAATATTCTGTGCGGGTCATCTGCGGGTCTGATTCGACCGTTCTTTATGTGAACGAATTGCCCGATACGACGATCCAGGGCGAGGTGGAACTTGACTCCGAAAAGATTGCAATCTCCCTGGACCAGGTTTCGGGCGTGACGCAGAAAGGGCCGTTCCTGAGCGGCTCCAAGGTGCTGGTGCGCGAAATGGAAGATGGCCGCACGCTGACGCAGACGGGGCATAGCTTTAACGGAAAAATTCTTAACGACAATGGCGAGTTCCGCATCAATGCCCGAATGCTCGTAAGCCAGTATGTGATGCTCGAAGCCACCGGTTACTACCGCAACGAAGTGACGGGCAAAAATTCAAATTCCGAAATTACTCTGTTTGCGATTTCTGACGTGAATGACCGTTGCGTGGTGAACGTGAACCTGCTGACTCACCTGGAATATGAACGCGTGGTTTACTTGGTGACGCAGAAGAAGATGAAGGTTCGAGCCGCCAAGAGGCAAGCGCAAAGGGAGGTGTTCAATATCTTGCATATTGACGCGACTGGCTTTAGCAATTCCGAGGATTTGAGCGTTGCCGGCTCAAGTGATGAAGATGCTGCATTGCTTGCGTTCTCCATCGTGTTGCAGGGCGACCGTACCGAAAGTGAGTTGAGCGATCTTTTGACGAAGATTGCGGCGGATATGGAGAAGGATAGCGTTTTGAATGATTCCGCTACACGTATTTCCTTGGCTCGCTGGGCGGCTTCGACAGATAGCAGCAATCGCATTGCGACCATTCGCGAAAATGTGAAGAACTGGGGCCTTTCTAGCATGGTTCCGGATTTTGAAAAGTATGTGTACAACTTCTGGACGACAGAACTTCAAATGGATACATGCTCTGAGTCATCTGTCGGCGATGTTGTCGCTTCGGCAAAAGATGTTGCATCTAGGCGCTTCATTTGCAAGGAAGATGGTCTGTGGCACATTGCGAGCGATTTCGAAAAGGACACCTACGGCTGGAAAAAAGACACTACCGATGGCGCGCTTAAGGCAGGAGCCATTACGGGTGCGCTCTACCTGTTCGATTCTACGGGCATTGCTAGTGGAAAGAAGGGCTGGCGTGAACCGAACTATCTAGAAAAGCTTTATGGTGGCTGCAATAAGTCGCTGTATGGTGAAATTCGTGAAGACCACAAGTATGGTGGATATTACCAGTGCCAAGAAACTGCACACGACTGGGTCCTTGTGAAAAAGGATCTCCAGATAGATGCGCAGTTGTGGACGGAATCGGATGACGGATTTTCAAAGTGGAACGATGTAGAATGGAATGATGTTTGCGAGTGT
>JAEEGL010077749.1_pt1 | contig 15370 bp, 11 predicted proteins | sample 9134231 | NCBI WGS metagenome assembly JAEEGL01 (sample SAMN16246548, study PRJNA631951) | gut metagenome | biome: gut microbiome; feature: rumen; material: fiber-attached | host: Bos | place: Iran: Karaj | collected 2018-10 | reverse complement strand
GGGGCAGGGGCCATGAAACCTATGGGGAAGATCCGTATCTCACGTCCCGTATGGGGCAGGCTTATGTGAGAGGGCTGCAGGGCTCGGGCGAGACCATGAAATCCGCTGCCTGCGCCAAGCATTTCGCGGTTCACAGCGGCCCGGAAGCGATCCGGCACAGCTTTGACGCCCAGGCGTCTCCGAAAGACCTGGAGGAAACCTATCTTCCCGCATTTGAAGATCTGGTGAAAAAAGCCGGCGTCGAAGCGGTAATGGGCGCGTATAACCGCACCAACGGCGAGCCCTGCTGCGGAAGTAAATTCCTGCTGGTGGATACGCTGAGAAACAAATGGGGATTCCGGGGGCATGTGGTCTCCGACTGTTGGGCGATCCGGGATTTCCATACCGGGCATATGGTAACCCGGACGCCGGACGAGTCGGCGGCGCTTGCGCTTTCCATGGGATGCGATCTGAACTGCGGCTGCACATTTCTGAACATTGTCCGGGCAGTGGAACTGGGCCTTGTTACGGAAGACCAGGTTACAGAGGCTGCCGTCCGCCTGTTCACGACCCGGTACCTGCTGGGCATCATGGGAGAAGGGAGCAGTTTCGACGAAATTCCCTATTCGGCCGTCGAATGCAGGGAACACCTGGAGCTTGCGGAAAAAGCGGCGCTTGAAAGCTGTGTCCTGTTAAAGAACAACGGAATCCTGCCGATCGACAGGGACGGCGTCAAAACCGTCGGCGTCATCGGTCCCAACGCCGACAGCCGCGGCTCCCTGATCGGCAATTACTACGGGACTTCTTCCCGCTATATTACGGTTCTGGAAGCTGTTGAGGACAAAATGGAAGGGCACGGCAGGGTCCTGTATTCGGAAGGCTGCCATCTGTTCAACGACCGGATCGAAGGCCAGGCGCTGCTGCCGGACGACCGTCTGGCGGAAGCGGTGACGGTAGCCCGGGAAAGCGACCTCGTGATCCTGGTCCTGGGATACGACGAACGGCTGGAAGGCGAAGAACCGGACGAAGGGAACGACATGGGATCCGGGGACAAGCCGGACCTGCTGCTGCCTGAATCCCAGCGCAGGCTCCTGTCCGCCGTCCTGGATGAACACAAGCCGACGGTCGTGCTCCTGATGGGCGGCAGCGCGATGGACGTGTCGGAAGCCGAAGAACGCGCGGACGCGGTTTTCCTGGCATGGTATCCGGGCGCCCGCGGAGGGCGTGCCGTTGCGGACCTTCTGTTCGGGGAAGAATCTCCTTCCGGAAAGCTTCCCGTAACGTTCTACCGGAACGAAGCGCTGGAGGAAATTCCTGCATTCACCGATTATTCTATGAAAAACCGGACGTACAGGTATTATGAGGGCGAGCCGCTGTATCCGTTCGGATATGGATTAAGCTACGCTGATTTTGAACTGTCCGGCCTTCATGCGGACCGCGAAAAGGCAGTTGTGACTGTAATAAACAAAAGCCCGTTTGCCGCGGAAGAAGTGGTGGAGATCTATATACGCGACGATGATTCCGCGGACGCGCCGGCCCATCCTGTCCTGGCAGGTTTCGGACGGATCCGGCTGAATGCGGGAGAAAGCAGGAACCTGACCGTAATGCTGGATGAAAGAGCATTTACGGTGGTCGGCGAAGACGGGATACGCCGTCCCGGAAGCGGCCGGTGGACGGTTTTCGCCGGGTTCGGCCAGCCGGATAAAAGAACGGAGAAGCTCAGCGGGAAAAAGTGCCTGGAACAGTGCATCCTGGCCTGAAATCCCGGCTTTGCAGGAATCTGATGTGCTGTAGGGAAAGGAGCGGAAATATGCTGTATATCGGAGTTGACCTGGGGACGTCGGCGGTAAAACTGCTGCTGGTTGATGATAAAGGTGTGATTATTAACGAGGTCACAAGGGAATATCCGCTTGCATTCCCGCATCCGGGATGGAGCGAGCAGGAGCCGGCGGACTGGTGGGAAGGCTGCCGGGACGGCTTAAAGGAACTGCTGTCTTCCTGCGACCCGAAGGAAGTGGCCGGAATCGGCTGCGGCGGGCAGATGCACGGGCTCGTGGCGCTGGATGCCGAAGACAATGTCATCCGGCCGGCGATTCTCTGGAACGACGGACGTACCGGGGAAGAAACGGATTACCTGAATACGGCTGTCGGGAAAGAAAAACTTTCCGCGCTGACGGCGAATATCGCTTTTGCAGGCTTCACGGCTCCGAAGATCCTGTGGATGAAAAACAAAGAGCCTGAAAATTTTGCGAAAATCGCGAAGATCATGCTTCCGAAAGACTACGTCAACTATAAACTGACGGGCGTTCATTCGTGCGATTATTCCGACGCGAGCGGCATGCTCCTGCTGGACGTGGAGCATAAAAAATGGTCGCAGGAAATGCTTGAAATCTGCGGTATTACCGAAGCCCAGATGCCGAAATTGTTTGAAAGCTACGAAGTGATCGGTACGGTGAAACCGGAAATCGCGGCGGAATTCGGACTGTCCCCGGACGTGAAGGTGGTCGGCGGCGCAGGCGACAACGCGGCCGCGGCAGTCGGCACCGGTACCGTTGGAAACGGCAGCTGCAATATTTCCCTGGGAACCTCCGGGACGATTTTCATTTCGTCCGATCATTTCGGTGTGGATCCCAGCAACGGGCTGCACGCGTTCGCGCACGCGGACGGCGCATGGCACCTGATGGGCTGCATGCTTTCGGCCGCCAGCTGCAATAAATGGCTCTGTGAAGATATTTTCAAAACGGAAGACTTTGCGGCGGAACAGAAAGATATAACACGGGAAAAACTGGGCAGGAACCATGTGTTCTTCCTGCCTTACCTGATGGGCGAACGGAGCCCGATCAACGACGTGAACGCCCGCGGCACTTTCATCGGGATGACCATGGACACGACCCGTTCCGACCTGATGCAGGCGGTCCTGGAAGGCGTGGCCTTCGCGATCCGCGACAGTTATGAAGTGGCGAAGTCGATCGGTATTTCAATCCCGCGGAGCACCATCTGCGGCGGCGGCAGCAAATCCCCGCTGTGGCGGGAGATTTTCGCGAACGTCCTTGGCATTCCGCTGGATATGGTCAAGACGGAGCAGGGGCCGGGTTACGGCGGCGCCATGCTGGCAATGGTCGGCTGCGGCCGGTATGAAAGTGTAGACGCGGCAGCGGCGGATCTGGTGGAAGTTGCGTATACCATTGAGCCGGACGCCGAACTGTCCGCCCGCTACGAAGAGCAGTACCGTAAGTTCAGTAAGATTTATCCGGCAGTCAAAGCACTGTTTCCGGAGATTAAATAAATCAATAAAGGAGGAGGTATGAAGATCTATTCAGTGACCGATCCGGAATTCAAACCGTACGGCCAGGTGCTGGAAGGGTATGAAACGGCGGAACTCGCTGCGGCCATGGACGCCATCACACTTCCCGAAGAAGGAGTGGCTTATGAGCCGGGAATCGATTCCCTGGAAGCGTGTGCTGTTTTCGCCGACCTGAGAGACCGCGGCTTCGGCGGCATTCCGATCGAACTCGGCATGTGCTGGGGACACAACACAAAACTCAACTGCCTCGAGTATCACAGGAGCAGTGAAATCAACATCGGCAGCGGCGATTTCATCCTGCTCCTTGCCAGGCAGGAAGAAATTGAAAACGGCGTGCTGGATACCGCGAAAGTAAAAGCGTTCCGCGTTCCCGCACAGGTTCCGGTGGAAGTCTACGCGACATCGCTCCATTACGCGCCCTGCCATACCTGTCCGGATACCGGCTTCAGAGTTGCGGTCGTTCTGCCCAGGGGGACGAATACGGATAAACCGGATTACGAATCCCGCAGCGAAGAAGACGGCTGGATGACAGCCCGCAACAAATGGCTTTTAGCCCATCCTGAATCTGACGAAGCGAAAAGCGGCGCCCATATCGGGCTGTCGGGAGTAAATATTGATATAAAGGAGGATATCTGATTATGAAAAACATCCCCGAAGTAAAACTCGGAATTGTTGCTGTTTCCCGTGACTGTTTCCCGATCGGGCTTTCCATCAGCAGGCGCGAGGCAATCAAGGCGGCCTACAAGGGCGACCTGTATGAATGCCCCGTTACCGTTGAAAATGAAAAAGACATGCTGAAAGCCCTGGATGACGTGAAGGCGGCGGAATGCAACGCACTGGTCGTTTTCCTCGGAAACTTCGGGCCTGAAACCCCGGAAACACTGATCGCAAAATTCTTTGACGGCCCGGTTATGTTCGTGGCTGCGGCGGAAGGCGACGGCGACCTGATCAACGGGCGCGGCGACGCTTACTGCGGGATGCTCAACTGCTCCTACAACCTGGGCATGCGGCATCTGAAAGGCTATATTCCGTCCTACCCGGTCGGCACAGCCGACGATATCGCGAAAATGATCGCCGACTTCGTTCCTGTCGCTCGTGCCGTGATCGGCGTCAGAAACCTGAAGATCATTACTTTCGGCCCCAGGCCGCAGGATTTCTTTGCCTGCAACGCGCCGATCAAGGGACTGTACGAACTCGGCGTCGAGATCGAAGAAAACTCCGAACTTGACCTGCTGGTCAGCTATAAAGAGCATGCCGGCGACAAACGTATTCCCGATGTCTGCGCAGACATGACCGCCGAAATGGGTGAAGGCAGATATTATAAAGACATGCTCGAACGGATGGCCCAGTTTGAACTGACCCTTCTGGATTGGGCAGAAGAGCACAAAGGCGCCCGCAAATACGTCGCGTTCGCGGACAAGTGCTGGCCGGCCTTCCCGCAGCAGTTCGGTTTTGAACCCTGCTACGTCAACTCCCGTCTGGCGAGCCGCGGCATCCCGGTCAGCTGCGAAGTGGATATCTACGGCGCGCTGTCCGAATACATCGGCGCCTGCGTCAGCGGAGACGCCGTCACGCTTCTTGATATCAACAACTCGGTTCCTGCCTCCATGTGGGAATCCCAGATCAAGGGCAAATTCGATTATGTACTGACCGATACTTTCATGGGCTTCCACTGCGGCAATACGCCGAGCTGCAAGATGTGCTCCGACCGTGCAATTAAATACCAGCTCATCCAGCACCGCTTGCTCGAGCCCGAAGGCTCCGAGCCTGACTTCACCAGGGGCACGCTGGAAGGCGACATCGCTCCGGGCGAGATCACGTTCTACAGACTGCAGTGCGACAGCGAAGGTGTTGTCCGCTCTTACATCGCGGAAGGCGAAGTCCTGCCGGTCGCGACGACTTCCTTCGGCGGCATCGGCGTATTCGCGATCCACGAAATGGGCCGCTTCTACCGCCACGTGCTGATCGAAAAACGGTATCCTCACCACGGCGCCGTCGCGTTCGGCCATTTCGGAAAAGCCCTGTATGAAGTATTCCGCTTCCTGGGCGTAAAAGATATCGCATACAACCAGCCGAAGAGCCTGCCTTATCCGACGGAGAATCCCTGGGCGTAACAGACGGATCGGAAATCTGAAAAATAACTGAAATGTACTTCCCGGAGAGGCTGCCGTACTAAGCTCATTCAATTAGTGCGGCAGCCTTTTCTGACTGGAAGAAAACCCAACCGGCCGAAAGGCCGGTTTTTCGATATTTTGAAAACGTTTAAGTGTGTTTTCAAGCTCGAAATATCACTATTTTTAGAAAATAAAGTAACGTTTTCGCTGTTAAGCACAGTTTTCGGACAAATACAAGATGGGAAAGTTTAACAAAAACACCGGCGCTAAATTGTAGAAAGCAAACAAATATGCGTGTTTTCGGGGAATTTTTGGATTAACCGCTTGATTTTTAAAACACAAGACATTATGGTTGTATTAGCGAAAACGATTAAGTAAGGAGACGTCTGTGGTATCTTTAAAAGACATTGCAATTAAATGCGGGGTGTCCGTTGCCACAGTCAGCAAAGCACTCAATGGCCAGCCGGACATTGGGGAAGAGACCCGGGAAAGGGTCTGCCGGACTGCGGATGAGATGGGCTATCTCACCAACGCAGCGGCCCGTGCATTGAAAACCAACCGCACCTACGATATCGGCGTTCTGTTCGTGGACAGGCAGGACAGCGGCCTTGCACATGAATACTTCTCGTCTGTGCTTGACAGCGTCCGGAACGAAGCGGAAAAGAGCGGCTATGATATCACGTTCATCAGCCGCACCGGGGGCTTCAGGTCGAACAGTTACCTGCAGCACTGCCGGTACCGCGGAGTGGACGGAGTCATTGTTGTCAGCGCCGATTTCAACGATCCCATGGTTCTGGAACTGGTGCACTCCGATCTGCCGGTTGTGACAATCGATCATGTTTTTAACAACAGGATCGCCGTCATTTCCGACAACGTGGAAGGCCCCCAGGCGCTGGTGCGCTACGCGGCGGAAAAGGGACACCGGAAAATCGCTTTTATCCACGGGGAACGGACAGCCGTTACCGAAAACCGCCTGACCGGTTTCTACAGAGCCTGTGAAGAGCTCGGAATCCAGGTACCTTCCGGTTACATAAGAGAGAGCGCTTTCCACGATCCGCAGCGATGCTACAGAGAAACGTCGGAACTCCTGAAAATCAAGGACCGGCCGACCTGCATTCTTTTCCCGGATGATTTTTCCTGCATCGGCGCCATGAACGCAATCTATGAGGCCGGATTAAGAGTCCCGGAAGATATTTCGGTCATCGGGTACGACGGCATTAACCTTGCCAAGGTAATCAGCCCGAAACTGACGACTTACAAACAGGACACCAGGGCGCTCGGCATGACGGCGGCAGCGAGGCTGGTCGAACAGATTGAACGGCCCAAAACAGTTATCCTGGACAGGACCATTATTGCAGGAGAACTTCTGGAAGGTGAATCCGTAGCGGATCTGAACCGGACGTGATCCGACAAAATGAAGAATAGTCCGCAGAAATCAAAAAGTGATATCTGCTGATTATAGAAACAAACAGCACCACCAAACTTGTTACCAATTTAATTTTAATTTACAGGAGGAAAAGGAATGAAAAAGCTTATCGCATTGACACTGGCCGCTGTGATGGTCCTTTCGATGGCCGGCTGTTCAGCTGCTCCTGCAGCAGCACCAGAAGCAGCAGCACCCGAAGCAGCAGCTCCCGCAGCAGTTGCGGAAGCAGGCGGCGAAGAAGGCAAGGTTTTCAACATCTATGCCTGGAATGAAGAATTCAAGGGATTCTTCGAGAAGTATTATCAGGTTCCGGAAGGAATCACCGTAAACTGGGTTATCGTTCCGAGCGATAACGGCGCATACCAGGATGCCCTGGACGAAGCTCTCCTGAATCAGGAAGGCGCTGCTGCCGACGACAAAGTCGACATGTTCCTTGCGGAAGCTGACTACATCCTGAAATACACCAACTCCGATGTTACTCAGGATATCACCGCTCTCGGTGTTACCGATTTCTCCAATGCTTATACCTACACGGTACAGGCTGCGTCCGATGCTGACGGCGTCGTGAAGGGCGTTTCCTTCCAGTGCTGCCCGTCTGCTCTGATTTATCGCCGTTCCATCGCTGAAGACGTTCTCGGCGTTTCCGAACCTGAAGACGTTCAGCCGCTGCTTGACAGCTGGGAAAAATTCAATGCTGTCGCTGCTGACGCTAAAGCAAAAGGTTACTACATGACCGCTTCCTTTGCTGAAACCTATCGTGTATTCTCCAACAACGTAACTTCTCCTTGGGTTGACGCTGACAACAATCTGCAGATCGATCCTCAGATCCAGGCTTGGATTGACCAGACCGACGAATTCATCGCTAACGGCTACACCCTGACCGCAGGCATCTGGGATGACGAGAAGAACGTCCAGATGTTCAAAGACGGCAAGACCATGTGCTTCTTCGGACCTGCATGGTACTTCAACTTCTGCATGGGCAACGCTCAGGATCCTGAAAAAGGCTGCATGGGCGACTGGGCAATCGTAGAAGGCCCTCAGTCCCACTTCTGGGGCGGCACATGGCTCCTGGCTCCTGCTGGAACCGACAACCCGACCATGCTGGCGGACGTTATGAACACCTTCATCAACGACGAAGAAGTCTGCTCCGCTCTGGTAGAAAATGAAGCTCAGTTCTGCAACAACCAGGCTGTTAACGCAAAGTACGCGGAAGATCCGAGCTTCGGCAGCGAATTCCTCGGCGGCCAGAACCCGAACGCAGTTTTCGTAGAACTTGCGAAGAACATCAAGTTTGAGAACCAGACCATTTATGATCAGCTCTGCAACGAAGGCCTGCAGAATGCCCTCCAGGAATTCTACCGCGGCTCTGTTGACAAAGACACTGCCATGAAGAACTTCTACCTGTACATCAACGAGAAGTATCCGACCATTGTGACTCCGTAATCTGACAGCAAGTGTAATTTCCAGATCACAGTTCCATAAGTTATGACGATGGACCGGGGCAAGGCAAGACTGCCTTGCCCCGGTTTCACGAAAAAAGAGCAGAATTCAATTCCGGACAGGAGGCTTTCCGCCCATGAAAAAAGGAAAAAGCGTCAGCTACGCAAAGTGGGGATATATCTTCATCGCTCCGTTTTTCATTGCGTATTTTATCTTTACCCTGTTTCCTCAGCTGCTGACGATCTACAACAGTTTCTTCGAAAATTACCGTGAAGGGCTGAAGCAAGTCGGCCCGCGGTTTGTCGGCCTTCAGAACTATGTCGCTCTGTTTACGCCCGATAAGACCGGCACGATCAATATACTGAAATATACCGGAAATACGCTGATCCTCTGGCTCGGCGGCGCGATCCCCCAGATCCTGATCGCCCTGCTGCTGGCAATTTTCTTTACCAGCTACCGCCTCAATATCAAAGGCCAGCAGTTCTTCAAAACCGTTATCTATATGCCGAACCTGATCATGGCATCTGCGTTTTCCATGTTGTTCTTCGTCCTGTTCTCCAACGTCGGGCCGGTCAACCAGGTGCTCCTGTCATCCGGGTGGGCGGATAAACCGATCGATTTCTTCGCCTATACCATCACAGTACGCAGCCTGATCTGCATCATGAACTTCCTGATGTGGTTCGGCAACACGACGATTCTTCTGATGGCAGGAATCATGGGTATCGACCAGAGCCTGTTCGAAGCAGCCAACCTGGACGGCGCGAACTCTGTGCAGGTTTTCTTCCGGGTCACCCTGCCGCTCCTCATGCCGATCCTCATTTACACGGTTATTACAGCCATGATCGGCGGCCTGCAGATGTTCGACGTGCCGCAGGTCCTGACCAAAGGCAACGGTATTCCGGACAGGACGAGCATGACACTGGTCATGTACCTGAACCATTATCTGGGCGGCAGCAAGAATTATGGCATGTCCGGCGCGATCTCGGTCATTATCTTCATCATTACCGGCATCTTAAGCCTGATCGTTTACCGCTCACTGACTAAGAAGGATTAAAGGAGGTGCCCAGATGAAAGACAATAGCGCTGAAAGCAGACGGGCCAGGGCACAGCTCATGTTCCTGCGGGTTATCGTTTACGCGATCCTGATTTTCCTGTCGATACTCTGCCTGTTCGCATTTTATATGCTGATCATCAACGCCACGCGTTCCAACTATCAGCTGCAGGCCGGCTTTACACTTCTGCCGGGCGGCCACCTGATCGATAACCTGAAGAACGCATGGACGGATTCCTCGATCAATATTCCGCGCGGATTGTTAAACAGTCTGATCGTCGCGTTTACGACGGCGATCCTGACGACTTATTTTTCCGCCCTGACGGCATACGGCATTCATGCCTACGATTTCAGATTTAAAAAGCTGGCGTTCACGTTCATCATGGCCGTCATGGTCATTCCGCAGCAGGTTTCCGCAGTCGGTTTTGTGCAGCTCTGCTACAAATTCGGGCTGACCAACAATTTCCTGATGCTGATCCTGCCGGGCATCGCGGCTCCGATCGTATTCTTCTATATGAAGCAGTACATGGAAAGCGTCCTGCCGATGGAACTCGTGGAAGCGGCGCGCGTGGACGGATCCGGGGAATTCAGGACGTTCAATACCATCGTCCTGCCGATCATGAAGCCGGCGATTGCAGTCCAGATGATTTTCTCTTTCGTACAGTCCTGGAACAATTATTTTCTTCCTTCGCTGCTTTTAACCAAGGCGGAAAAGAAGACGGTTCCGATTATGATTGCACAGCTCCGTTCCGCGGATTACTCAAAGTTTGACATGGGCAAGGTTTACATGTTCATCCTGCTGACCATTTTCCCGGTCATGGTGGTATACTTTATCCTGTCCAAGTCGATCATCAGGGGCGTTACGGCCGGTTCGGTCAAAGGCTGATCCGGGGAACCGAAGAAACAGAGACAACCATATAACAGACACAAAAGCCCGGCGCGTATTCTGCGTGCCGGGCTTTGCGGAGAAACGGAATGTTAAAAGAAAAGGGCTTTTATAAGGGCGTCAATCTGGGCGGATGGTTTTCCCAGTGCTATCTCTCTGAGGAAAGACTGAACGGGTTTATTACGGAAGAGGATTTCGCCAGGATCGCCGACTGGGGATTTGACCACGTCCGGATCCCGATTGATTATGACCTTATCCAGAAACAGGGCGGCGGGATGATCGAGAGCGGCCTGGACAGAATAGACCGGGTGCTTGACTGGTGCGATAAATACCATCTGAAAACCGTGCTGGACCTTCATAAGACACAGGGCTTTTCCTTTGACGCGGGTGAGAATGAAAGCGGATTTTTCGAAAGCTGGTATTACCAGCATCTGTTTTATCAGATCTGGAAAACGTTCGCTGTCCGGTACGGCAGCCTGTCGGATCGTGTCATGTTCGAACTGCTGAATGAAGTAACGAGTATTTCGTATATGCGCGCCTGGAAAAAGGTCGCGAAAAAATGCATCCGGAAAATCCGGAAATACGCGCCGGATACCGGGATCCTGATGGGCAGCTGCCGCAACAACGGCGTCCGCGAAGTCGAACTTCTGGACGAGCCGTACGACGACCGGGTGTACTACAATTTTCACTGTTACGAACCGATAAAGTTCACGCATCAGGGCGCGTCCTGGAATTCCGGCACGAACAACGATCTCCGGTTTACGTTTGAAGAAAGCGGAACGACCGAAGAATTTTTTGAGAATCTGTTTTCCGGGGCAATCCGCAAGGCTGAAGAAACCGGGACGGAGCTTTACTGCGGGGAATACGGGGTGATAGACATCGTGTCTCCCGAAGATACCCTGAAATGGTTCAAAACCATCCATGCGGTTCTGGAAAGACACGGCATCGGCCGGTGCGTCTGGAGTTACAAGGAAATGAGTTTCGGCATTGCCGACCCCCGGATGGACGGCGTCCGGAAAGAACTTCTGAAATATCTCTAGACGGCACCAACTTTTTTTCGAAGCTGTATTTTGACGGGTGGGGGGAAGAATATCTGAAATAAGCCGCGGACAATCGGGAAGTGGGGGGAGACCCACAGGAAACAGGGAACGCAGGAAGGCATTGTGGGAAACACCTAAAAAACCCGCGTAAAAACGCTTTCCGCGGCGCTTCCGAAATCTGAAAAAACATCGGATTTTTCATTGCAAAACGGAACGTCCGGCAGATATACTTGTAGGCATACTGAAGTTTATGTTCAGCCTGGCAGGTATCTCTGCCGGCTTTTGATTCCAGATTACCGGGAGTATTATATGACGTTCAGATATTTTATGAAGAAAACACTTTTGACTGCAGGTCTCGTTTTTATAACGGCATCGGCTTTTCCGCGGGGTGCGTTTGCTGAGACAGTTATACCGTCAGCAGCGGAAGACGCTGATTCCTACGTCGTCGTCCATTCCGACGACGGTGTGCTGGGGTTCCGGGAAGGCCCGGGCAGTGAATATCCGTCTGCCGGTCCGGCTTTCCGGAACGGGGACGTCCTGCACATCACAAGAACAGTGACGGCTTCCAGCGGAAATCCCTGGGGCCTGACGACGGACGCATCGGGCAGCGTGACCGGATGGGTCGCGCTTCTTCCGACCGATCCGGCGACTCCTGCGCAGATCACTTCTTATATGGAAGCCGCGGCGTCGAGCCGGATAGAACAGCAGATGTCCGCCCTGAACGCGGAACAGGCAGCCCAGACAGCAGCAAACCCGGCTGAAACACAGCCGGAGCAGCCCGAAGAGCACAATCCGAATACGGATACTCAGCAGCCGGCGCCTGAAACGGCCGCCTCACCGGACAATACCGTTGAAGCGGCAGACGGTACCCGTCCGGTCGGCAGTTCCGCCATGCTGGAGAACGTCGGGCAGCAGGAACTGCAGAATACAGAAACCGTTTCTCCCGAACCGGCGGAAAATCCGGCAGGAGAGAATAAAACCGAATCCGAGACAAAGGGCTCGCCGGTTGTCCGTGTGCTTATGGCATTATTGATCCTGCTGCTGATCGGGCTCGCGTTTTTCTATGTCCGCAGCAGGAACCGCAGGAAGAAAAGACGCTATACACACAGTGTTGTCCGCCGCAGATAAGGCAGAATATAAGGAAAAACAGGAAGAAATATGGGAGTAACGGTAATGAGCGAAGCAAAAAAGACGGAAGCTGCGGAACAGGAATTCTTTACAATCGATAAATTTGAGCATGCATGTGAAACTGTCGGCAAAGTGACTCTGAATACGGATCTGATCTATTCGGATTATTACAGCGACCTCACCGGCGGCAAGGTGTACCTGAAACCGGAGAATATGCAGCGGACCGGCGCTTATAAGGTGCGCGGCGCATATTATAAAATCAGCCTTCTGTCAAAAGAAGAAAGAGAACGCGGCATGATTACGGCGTCCGCCGGAAACCATGCCCAGGGCGTGGCCTATGCCGCTTCCCGCTTCGGAGCGAAGGCGGTCATCGTTATGCCGACCTTTACGCCTTTAATCAAAGTCAACCGGACCAAGGCGCTGGGCGCGGAAGTCATCCTGCACGGCGACGTTTATGACGAAGCCTGCGAATACGCGCTGCAGCTTGCCGAAGAAAAGCAATACACCTTTATCCATCCGTTCAACGATCCGGAGGTGGCTACCGGCCAGGGCACCATCGCCATGGAGATTATCAAGGAACTTCCGCTGGTCGACGTGATCCTCGCGCCTGTCGGGGGCGGCGGGCTGTTAACCGGCATTTCTGCCCTTGCGAAAGCGTTGAAGCCCAACGTCGAAATCATCGGCGTGGAGCCGGAAGGCGCGGCATGCCTCAAGGCTTCGCTGGAAGCCGGCCATGTGGTGACGCTTGACAGCGTCAACACCATTGCGGACGGCACGGCCGTCAAGACGCCGGGCGACAAAATCTTCCCGTACCTGCAGAAATACGTCGACCGCGTTATCACCGTTCCGGACGCGGATATCGTACAGTCCTATCTGGATATGGTCGAAAATCACAAGATGGTCGTTGAGAATTCCGGCCTTCTGACCGTAGCGGCACTCAAGTACCTGGATCTTTCCGGGAAACGGACCGTCAGCATTCTGTCCGGCGGAAACATGGACGTTATTACCATGTCGTCCGTCGTGCAGCAGGGATTGATTCTGCGCGACAGGATTTTTACCATTTCCGTGCTGCTTCCGGACAAGCCGGGCGAACTCAGTAAGGTGGCCGGCCTGATCGCAGGGGAAAACGGGAACGTCATCAAACTGGAACACAACCAGTTTGTTACCATCAACCGCAATGCCGCCGTGGAACTCAGGATTACCATGGAAGCATTCGGAACCGAGCACAAAAACGCCATCATCGGGAAACTGGAAGCAAACGGATACAACCCGCGGCTGGTACGGGCAAATCTGTAAGTTTTAAAATAACGGTTAAAAAATGCCCGCGTCTGCAGACGTTCACTGCGGATGCGGGCTTTCGTTATGCCTTATTCTTTCCGACCCCAAAATGCTCAGATCTGATACGTCCGGTACGGGCTGCCGTCCAGCGTTTTCCAGGTAAATATGTCGTCTTCCAGAATCATGTATCCGCGGGGAGTATCGTTTTTCGGCAGAGATACGGAACCGGGATTGCAGTATGTATAGTTTTCATACTCTTCGCAGGCGGGAATGTGGGTGTGCCCGTGAAGCAGGATATCGCCGCGGTGCATGGGCGGCAGATGATCGTTATTGAAAACATGCCCGTGCGTAACAAAAATGGTTTTCTTTCCGGCGCAGAGCAGCGCGTAATCCGCCATAACCGGGAATTTCAGGACCATCTGGTCCACTTCCGCCTCGCAGTTGCCCCGGACACAGAGAATATCGTCTTTTATATCGTTGAGTATTTCGATGACTTCCTTCGGCGCGTAACCTTCCGGCAGGTCATTGCGCGGCCCATGATAAAGAATATCCCCGAGCAGGAGCATCCTGTCAGCCTGTTCCGTGCGGTATGCGTCAATGAGTCTGCGGCAGTAAAGCGCCGATCCGTGGATATCCGAAGCAATCAGCCATTTCATGAGGATTTGCCTTTCTGTTATGAGTCGGATGACAAGCGGCAGTTCTAAATCAGAATTAATTGTAGCACAACCGGAAAAACATCGGAGAACGGGCATAAAATCGTGTAAAAAACCGCTTGCATTTAAGGATTCATTCAACTATAATAACAATTCGTAGCGATACATTGGGCTATAGCCAAGCGGTAAGGCAACGGACTCTGACTCCGTCATTTCGAAGGTTCGAATCCTTCTAGCCCAGCTTCATTTTAACAACGGTTATCAGAGGTTATCTGATAGCCGTTTTTTCTTGTGTTTATGCGGGCTTCCGAGCAAACAGAAGAGTTATCTGATGTCGTCTGAGTACCAACGATTTTATGAGGATTTTCAGATATATTGGGCTACAAATTGGGATACAAAATGGGATAATATAATGCCATTTTATCGGGGCTCTTGGATATCTAGATGGTTTACTTTGATGATTTCATGCAGCAGTTCAAGTACCGAAATATTAGATCCATCGGAGAGTTTTTTCAAAATACTTACAGGAAACTCATCTACTATCGAGTCGAGTGAGATTCATGGATTTTCTGAGTTCTCTAATTCTGCTACCGACATTTTTCCAGACAATGTGACTATAATATCCCATAATTTTGAATTATTACTACAAAAATGCGAATAATTTGCGACCTTTTAAGGACATAATACAGATAAAATCTGAGAGAAGTCAATGGAAAATCACCAAATTGCGAGTTGATAGGAGGTATTAGTTGAAAAGAACAGGTGTTGGGGCTGATTTCGAAAAAGCAGCCATTTTAACAAGTCGTGATTTACAAGAATACGCTCGGTGTGGGCACGCAACCGCTGTGAAAATTGGAACTGCGGCTAACGCACGAGTGCAGGTTGGTCGGCGTGTCTTCTGGAATAGAGAAAAAATCAGTCATACTGTTTATGATATCTTCGCTTTTGTACACCGTTCCGTTATATAATTCCAGACAAAATCATAATCTTCGGTATAGACATATATCTGGTTATGATCCAGAAGCTGATTCACCTTGATCGTGTTGAAGCGCCTGCTGCCTATGACTCTTT
>JAEEGL013294812.1_pt1 | contig 15371 bp, 14 predicted proteins | sample 9134231 | NCBI WGS metagenome assembly JAEEGL01 (sample SAMN16246548, study PRJNA631951) | gut metagenome | biome: gut microbiome; feature: rumen; material: fiber-attached | host: Bos | place: Iran: Karaj | collected 2018-10 | reverse complement strand
TATGACAGTCCTTCGATCTCCAGCTGGAAGATCCTGTCATAGGGGATGCCCCTTTTTGTCAGCAGCTCTTCATCGATATCGCCCCACATCCACATGGAGTCCGCCAGTGTCCCGTCCAGATCAAAGAGCACCGCTTCACAATTCTCTAATTTAATTCCCATATTAAAATACCACTTTCTTGACAATCGTCAGAGGGTTATCGCAAAAATCCGGCAGACATAAGCCTGCCGGACAGCTGATAGCATATTCAAAGGTTTTCGAGTATCCCCCGGATGAATTCCCAGGTCCGCTTCACCGAAGCGATATATAACTTCTCCTGGGGAGTGTGAACGCCCTTCATATCAGGTCCTATGGAGATGATGTCAAGCCCCGGCATCTTTTCAAAGAAGATACCGCACTCAATACCGGCATGTATCCCCACCACCTTAGGGTCTCTCCCGTACTGATCCTTAAATACCTCGATACACTTCTTCAGTAAATAAGAGTCATCATTGAATTCCCAGGCAGGATAATCACCGTTTGCCTCGTATGTTCCACCTATGGTCTCCGTCAGGTATTTAAGCTTATCGGAAAGCGCCTGCTTTGCGGAAGAAATGGAGCTGCGCACAGAGGCGTTGAGATAGAAGTCCTTTTCCGTAAGCCTCATTATGCCGTTGTTTAATGAGGTCTCCACCAGCCCCTTTGTGGCCTCCTCCTGACTCATCCTCTGCACTCCGTCAGGAACTGTATTTAAGAGGAAAATAACCCTCTCCTCATGTTTCTTTCGGAGGACTTCCTTTTCAGCCGTACCGATGTGGTCGCAGTAGATCATAATGTTATCCTCATTGGCACGGTATTCATTTTTAATGGTGCTCTCAAATTCGCCGATAAGCTCCTCGAATGTATCAGTCTCTTCCCAGGGGATAATGACATCACAGTCAGCGTCCCGGGGAATGGCATTATTCATAAGACCGCCGTCAAGACCGGAAACATGAAAATCCACATTCCTGGCTCTCAGGAAATGCAGGAGCCTTCCCATGATGATAATGGCGTTGGCGTGATAACCGTCTATTTCAGTTCCGGAATGACCGCCCTTTAAGCCGCTTATTATTATCTTATATTCCTCTCCGGACATTTTCCGGTATTTAACGGGAACGGACATGACCGCATTTAAGCCCCCTGCGGAGCTTGTAACAAATTCACCCTCATCTTCGGTATCCAGATTCAGCATATATCCGGCTTTTAAGTCCGAAGTATCAAGACCGGTGGCGCCTTCCATTCCAACCTCTTCATCCACAGTGAAGATAAGTTCCAGCGCCGGGTGTTTTAATGTCTTGTCTGTAGCAGCCGCCATAGCATAAGCGAGGGCGATGCCGTTATCCCCTCCCAGAGTGGTACCCCTTGCAAAGATCTCATCATCCATAACCCTGAGATCAAGGGGATCCTTGGTAAAATCATGCTTTGAGCCAGCTGCCTTTTCACAGACCATATCCATATGGCCCTGAAGGATAACGGCTTTTTTATCCTCATATCCGCTTGTTGCGGGAACATGTATGACCACGTTGCCGAGTTCGTCCTGTCTGGACTTAAAACCGTTATCAACTCCGAATTTATATAGATAAGAAGAGACAGCGGCCGTATTATGCGATCCTCTAGGGATCCGGCTTATCTCTTCAAAATACTTAAATACCTCTTTAGGTTCGATCTCAGATAAAACACCCATTACAAATAAACCCCTTATTACTCTTTCGCTTCCAGAATGGCCTTGGAAATACCTCCCTTAAATGTACGGCCGGATGCCTTGGGCGAAGGTGTGCTCTCCTCTTTCACTTCAGGAGCGGCCGCGGGGGCAGGACTTATCTCCGGTGCCGGATCTGCAGCCGGAGCGGGAGCAGCTGCGGCGGCAGGCTGGGGTGCGTTTTCAGCGCCTAAATCCTGAGGAGCCTCAACATACTTATATCCGTTTCCTGCGGAGAATTCCGGATTATTAGCTTCTGCCATAAGCCGCTCTGCCTCAGCTCTTTCCGCAATAGCCGCATTACGAGCAAGCTCATCCTCGTCCGGATGGAGCTCTGCGCGGTTGGCATTCACCACATTCAATATCTGTGAAAGAGAATTTATAAGATTATTATTATTTTCCTGTGTTTCCTGGATGGAAGCCATAAGTATCTGCTGGATATTAGCCAGTGAATCGTCCGTATACTGTATGGCCCCTGACTGGATGCTCTCAGCCTGCATAGATGCAGATCCCAGGATCTCCTGAGCCTGAAGCTTCGCCTGATTCACTATCTCTCCCGCCTGGGTATAAGCCTGCTGAAGTATCTCATGCTCACTCACCATCTGATCCGAGAACTCCTGTGCACCCTTTATAAGGGCGTCTGCCTTGGCATGGGCGTCCTCTATTATTGCCTCTTTATTGCTGATGATCTTCTGACAGCGCATTATCTCATCAGGAGTATGTGTCTTTAATTCATGGAGAAGCTCATCGATCTCTTCCTTATCCACCAGGATCTTGGTACTGGAAAAGGTGGCATACTTGCAGCTGTCAATAAGTTCTTCCATCTCTTCGATTATCTGCTCAATCTTACTTACCATTGGATTCTCCCCGCAGTTTCTTATAAACCTCTTCTGCTACATCCTCTGTGACAAATTCGCTGATATCCCCGCCATAGGAAGCCACTTCCCTGACTATGGAGGAAGAAAGATACGCATACTCAAGACTGGTGGTCAGAAAAACCGTATCCAGGCTTTTAAGTATCTTTCTGTTGGTCTGTGCCATCTGAAGCTCATACTCAAAATCGGTGATAGCCCTGAGGCCCCGGATGATCACATCGGTTCCGGTCTTCTTGGCGTAATCAGCCGTAAGTCCGGAAAACGAATCAATCTCCACATTGGGTATGTCCCGGCAAATCCCGCGTAACATATTAACACGTTCATCAACGGAAAACAACGGGCTCTTTTCTGAATTATTGAGAACGCTTACCGTAAGGCGGTCAAACATTTTTGCCGCTCTTCTTATGATGTCCAGATGCCCCTTTGTCACCGGGTCAAAGGAGCCCGGATAGATCGCTTTACTCAAATTTCCTTCCTCTTAAGAAATAAATGCCGATTATGCTTATAGATTTTTTCCTTCTCTATAATATACCCTAAATCCCCGATATAGGAAAGGTCAGTTTTATTTGAGGCCTCCAAAATGATAAGAGTCTCTTCGTTTACAAGCCCGGAAGACGCAAGAAAACTCAAGACATTCCTTTCCAGCCCTGCTTCATAGGGAGGATCCATATGTATTATATCGAAGACGCCCTTTTTCTCTATCTGATTTAAGCCGATCATCACATCGGCAGTGACCACAGAAGCCTTATCCTTAAGGCGGGTAAATAAAAGGTTTTCCTCTATTATCTTTACTGCCTTTCTGTTCTGCTCAATAAAGACCGCTTCTCCTGCGCCTCTGGAGAGGGCTTCAATACCAATAGCCCCGCTTCCCGCAAAGAGATCCAGAAATCTTGACCCCGGAACCTGATTCTGGATCACGTTAAACAGGGTTTCCTTTATTATATCCTGGGTGGGCCTTGTATCCAGTCCATCCAGTGTTTTTAACTTTAAGCGTCTGGCGCTTCCTGCTATTACCCGCATTTTTTAAATCCCTTATACCCTGATCTTTGTGCCCTTGGCATCCCTGTGGGTATTCTTCACATAGGTCAGCGGAAGATCTATCCCCTTATATTCAATGGTCCTCTCATCCGCAAAATTCATAAGATAAGCATTTTCCAGTCTGTCCCCATCGGAGAGCTTCATAGTGCGGACTCCCACTGCCCCCTTCTTCTTTTCGGGAATCTCCTCAAGGGCGAACCTCAGGAAAAATCCCTTTACGGACTGCAGGAGTATCTGCCTTGTCTCATCATTTAAGGGCGTGATCATAAGAACCTCATCATCATCAGAAAGATTCGTGGCGGCAACGCTCCTCTTTGATACATCGAACTCAACACCCTCCACCACCTTGCCGAAGGCCTTCCTGCTAAGGAAAAGGAGCTTTGACTTTATGATATTATTCAGGTCATCTATATAGATGATCTGCTCCTTTGAACTGTCAAAATTACTGATATTATCTATGGGTTTCCCCTTATCCCTGAATTTACCGTGGGGCACATCCGTAACCTTGATGAGATGGGCCTGGCCCCCTTCAGTGAATATCATGATCCTGCCCGTATTTTTAACACTTATACAGTACTTATTCTCGGCTCTTGCAGCCTCTTCATTCCTTTCAAAGGTGGGCTTATCCACCGTATGTGCATAGCCGAAGCGGTCAAGGAGGAAGAATACATCAATTTCTTCAATGGGCTTTTCTTCAAATACTGCAGCGCTCCGGTTTTCTATGGAGGTCTTTCTGTCCCTGCCGTATTCCTTTGCTATCCGCTCAAGATCCTTTATTATGGCCTTCTTCATGGAATCCGAATGGGTGAGGAGATCCTCATATTCGGAGATACGTTTCAGTGTATCCTCATGTTCCTTAAGAAGGGCTTCTATCTCAAGACCGATAAGCCTGTGGAGCCGCATATCGAGGATCGCGTTGGCCTGTCGCTCGGTAAATGAGAAGTTCTGGGCCATAAGCTCGTCTTCAGCCCGTCTGAACTTTATATCGTGGGTATTTCCGGTCATAAGGCAGTTCAGGGCATCTGCACGGCTTTTTGAACCCCGGAGCGCAGCTATAATGATATCAATAACATCAACCGCCCTTATAAGCCCCTCTTCTATCTCGCGCTTTTCACTGTCCTTACGGAGAAGCTCCGTATATTTCCGCGTATTTATCTCGAACAGGAAGCCTGTATGGCTTGCAAGTATCTGGCGAAGCCCCATGGTCTCCGGACGTCCGTTGCATACCGCAAGCATATTAACCCCGAAGGTATCTTCAAGCCTGGTCTTCTGATAGAGCAGGTTTTTGATATTCTCGGGATCAGCGCCTTTTTTTAATTCTATAACTATCCTGGTGCCGGTCTTATCAGACTGGTTTGAGATATCGGCGATGTCCGCGGTCTTGCGGTTTTCCACCAGGGCTGCAACATCTGACATAAACTTGCCGATGCCGGCGCCTATCATAGTGTAGGGTATCTCCGTGACAACGAGGTTCTGCTTTCCGCCCTTCACATCCTCGATCTCTACCCTTCCCCTTATCTTTATCTTTCCTTCACCGCTTTCATAAATAGCCGGAAGGTCGTCCTTATTCACCACTATGCCGCCGGTGGGGAAATCCGGTCCCTGAACGTATTTCATCAGTTCTTCGGTACTTATGTCGTGGTTTTTCAGATAGGCCTTTTCTGCCTCTATTACTTCCCTTAAATTGTGGGGCGGAGTGGAAGTAGCCATACCCACGGCTATTCCCTCGGAGCCGTTTATAAGGAAATTGGGGATCTTTACGGGAAGTACTTCCGGTTCCTTTTCCGTCTCGTCAAAATTCGGGACAAAGTCCACCGTATCCTTATCCAGATCCGCAAGGAAAGCTTCCTCGGTGATCTTATGGAGCCTGGCCTCGGTATAACGCATGGCGGCAGCCCCGTCACCTTCTATGGATCCGAAATTTCCGTGGCCGTCAACTAAGATCTGCCCCTTCTTAAAATCCTGGGCCATTACCACAAGGGACTCATAAATGGAACTGTCTCCGTGGGGATGATACTTGCCCATGGTGTCACCAACTATACGCGCGCACTTTCTGAAGGGCTTATCATGCCTTATATTTAACTCGCTCATATCGTAAAGAGTCCGTCTCTGCACGGGCTTTAAGCCGTCCCTTATATCCGGAAGGGCTCTGGACACTATTACCGACATGGCATAGTCTATATAGTTTTTCTGCATTATCTCGGAATACTCTGTTCCGATTATCTGTTCTTTTATCTTCTGCGACATTTTACACATCCAGCTCCGCATCCAGGGCGTGGGAATATATGAATTCCTTCCTTGGAGGCACATCATTACCCATTAACAGTTCCGTAACAGAAGAAGCCATACGGGCGTCATCTATATTTACCTGTTTTAAGAGCCGTCTCTCGGGATCTAAGGTCGTCTCCCAGAGCTGCTCCGCATCCATTTCACCGAGGCCCTTATATCGCTGCAGGGTAAAACTTCCCTTATGCTTCTTCCTGTATTCATCCAGTGCATGGTCATCATACAGGTACTCCTCCTTCCCCTTTGAAGGCTGGGCCTTATAGAGGGGCGGCATGGCTATATACACATGCCCTTCATAGATAAGGGACGGCATAAAGCGGTAAAACAGCGTAAGTAAAAGGGTCGCGATATGTGCTCCGTCCACGTCCGCATCCGCCATGATTATTATCTTATCGTATCTTAATTTCGTAATATCAAAATCCTGGCCGTAGCCTTCCGAGAAACCGCAGCCGAAGGCATTTATCATGGTCTTTATCTCGGCATTTGCAAGGATCTTGTCGATGGAAGCCTTTTCAACATTCAGGATCTTTCCTCTTATGGGAAGGATAGCCTGATACATCCTGTCCCTCGCGGTTTTTGCGGATCCGCCGGCGGAATCTCCCTCCACTATGAAGATCTCGCACTTTGAAGCGTCCCGGCTTACGCAGTTAGCGAGTTTCCCGTTGGAATCAAAGGAATACTTCTGCTTCGTTAAAAGATTTGTCTTGGCCTTTTCCTCGGTCTTCCTGATCTTTGCAGCCTTTTCCGCACATTCAAGGATGGATTTTAAGACATCGATATTGCGGTCAAAGTAAAGCTGTATCTCGTCTCCGGTAACCTTTCCCACGGCCCTGGCGGCATCCTGGTTATCGAGCTTGGTCTTGGTCTGTCCCTCGAATCTGGGATCCGGGTGCTTAATGCTGATGACGCCGGTCATGCCGTTTCGGATATCTGCGCCGTTAAAATTGGCATCCTTCTCTTTTAAGACACCAAGCTCACGGGCGTAACTATTGAGTACTGTGGTAAAGGTGGATTTAAACCCCGTAAGATGGGATCCGCCCTCGGAATTAAAGATGTTATTACAGAAGCCAAGAACCTCTTCATGGAACTCGTTTATATACTGGAATGCGCACTCTACCTGCACATTCTCTGATTCGCCGCTGAAATAGATGACCGGGGTCACGGTGTCCCGGGATTTATTCATATCACTTACAAAGCCCTTTATACCTTCGGGCTCGTTAAATATCTCGGCTTCACCCTTTCCTTCCCTGTCATCCCTGAAAATAAGGGTAAGCTCAGGATTTAAATAAGCGGTTTCATGGAGCCGGCTCTTTATATCTTCAGCCTTGAACCTCAAGGTATCAAAGATCTCCGGATCGGGCTTAAAGCTTATCTTCGTGCCGGTCTTTCTGGTGGTGCCGAGACAGGGTAAAAGCCCGTTAATAAGCTCTACTGTAGGCTTTCCCCTTTCATATCTGTCGTGGTTAATTAAACCTTCTCTGTAGATCGTGATATCAAGCCATTCAGACAGAGCATTTACCACGGAGGAACCCACACCGTGAAGTCCGCCGCTGGTCTTATAGACCGTGTCGTCAAATTTTCCTCCGGCATGCAGGGTGGTGAGCACCACTCTTTCGGCACTGACTCCCTTTTCATGCATTCCAACGGGAATACCCCTTCCGTTATCCTCCACCGTGGCACTGCCGTCAGCATTGAGAGTTACCTTTATTTCGCTGCAGTTTCCGGTAAGATGCTCATCCACGGAATTATCCACGATCTCATACACAAGATGGTTAAGACCCCGGCTGCCGGTACTGCCGATATACATTCCGGGCCTCATTCTTACAGGCTCCAGTCCCTCCAGGACCTGTATGGAGGCCTCGTTATAATTCACTGCTTCTGACATTATCTCTCCCTTGATCTGCTTTTTCAGATAAGCACAAGAAGGTGTGTATTATCTTCCTTCTCACGCTACATCTTGCGATTTTATCACAGAATTTTACCATTTACAAGAATATTCGAACAAATTTTCGAACCATTGTTTATCCCGGCTGCTACTCTATGTCGTATGCGGAGATCTCACCGTTCTTTATTTCCATAAAGACGGGATCACAGTCTGTCTCATTTCCGAAAATATCCTCTATTTCAAGCATATATATAAATCTGCTGTCATCCATTTCCTCATCCAGCATTTCCGTATCATCGCTCCAGACAATGCTTCCGGAAATCATCTCATCACCCTCGTCGTCATCATCCGTATTAATATTAAAGGTATAGAAAATAAAGTCTATCTTATCCCCTGCTTTAAGCGGATGGATATCCCTTCCGCTAAGGTTCGTTTCCTCATCGGCACCGTCATAGGTCCCGAGAACCCTGTAGGCCTCTTTATCATATTCATACACGGCCCTGATAAAGGTTTCTTCCCCGTTCACCTTTGCCGGGATTATATACAGGTTATAGTCATCCGTACTGCCTATTACCTCTGCACAGACAAACTCACCGCCGATGGTGATCCATGTGCCGTGGAAATTATCACTGAATTCGCCCTTTTCATAATCCGCATTGATGTCCCGGTCACAACCGAGATACATATAATTTTCATCATCCTGTTCGAAGGCTATCCTGAACCTCACGTCCTTAACAATATCGATCCCGGATGAGATATTCAAATTAAGGGTATTGTTATCACTGAGGTACTGCTCATATTTAAGTTCCTCATCCCCGGGCTTTACGGGATCAAGACTCTGGAAGAGATTAACGGATTCTTCACTGTTGCTGTTTCCGAAGAAGCTTTCCACAAAGCCGCCGGAAGATCCGTTTACTTCAGACTCCTCAGTGTTTTCCTCTTCTTCCTCTTCTTCCTCTTCCTCTTCATCTTCTTCATACGTCCCTGATCCGTTATCCCCGATCCCACCGTTGAAAAGGGAGTCAAAGAATCCGCCGGAAGTCTCCTCGGCATTATTATGGGTTTCGTATGCTTCATGCCAGGCTGTTTCCCATTCTGCAGAGTCCCAGTCACCGTTTACAATACTGGCAAATTCAAGATATGCGGTATTATCGCTGATATCTTCATAAGCTTCATATACATCATTATCGATATACTTAGGATAGAATACCGACAGACCTGAGGCTTTGGATCTGTAGGAACCGTGTGATTCATACACCACCACATTCTTAAGGGCATTTAAAACATCATCCGAGTGCTCCGTAAGTATGCCTCCCGTATTGTTCATAAGGTCACCGAGATCCACCATATCGTATGTTCCCTCGCTGCCGCTCCTTTCCCCATAGCTCTCAGACTGGGTCGCACCCTGTACCACCGCCTGGAAGTCCGAAGCATTCTGGGTTGTCATCACAAGTTCACCGGAATAGTCCCTGAAGGCCTGTGATAATTTAGGCAGTTCAGTAAGATCGCTGACAGAAAGGGTTGCCATGCTGTCAAGATCATACGATGAGCATTTTTCCATATAACTGTCCACAATAGCCCGTCCCAGTTCTTTGCCGCTGCAGCCGGTATTTTTTGAAAGATAGTTTATCCACGCGGTATAATCCCATCCGGTTCCGGGCTCCGTCTCTTCAGATGCCACCATATAATGGGCATAGCCATGAAGAGTCTCTGCGGTTTCAAGTGTAGACATAAGACAGGTATCAAAGCCCGCCACTTCAAAAGGCACCCTGGCATTTTCTATGGCCGTCCGTACCTCTTTCAGTGAAAGGCTGTCCCCGCCATAGATCTCATCCTGACAGAGACCGAACAGGCTTCCCCCGCCGTGATCCCAGAAGACAAGCATATATCGGTCAGCAGGATAATTAGAAGTCCCCCATTTAATGAAGTCTTCTAATGTATCTGCATCTCCCATGGAAGAAGAAGGACAGGTCTCATCGATATACATCTCCCCGTTCTCCAGGTGAAGACGGGTGAGTTCACCGTTAGACAGTCCATCCATCTGCCAGCTCTTTGTCCCTCCCGCTTCAATGACGAAATTAACATTTTCCTTAAGATCTGCAAGGCATACTTCATTTAGGTTAATGCTTGCAAATCCGTTTTCACTTTCCAGATCCGTTCCGCAGAGATATAAAAGCACTGTCCAGCTGGTATCAGGATCCCCGTATGGCTTACCGTTATTCAGGGGACTGCTGTTATTTCCTGTCTGATAATTCCCGTTTCCCTGATCATCCTGATACTCTGACTCTGCCCCCGATCCGTTCCCGTCTTCTTCGTCATCATCCGAGCACGAAGTAAAGAAAAACAGGCCTAAGATAAGCGTCAAGAATAAAACAGCAACTATCTCTACTCTTTTCCCTGCGGATTTCTTTTTTTTCATATACAATACCGTCCTAAATCCCTATTACCGAAAAAATGCGCAGACTCCATCCGGAAATCTGCGCATCACAACTATTTGTTTAATATCACTCGCTAACGTCTGAGCTGTTTGAATCAATTACCCAGGGAGTTCCGTCAGCCTTCATGAACTTGCCTGTAGCAACCTGAATGACATCATATATCCAGCCGATACCGCAAAGTCCTGCTGTGCATAACCAAAGGATCCCTGTTCCTATCTTTCCTGCCATAAACCTGTGAACTCCAAGTTCTCCGAGTAAAATTGTAATAATAAGCGCCGGTGTTTTTTCCATTGTTGTTCTCCCTGTTCTGAATCTAAAATCACTCTAAGTATCTCAGTTTCCGCTGTTCGAAAGAAGAGCTGCTGCAGAGCCCATGTAATTGATAGTATCTGCACTGTCAAGGTATTTACCCTCTACAACAGTGCCGCTTGCGTCAAAGAACACTATCTGATTGGTCTCGGCATTTTCGCCTACACCAAGGTTGTAATGGTCTCCGGTATACACATCTGTCACATCAAAGTATGTCCAGTTAAGTCCGTCCTCATCTGTTTCGGTGGTAGCCTCATACTGTCCGCAGATAACATCTCCGCTCTGGCTGTCATTGTTGAATCCCATAAGTGAAACGTACTTATTGTTATCAGGACCGGTAAACATAGAGAATACAAGTTCTCCGCCGTTTGAGTCATTGCCGTATACACCTACTTCTATCATGCTCTCATCAACATCCATAAGAGAGAAAGATCCATCACTGCTTCCCTCATCAGCTGCTGCATCTTCTGCAGGTGCTTCTTCCTCTTCTGCAGGTGCTTCCTCCTCTTCTGCAGGTGCTTCCTCCTCTTCTGCAGGTGCTTTCTCAGCTGTTGTCTCAGCAGGTGCAGCTGCAGGTGCGCTTTCCTCTGCCTTGCTTCCGCCGCAGCCGAATAATGCTGCCGTAAGAGCTACAGCTAATAACACTGTTACAAGTTTCTTCTTCATAACTATTCCTCCTAAATAAAAAACTGATTTATCCTTTGTTACGGAAAACATATGTTTTCCGAATCGGTTTTCAAACCACGTCGTATTATGTACCCCTCCACAAAAAAAGTCAATATGCTGAAAAAAAGTAATCCACGAAAATTCAGAGAAAATCTTTATTTTTTGCCCCGCCGCCCTTAAATGTATTCAAAAAAATACAATCCATTTTATGCTATAATAAGATCCATGAAGATCGTATTATTTAAGAATACTGTGGAAAGTCAGGAATTTTTCTCCTTTGAACTGGCAAAATGCTTTGAAATGATGGGTCATGAGATCTATATCTATGACTGCGCCGATCCCATTACTTCAAAGCGGAAACTGGATGATTTTGTGGATCCGGGGAGTACCGTATTCCTTTCTTTCAATTTTAACGGAATGATAAATGATCCCCTGCTCTGCGAGAAAGACGGCAAGGATCCCGTGTATCTAAAGAAAACAGGGATACCCATCATCAATATCGTTGTGGACCATCCCTATTACTACCATAAGGAATTCGTAAATATCCCGGATAATTACATCCAGATAAGCATAGATGAAAACCATGCTGCATATATGGAGCGTTTCTTCCCTGAAATAAACGCATCTAATGTGATCTATCTCGGAGGCACCCAGCTGATCCCCTATGAATCCGGTGTTTACCATAAGGGAATGACCATAAGGGAGTGTTCCGCATCTGACCTTGTTCCCTATGAAAACCGCCGTGATAATGTCATATTCTGCGGGAATTATATGCCGCCGGAATACTTCCTGAAATACTTGAAAGGCTGCGAACAGACCGTCATAGATTTCTATATGGAGCTCTATGCGGAATTAAAGGAAAATCCGGACTGTCCTCTGGAAGAAACCGCAATAAAAAAGATTAAGGGGGAATTTGGAGACGAGGCGGATGATCCTTACCTCAGGGACTGCCTTGAAAATATGATATTCCTGGATCTTATGGTCAGGCACTTTTTTCGTGGAAAAGCCGTGGCAGCCCTGGCGGATGCAGGATTCAGGATAACGGTATACGGTGCAGGTTATGACGAACTCCCATGCCGCCACTCCGAAAACATCATCAATATGGGAAACGTGGATTCCGTCCAATGCCTGAAAGCCATTGCAGATTCAAGGGTTTCACTTAATATCATGCCCTGGTTTAAGAGAGGCGGCCATGACAGGGTTTATAACACTATGCTTAACGGCGCCATCTGTCTTTCTGACCGCTCTGAAGCCCTTTCACGGCAGTTCATGGATATGGAGGATATTGCCTTCTTTGATATTAAGGATATGGAAAGCTTGATCAGAAAATATGAGCTTCTTATCGGCCGTCCCGGGAGAATGATGGATATCGCGCAAAAAGGTTACGAAAATGCCAAAGCGCACCACAGTTGGTACTCGCGGGCTCAGGAACTTGAAAAAGTGATGCTTTCCACTCTTGAAAAGATCTGAAAGCGTAAAAATATCTAATCTGTTCATATAGAAAACCCGGCTGAAACAGCCGGGTTCTACATTTTTTCCATCATTTTATTTATCATCTGCTCAAAGGCCGGGGCCTGACGCATCTTTCCAACATGGTAGTTCTTTTTTGTCCCTTTGACCGAAACACTCCCCCTCTTACTCACCTCAACCCCCCTTACCTCTGTAAAGGGTATCTGATGCTTTATCTCATTGCCGTGCTTTAAGACTATGTAGTGCTTTGTGACCACAACTCCAGTTACACAGAACTGGGCTTTCAGCCAGATAAATACCGTTAGGAAAAACCAGAGGAGGCCGAATCCAACTTCTGCTAAAAACACGTCCGCTGCTCTGCAGGTAAAGAACATAATGGCAAGAAAGCACTCAAAAACAGCCATGGGGATTATGGGTAAATCCTCAACAGGGAAACTGCCCTTTACCTTTACTGTAGGCATATTAAACCCCTAATTCGCCATTGATGCGATCAAAGCATCTATCTCAGCCTGGCTTAATACCCTGCCGTCATCTCCGCCGCCGGCAGGTGCTGCCGGTGCAGGAGCAGGTGCCGCCGCAGGTGTTACGGGGGCAGCCGCAGGCATAGTCGGGATAACAGGATTCTGCGCCGCGACCTGCGATGAATTACCCATTATGCTGGCAAATAATGCCTGTTGTTCAGGACTAAGTCCGCCTAAATTATCCATAAATAAAAACCTTTAACCGTATTTTTTTGACACCCCTAAGATAATGCCATCAATCTTACTTTTTGTCAAATTTGAACGCTTCCGGAAGCAGTTCCCTTAATGTGCGGATCACCGTTTCACCCGATGAATTCCTGCTTATTATCTTAAACTCATCCGGATCGCAGAATTCCGCCATGACCTGCCGGCATACCCCGCAGGGAAAACAGAGATCCCCTATCTCCCTATTCTTTCCTCCGACTATGGCTATGGCCTTAAAATCCCTTTCACCTTCTGATACAGCCTTGAAGATGGCAGTCCTTTCCGCACATATAGAAGGAGAATAAGCAGAATTCTCAATATTGCAGCCTGTAAAGATCTGCCCTGACCCGGTAAGCAGCGCAGCCCCAACCTGGAAATCCGAATACGGTGCATAAGACTTCTGCTGCATCCCGTGGGCAGCAGCTATAAGCATCTCTGTACCATCTTTAGCAAGTTCTGCCATGCTCAATCCCTTCCTTTCTTTTCACGGTTTACCTCTTCCGTACCGTCATAGATACGGAAGCCGTTCCTTCCATGCTCCTTTACGTGATACAGCGCCAGATCAGCGGCATGATACAGCTCTTCAAAGCTTTTTCCGTCATCCGGGAAAATAGAAATACCAATTGATAATGAAACATATCCTTCAATCTCTTCTCCGGCAAAACAGCTCTTTACAGACTCATTTAATTCCTTTGCAAGAATACCTGCATTTTCTGCCGAGCCTACATCCCTCAGATATACCATGAATTCGTCTCCGCCTATCCTGCCCGTCACATCCATTCCCTTAAAGCTTTCGCGGATGATACGTCCAATAAGGGCCAGTACATGGTCTCCAACCATATGTCCGAAGATGTCGTTCACCATCTTAAACTTGTCAACATCTATCATCATAAGGGCGCATTTCTTTATATTTCCGCCACTGCCGCCCTGACTCTTTATCCTCATTTCAATAAGTTCTGCCGTAGCGGACTTATTCAGAAGATGTGTAAGGGGATCGGTCTTTGTACGCTCTTCAAGTTCTTTTTTCAGGAGCTCGATTTCCGTCACATCATTGATAAGCGCAATGATACCGGTGACATTTCCGTCTTCATCAAAGAGAGGTCTTTTAATAAGTTGCAGGAATTCCTGTATTCCGTCATCATTTTCTTCGATAACGTAACTGGTTCCCTCACCTGTCTCGAATATCCGCTTGTCAGACTCCATGGCCTTGATGGCATTGGCTTTATCCTTCCTGATCTCGTAGTCCGTCTTGCCTCTTATGGTCCAGTCGGGTTCCCCCGCCTGATGCAGATGATGCCAGTAGTGTGTGGCAAAGACGTACTTTCCCTTTGCATCCTTTAAATAAATATTGGAAGGCAGTTCTTTCAGCATTTTCTCGATCTCTGAAAAGCTCAGGGAATCCTTGGCACCTATGCAGTTTTTGATACGGTTTATCACATGACGGCTTATGCCGGGAGGACAGATAATATCGGAGAACCCAATGTCAAAGCAGTCTAAGTCCTCTTCTGTCACAGTTTTTTCGGAAATACCGATAACAGGAATGGCCGCAAAAATGGGATCGCTGTCTATCCTTTTTATCAGGGAAAAATCACTTTGCCTGGCCAGTGTCAGGTCCTCAAGAACAGCAGAAATACTTTGATCACCGCTGCAAAGAATCTTAAACCCCTCATCCTCATTATCTGTTGTTATAATATCTATACTCCGGTCCTCTGAGAGAAGCGCCTTAAATTCCTCCGCCATCTCATCCACCGGCATAACAATAAGAATCTTCATGTAATGCCCCACCTTTATGTTAATTAGTATAACATATTTGACTATTCCTGATAAATATACTATTATAAAAAAGCTTTGTGTGAGCCACAAAGCTTTATAATCTCTTGATGTGCAGGATTAGCGCATCGATGTTTTTATAAGCAGGGTTAGTACATCGGTAGTACACCGGCTTCCCAAGCCGGGGAGGCG